>Ga0247609_10000131_pt1 | contig 104897 bp, 95 predicted proteins | sample 172DNAGHGlowgp2_FD_193487 | JGI IMG/M metagenome (GOLD analysis project Ga0247609, IMG submission 193487) | Sheep rumen microbial communities from Palmerston North, Manawatu-Wanganui, New Zealand - 1728 DNA GHGlow gp2 | ecosystem: Host-associated > Mammals > Digestive system > Stomach > Rumen ...
TTTCGGCATCGGCGCGGCTAACGATGACCTCGGCAGCCGTCTGACCGTGAACTGCATAATGAATCTTGTTTTGCACCTTTTTGAAAAACTCAATGGAAATGTCGGCCTTGGGATTATAGTCGATGCTTGTGGCGTAAATGTCAAGCACCTGCCTGTAAAATACCTTCTCCGAAGAACGGATGTCACGAATGCGCTCCAAGAGTTCCTTCCAATAACCACCCCCGCCGAGGTTTTTCAGGCGGTTGTCGTCTAGGGCGAAGCCTTTACGGATGTATTCTTTCAGCACACACGTAGCCCAAATGCGAAACTTGGTGGCTTTGGCTGAATTAACGCGATAACCGACGGAGATGATAGCATCAAGATTATAGAATTGGGTTTGGTAGTTTTTGCCATCCGAAGCAGTTGCCGAGATTTTCTCGGTAACTGAATCTTTGTCCAATTCTGAAGACGCAAAGATGTTTTTCAAATGAAGAGATACATTGTCCGTAGAACACCCGAACAATTGTGCCATAGCCTTCTGTGTCGCCCAGATTGTTTCGTCTTTGACAACTACTTGAATTACGCCTTCCTCATCGGGAAGTTGGTATAGTATGAATTGGGTTTCGTTGGTTGCTGACATATTAGATTCAATTAAAATGGCAAGTCATCATTGTCCGATGAAAATATAGGCAATGCTCTTTTTGTCACTGTTAAATACGAATCCTTCCAATTAGATGGATTGATGTATTGAAGAGACCCGTTTTCAAACAATGAATCAGAAATTCTAATAGTTGTTTCTGTGTCATTCGTTTTATAGACCCATTCGAAAGAAAACGGACCGGTTCTAACAAAACGCCTAGCTTTAAGCAATTCATCTAAATCTTGTTCTCCTTCAATATAAAAATTATATCTTATACCAAGTTCAGCTTTCAGTTTTGTAACCAATGGATGGTTCACACGAACTATTTTATTAATCTCTTCTTGTTTATCAGCATTATCTACTTTCAAGTAATCTACCAAATCATGCAAAACCTTTGCTGTATCACGCATATCTTGTATGACCACATGCTCTGCTGCTTTTTCACTATCAATAATAAACTGTTTAAATAAACCTGCGAATTGCTCCCGCAAATAATTTGTAATATCTTCTGCCGTTTCAAAAGATTTAATGTTATTATTATGCGTCAAACTCTTAATTTCCTCAATAAATTTATAAATGTTTACATTATCAACATATTTATAGCTAATATTGGGTACATCTTTATTAAGGGCATAAGTCTCGTATTCGGTAAGAACATTTTTGTCAATGAACACGAAAACTTGTTTATTATTATCAAGGGCTGTCTTAACTTCTTTTTGAGAAATAGAATACTCTTTGCCCTTTTCATCGTTGATAGCTGAACTGCCATAGCGACTTCCTATGATAGAAACCAAAATATCAATATTTGATATTTCCTTATAACAATATTTTTGTAATTCCTCGTCTTTCCCATAAGGAATATCGCCCTCCTCATTTCTGATAGGTTCATACCCTAAACTTTCTATGAACTTGTCTAATTCAACCCGAATTTGTTTCAAATCATAGAATGTTGAACTAATAAATATTCTAGGTTTAGCCATGTTTGTTAAATATTTTGTTTATTGCATTATTGTATTGGTTTAACAATCAAAACCTTACGATCAGCCTTATTTTCATTAACGCCAAAAGACTCTTGAACAGTCTGTAGTATTGTATTTCTTTTTTCTTCCTTACATCCGATACTCAAAATGTCATCCCATTCAAATTTAAGACGATACCCGTGATCACATAATTCCTGTGCTGCTTTATTTCTAAATTCATCATTTAAATACTCCTCTAATTCCAAATAAAAGTGTTCTCCTCCTTTAACAAAAGGTAAGCTGCGCCATTCTCGTTCCAAAAAGAATTCAACGGATTCTTTGGAAGGTTCATCGGTTTTATTGACGAAATAATGGCCTTCGTATTGTTTAAAAAATGGCCTCAACAATTCTATTGCATTGGCCACAATGATTTCTTCTTTTGTACCATATCTCAATACTTCTTTAATATTCTTGGTAAGTGACAAATATGCATAATTAGGCAATCCATCTTTGCTACAATAAATCACTGGGGAAAGTTTATTCTTTATCGCCCATTTTTTCTCCATAACAATGTATGAATCAGCTCCGAATTGTTCCATGTGTCTGTCTAATTCTTCTTCCAATAAATCAGCAAAACAAACCATTGCATAAGCCAACTTTACTAAAGTATATCGATTTTCCTTATGCATGTAATATTCTTCCAAACAATACGAATACCTAAAATACTTAGATCCAAGTATTTTGATTAAAGAATCACTCTTAGTACAATGATACAAATTAGTTTGTCTCTCGCTGCTCATTTGGTTATTTTTCAAATTCCAACAATCACATCTGCATATTGACTCCATCCATCTGCTGTTTTATATGCATCAACAGAAGCCGTTGGGACATAAATAGCCTCAATCCATCGATCTCCAAAAACATCTTCCCCAAGCATGGGAGGATTGATGGCCAAACACGTAATACTATTTGGATATGAAAAATAACTATCAAATGCACGAGTACCAAGAGATTCTATAGAACTCGGCAAAATGATTTCTGTTAGTTTATCACATCCACTAAACGCATTTGCTCCGATTGAAGTAACAGCATTACCCAACGTAACGGATTCTAATTCATAACAAGAGTAAAATGCGGCTGGTTCAATAATTGTTACAGAATTTCCTATTACCAAGGAAGTCATCTTGTTACATTCAGAAAATGCAAAGCCTCCAATATAAGACACAGAATTAGGAATAGATAATTCAAACAACGGACAAGACGAAAATGCAAAGGCTTCAATCGTATCAATTGAACCGCCCCATTCTATTGATTGAAGGCCACTCCTCTCAAATGCATTAGCACCAATAGTGGTAACGGAATTAGGTATCTTAATAAAAGACAAACTCCTACACCCTAAAAATACACCATATCTAATATTTGTTAACGAACTATTTAGAGAAACAGAATTAAGGGACTCACATTCATAAAAAGCTCTATACCCAATATCAACAACATTATCTAATCCATTTATCTTCTCCAAATTGGTACAGCCACGAAATGCCCAATCTGCCAAACGGATAATTGTTGGAGGAATGTCAATTTCTGTTGGATTCATGCTCGAGAAAAGATAGGCTGGTAGTATTTTCACATTGTTTGTAAAACTAATAGAATTCATATTGGGAAATGAAGAATAGAAAACACCTTTATAATAGCCACCCGCAATAGTACAACTATCGGCACAGAAAACGACTATTTTTGAATCAAAAGCGTTTTTCCCGATGCTGGTAATGTTATTTGAAATAGTAACAGAATCGGCAAAACAAGGACAACCCTCAAACGTTCTATCACCAATAATGCGAAGATTTTTACTCAAATGAATACTATTCAGATTGGTACAATCTTGAAACGATCCGTAGTTATAATGAGTATCAACATAACTATCAATTGAAACCACAGTATTGGGAATGTATACAGATGTCACCAAATCACATTGAAAAAAAGCCTTATATCCAATGGCAACAACCGTATATGTTGTACCCAAATGACTAATAGTTTCAGGAATAATGACTTCTCCTCTATATTCATATGCTAAACTAGAATTGTCTTGGTAAAAGAACTCTCCATTTGCGACCGACACCTCGGTTGGTGAGACAATAGCAAAATACATTTTGGTCTCATCTTCAAATACGGCTTCAATAAAAACCGTACCTTCATATTGAACTTCAGAGGTGGAAACAATAGCAGGTGCTTCTGGAGTTTCACCGCCGTTTCCTCCATTGTTTCCATTATTGCCTCCATTGCTGGGGTCATCGGCTTTCTTGCAACCAATCATACAGACTACTGCCATTGTGAGCATAATGGCAGCAATCTTATTTATAACTCTATACATACATATTTTGCTTTTGTTGATTTATCAATTTTGTACTTCTTTCATACGGAAATTTATCAAGAGTTTTTCAGATATACCTACAAGCGGCTGGGGTGATTTCCCAGCCGCTTAAACTTTTTACGCCATAACATTAAAAGCTAAAGAATTCCCATAATCTTCTATCGTTTGAAGATTATACCCTCGGGATTTGACAAGTCCACGATTAATTAATTCGTTGAAAGATTCCAGCGCTTTCTCAAACGAGTCAAGTTGTTCTTTGTCTGTACAAATAACATCACTATTATTCATGATGTCCAAAATTTCTTTTTCAGTTTTGCTCATATTTCTTAGATAAACTTTCGGGTATGAATAAATGATTGCATATTGTATTTCCTGGCAAATTCTTGCAAAAGATTATAGTATCCGCGTATGGCTTCCCTTTCATTCTTCATGTCGCTAAAATCCTTGATTTGGAGCTTTAAGTTTTCAAGTTCTTCAATATTAATCGGTCTCCCATGCGATTTCCATTGCTTGTTATCGCCTAACTTCTTTGCTATTTCCTCTGCACGCTTCTTTTTATCTTCCTCGGTAACTGGCTTGCCGTTTGAACTATGAACAGTCCAATTCTTGAACTTATATTTCACCAACCATTTTTTCAACAATGTGGTCGTTAATTCCTTAGCCTGTTCGTATGCCCTTAGTTCTGCCAAATCAAAATCTTTCAAAATAAGGAACTCTGCTTGTGTCAATTCATTCTTTTTCGCTTTTTCTATCATCTCATTCACCTTGTCCAAATAACCCAAAGCAGGGACGAACTTTCCTTCTTTGTTGCGAACTTGAGGATCGATAGGGCCAAGAACTGAACTGAAATCCATCCATATCTCATCACCACTCATGCAAAAGATTGTGCCTGCACTGTAGGCATAATCAGGTACAATAAAAATAACTCTGTTATAGAAATGTCGGACGATGTTCACATACCTCTCCACAGCCATGGCACTGCCTCCAGTGGTAGTTAATACAATGGCGAGTTGCTCTTTTTTATTCGGGTCTTGCGCCAAATCCTCTACAATCTGAAGAATAAAATTCTCATTACCATCAATGATTGGACCAAAATAGCATAACACATCACTATCTAAAACCTTCTCAATTTTCGCTAAAGACTGATTCAACAGCTCTTTTACCGCACTATCAATAGGGTTATTCATTTGCTTTTTCTATTTGTGTGCAAAGATACACATTATTTCAATAAATTCAAATCATTCCACTAAAATATCGTACTTTTGTCCCCATCAAACTTTAAATCTTAAATCTTTAAATCAACCATAAATGAAAAAATTCACCTTATTAGTCATGGGCACAATCACCCTCTTCGGCTGCAACCAACAACCAAAGCAGCCTGAACGCTATGCCGTCAAGGCTTACCCCGAGACGCGAAAAGACACCACCGTCGTCGACAATTACTTCGGCACGAAGGTCGCCGACCCGTACCGTTGGCTCGAAAACGACACTTCCGCCGAAACCGCGAAATGGGTCAAGGAACAGAACGAGGTCACACAGGACTACCTCAGCCACATCCCTTTCCGCAGCGCTCTCAAGGACCGCCTGACGCAATTGGTTAACTATGAGCGTTATAGTATGCCATCAAAGAAGCATGGCCGCTACATCTACTCGAAAAACGACGGCCTCCAAAACCAGAGCGTCATTTACATGCAAGAGACCCTTGACGGCGAGCCTACCGTCCTCCTCGACCCCAACAAGCTCTCCGACGACGGCACTGTCTCGTTGGGCGGCATCAGCTTCTCCAACGACGGCAAATACATGGCCTACACCATCCAACGCAGCGGCTCCGACTGGGTTGAAATCTACGTGAAGGACATGGCCACCCTCGAACTACTCCCCGACCACATCGAATGGGCCAAGTTCACGGGCGCTTCGTGGTACAAGGACGGCTTCTTCTATGCCGCCTACGACCGTCCCGAAGCCGGCAAGGAGTTCAGCAACGTGAACGAGAACCACAAAATCTATTACCACAAGCTCGGCACGCCGCAGGAACAGGACGAACTCTTCTACCACAACCCTGCCCAGCCGCGCTATTTCCATCAAGTGGACCTCACTGACGACGAGCATTACATGTTCCTCTTCGAGAGCGGTCAAGGCGCAGGCAGCACACTGTGGATCCGCGACATGCAAGACCCGAAGGGCCAGTTCGTGCAAATCGCCGACAACATGGACTACCAGTACAGCCCCATCGACGTCATCAACGACACGCTGTACATCTTCACCAACTTCAACGCGCCCAAGGGCCGCATCTGCCGCGTGTCGGCCAAGGCCCCGCAGATGGAGAACTGGGTCGACGTGATTCCCGAAAGCGAGAATGTGATTTCGGGCATCAACCTCGCCAAGGGCAAGATGATCGTAACCTACGACAAGGACGCCGCCAACCATGCCTACGTCTACACCATGGACGGGCAACGCCTCCACGAAATCGCCCTGCCGACCTACGGAGCCGTGGGCTTCAGCAGCCGCTATGAGGAGCCTGAAGTGTTCTACGCCTTCACTTCCTTCGCCTTCCCGACCACGATTTACCAATACAACATTGACGACAACACCTCAACCGTGTTCCGTAAGCCCGCCATCGACTTCAAGTCGGACGACTACGTCACCGAGCAGGTCTTCGTCACCTCGAAGGACGGCACCAAGGTCCCGATGTTCCTGACTTACAAGGCTGGTTTGCAGAAGGATGGCACCAACCCGACCTTCCTTTACGGTTACGGCGGTTTCAACATCACATTAAATCCTGGTTTCAGCACCAACCGTCTGCCTTTCCTGGAGAACGGCGGCATCTATGCACAGATGAACCTTCGTGGCGGCAACGAATACGGCGAGGAATGGCACCTTGCCGGAACCAAGTTGCAAAAACAGAACGTCTTTGACGACTGCATCGCCTGCGCGGAATACCTTATTAATAATGGCTACACCTCGCCGAAGTATTTGGCTCTGAACGGCGGCAGCAATGGCGGTCTGCTCGTCGGTGCGGTGGTCAACCAGCGCCCCGACCTCTTTGCCGTGGCCGTGCCTCAAGTCGGCGTAATGGACATGCTGCGCTACCACCTCTTCACCATCGGCTGGAACTGGGCCAGCGACTACGGCACCAGCGAGGACGACGAAGCCATGTTCAAGGCCTTGTACGCCTACTCGCCGCTGCACACCATCAAGAGCGGTGCCGACGTGCATTATCCCGCCATCATGGTCACCACTGCCGACCACGACGACCGCGTGGTGCCCGCCCACTCGTTCAAGTATGCAGCCACCTTGCAGGCTGCCCAAACCGGCAACGAGCCTAAGATCATCCGCATCGACACCAAGGCTGGTCACGGCGGCGGCAAGCCCATCTCAAAGGTTCTGGAAGAACAGGCCGACATTTATTCATTCATCCTGTATAACATGGGATTAACCTATCCGAAGGAGGCGAAATAATCGCTGACTTTTGAAACAAGAATCGCCCGCCAGAACGAATCTGGCGGGCGATTTTTTTACAAAAATCTTGATTTCGTGCAAAAACACATATGAAAAAATCTTGATTTCGTGTAAAAACACTTCCACAAAAAATCTTGATTTCGTGAAAAAGTTGTATCTTTGCCGCCGAGAGACAATGGTTTTATTGCAATGAAACGAAAGATTTACCATGATTTACTGCGATGGAAACAGCGTGATCAAGGCAAAGTCGCCATATTGTTGGAAGGCGCAAGACGTGTCGGCAAGAGCTACATCGTTGAGGAATTTGCGAGAAATGAGTATAAATCCTACATCCTCGTCAATTTCGCGCACCTCGGCAATGCGTTGAAAGCCGTGTTCGACAACTACCTGAACGAGACCGAAACCTTCCTCATGTTCCTCCAGAACGTGACTGACACCCGCCTATACGAACGCAATTCGCTCATCATTTTTGACGAAGTGCAGAAATACCCACTGGCACGGCAAGCCATCAAGCATTTGGTGGCCGACGGACGCTACGACTACATCGAGACAGGCTCATTGGTCAGCATCAACGAAAACACGCAAGACATTTTACTGCCTTCAGAGGAACGCTCGCTGATGATGTATCCAATGGATTTCGAGGAGTTTTTATGGGCAATCGGCGATGAGATGACTATGCCTTTCATCCGACAATGTTTTGAGAAAAAGATGCCTATGGGTCCCATGCACCGCAAAGCCATCACCTTGTTCAGGCAATACCTCATCGTTGGCGGGATGCCGCAAGCCGTACTGAGCTTCATCGAAACGAAGAATTTCCAAGAGGTGGACAGAGTGAAGCGCGACATCCTCAATCTGTACCGCCGCAGCATCGACAAACACTCCAAAGGCTATCGAGAGAAGGTGAAAGCCGTATTTAACCAAATTCCTGGCGAACTTCAAAAACACGAAAAGCGTTTCCGCCTCGCCGACCTGTCGGAAGATGCGCGTTTCCGTTCCTACGAGACTTCTTTCCTGTGGCTGCAAGATGCCGAAATCATCAATATGTGCTATAACGTGACTGAACCGCAAGTCGGGATGAGACTGAAACAAGACAGCCTCTCGTTCAAATGTTATATGGCCGACACCGGACTACTCATCTCGCACGCCTTCGACGAAAAAGCCATACAAGGCGAGGAATTGTACCAAAAACTTCTTTTGGGCAAACTCGAAATCAACGCTGGAATGTTGGTGGAAAATATCGTGGCGCAGATGCTTGCCGCAAGCGGGCACAAACTATACTTCTACAGCAATCCGTCACGGGAAAACGCCGAAGACCGCATGGAAATCGACTTCCTTGTAGAAAAGCCCACACTGACAAACGCCCACAACATCTGCCCCGTTGAGGTGAAATCAAGCAAAAACTACACACTTTCTTCCCTGAAAAAGTTCAGAAAGAAATTCAACCAGCAATTGGCCTCGCCGTACGTCATTCATTATCAGGACTACAAGGAAGACGACGGCATCGTCTATTTACCCATTTACATGACTCCAATGCTTTAGCATTGTGCATAACTACCAACAATACTTCACCGCATACCAAATGGCGACAAACTGCTCGATGGTAACGTCGCCAGAAAGCGTGAAATCGACATCCGAGGAATACGAGGAGTTGTTTTTGTACACCTTGAGGTCTCGCTTGTTGGCAAAAATGTCTGACGAATAACTCGAATTGCCATCATAGAGCTTGCCGTCTTTGATGTTGAACAAAACATCGGAAGAATACGACGATGAGCCTTTGTAAACCTTCCCTTTTGTGACGGTGTAAAGAATGTCGCTGCTGTAGGAAGAATTGCCACGATACACTTTGTTGTCGTCGATGCGGCAAAGTACGTCGCTCGTGTAGGACGAGTTGCCTTTGTAGACCTTGTCGCCACGCAAGGTGCAAATCACATCGCTGCTGTAAGTGGAATTACCCTTATAAACCTTCACTTGGGCAGAGGCACTGATGAAAGCAAAACAAAAAATCATGGCAATCAATACTTTCCGAGAGTTCATAACGACCTGGTTTTGAATTTAATCCATATCAAGTTCTTCGTATTGGTAGGTCACCTTCTCCCCTACGTTGACCACCACATAACTCGGATTGACCTTGGTATCGTTCAAGTTGTCGCTCATGACGTAATGCACACCGCCAAACTGGCGTTGCTCGCGCATGTGGAAGTGGCCCATCAGCACCATGTCGACGTTATGGTTGCTCATCAAGTCCATGAAAGCGTATTGCTCATCCTGCGGCAAATTGGCAGCAGGTGTCGTCGTATAATTATAAGAGGTGCGGAACAACCAATTGTGGCTAACGACGATGCAATGGCGATATTCGTTGCGATGCGAGAGCTTTTCCTCTAACCATTCCAGCTGACGCATGCCGTGGGTGCCGTTGCCCGAATCGAGGAAGATGAACAAATCCTGATAGCCACTAACGGTCTTGACAGTGACGGTGTAGGTCGATGTGTGGAAATACTGCTTGAAATATTGGGCACAATCGTAATAAACATCGTGGTTGCCGATGACGGGAAAACAAGGGTCGTTTTTGGCTTGGGTCTCGGCATTGTAGGCCATAGCCTCGGCTGACATTCTGAAGCCCGCCTCGCCGCTTTCGTTCGCCAAGTCGCCAGCATGGATGGCAAACAGGGCGTTCGGGTCGTTGCGCTCGGCGGTGATGTATCTATAAAGGCGATCTTTCGGGCCTTGCGGCGTGATGCTGTCGCGCTCGGAATAGTGCGAGTCGGAAGCGGAATAGACGCGATACTCGTCGGGAGCGTTCTCGATGAGGGGTTCGCTGTTTTGGGCGTTATAATCAAGCCAGTCGGCCACGCGCTCTTCGGTATCGCTGCGGTTGACGACCATGCCGGCGATATCGAGACGGTTACAACCAGTAGCAAAAATCACGGCTGCTGCCAATAATATTAAATGTGTCTTTTTCATTTCTACAAAGAATTAAGCATTAAACAAATGAACTTTTGAATGTTTTACATTAATTTCCATAAATTGACCATGAATTATTCCATTAATATTTATGATAATTCGTGGCATATTCCTGATAATTCGTGTTTTACAAAACAACATTATGGTTTCCAAATGAGTCCGACATTGCCGAACCAGCCGTTGTATTGCGAAGAAAGGTTGAGCACACCACAAGGATGAAGTCCCGCTTCGGCAGTGATTCTCAATCCGTTGCCGAAATCGTAATAGCCGTTCACACTGTAGAAAAACAAGGTGAAACGCTCGATGACGAAGTCGCGGTAATTCGAGATTCTTGCACCCACGTTCCACGGATGCGTTTGGTCGAAAATGTTGCCCTCAACGCAGAAGGTGACATTCATCGGCTCGAAAACAACGTCCATGCCGCCGTTTTTACGCAACGGAATAGGTGCAGTGAAGCGGTTGGTCAAGCCCAACTGGAAGTTGAAATGGCGGTTGCGCCATCCCAAATCCAACAAGGCATTGAACTCCTGCAATTCGTATTTGGGGAAAATGCGGTAGAGATAGCGGTTCTCCAAATACAAAGTCCCACTCTTCGCCTTGAGCAAATCGACCTGATATTGCAGGTTGATGGCATGGCGGTTAAGGGTCGAGGCTTGATAGCCCAACCCGATGTTGAAATTGTCGGCAAGCTGGTAGCTGCCTTTCAAGGCAAGCGATGCCGAGCTACCCGAAGTGCGGGTGTAGTCATACTCGCCATAGGTCTGCAAAGTCCATTGTGCCCTCGCGACAAATGCGAAGAGCAGCAGACCAAGAGTGATTGCAAATTTCTTCATAAATCAAACAATTAGGTTGCAAAAGTAGCGAAAAAGTAGCCAACTAATCAAAACCAGCCATTCTTTTTCCTATTTTTGTGCCTCGATTTTAAACTAGAACCCTATGAGACGTTTCTTTACAAGCATTTCGGCACTTCTTTTTTTTGGTCTGATTAGCCTTAACCTGAACGCCCAATACGGCCCTCAAATCGAGAACCGTGGCTTCGAGCAATGGACTTCTCGTGATGAGTTATCTGTCAGCGAGCCAGTGCATTGGCACTCGGGCGGCACGGCTACGGGAACCTTTTCCGGCTTCGTTTCGAGCCAGATCGAACAGTCGTCGCAAACACGTCCAAGTTCCTCTGGGACAAAGAGCGTAAGGGTCTATCCATCAAGCGTTTTAGGAATCACGGCCAACGGCAACCTCACCAACGGGCGGATGAACGCAGGCAGCATGTCGGCCACGGGTACAGGTAACTACAACTACACACAACGCTCGCAAAGTGCCTTCAACTCACCCATTTCGCAACTGCCTGATTCGCTCACCATTTGGGTATGTTTCCGTAGCCAAAGCACATCGGACAGGGCACAAGTGAAAGCTGTCGTCCATGGCGATGCCGACTATAGACTCGTCGCTGACGGCACCGAAGACCCGGCCAATATGCATGTGGCCACTGCGGCCCTGTCATTCACCCGCACATCATCGGCTGGCGGAGCCTACACCTGGCGCCGCTTGAGCATACCGTTCAACAACAACGGCCCGTGCACGGATGTTCGCTATATCCTGATGACCGCCACCACCAACGAGACGCCTGGCTCCGGTAGCACCAACGACGATTTGTTCGTCGACGACTTGCTACTGGTCTACAATCCCACCCTCACCATGAGCCAACTCAGCGCCACCCAATTCAATGTCGGCTCTTCCATCACCATTCCCTTCACCCTGACGGGAACCATGTCGCCCGACAACCTCAATGCTTCTGCCAATCAGGTCATTGCACAGCTTTCGGATGCCAACGGCAACTTCAACAGCCCCACTGAGTTAGGACGAATGACCACCAACACGAGCGGCAACATCACGGCACAAATCCCTAACGTGTCGGCAGGTAACAGCTATCGCGTGCGTGTGGTGTCAACCAACTATCCCATGATTGGAACCAACATTCAGGGAATCAATATTTTGCCCAACACCTATAACATTACAGCTACCGCCGACCCAAGCCAAGGCGGCACAGTGATTGGTGCCGGCGAATACAATCAAGGTGCTTCCTGCACTCTGACAGCCACGGCCAACACGGGTTACACCTTCGTCAACTGGACCAAGAACGGAACACAAGTCTCCACCAACCCAAGCTACACTTTCACCGTGACCGAATCGGGTAACTATGTGGCTCATTTCCAAATTAATTCGTATAACATCACCGCTACTGCCAACCCAACCAACAGCGGCACGGTGAGCGGCACTGGACAATACAATCACGGAACTTCATGTACCTTGACAGCTACGGCCAACACAGGCTACACCTTTACCAACTGGACCGAAAATGGAAGCGTGGTATCAACCAATGCCAGCTACTCATTCACCGTGGAAGCCAACCTCAACCTCGTGGCCAATTTCACCGCCAACACTTATACCGTCAGCGTGACGGCCAATCCGAGCAATGGCGGCACGGTGAGCGGCGGTGGCTCCTTCACCCACGGACAAAGCTGTACGGTGTCGGCCACGGCCAACACGGGTTACACCTTTATCAATTGGACTGAAAACGGTGCTCAGGTCTCGTCGCAAGCCGAATATACATTTAGCGTCAACGGCAACCGCAACCTCGTGGCACATTTCATTTCGACAGTAGGTGTTAATGAAGTCTTGACTTCAGCCAACATCTACCCCAACCCATTTACTTCGGTCGTGAGAATCACCACCGAAAGAACAGCCCAAAACATTAGCGTTTACGACGTCTTTGGGCGTCTGCTGATGCAACAGCCCGTTTCAGGAATGCAATTCGAAATGGACCTGAGCGAATTAAGTCCCGGGACCTATCTGTTGCAAGTGGATTACGGCGACAGCCGAAGCATGCATCGGATACAGAAAACCAACTAAAACGGAAATCGCGGTGAGAGTCTTCCCCACCGCGATTTCTTTTACTCGGAAAACTGTCGCTTACAGTCTTTCGTTCACCACGTCCCAATTGACGATGTCCCAAAGGGCTTTCAGGTAGTCGGGACGACGGTTCTGGTAGTCGATATAATAGGCGTGTTCCCACACATCGAAGGTCAGCAGGGGCTTCAAGCCACGCTGCACGGGGTTGCCGGCGTTGGTCTCCTGCGTGATGACGAGTTTGCCGTCTTTGTCGGCAGAGAGCCACACCCAGCCCGAACCGAACAAGCCAGCACCTTTCTTGGCGAACTCTTCCTTGAAAGCCTCGAACGACCCGAATTGCTGGTCAATCCATTTTGCAATCACACCCGTAGGCTTGTTGTCGGCTTTCGGGGCGCGGAATTGCAGGAAGTACATGTTGTGGTTCAGGATTTGTCCGGCATTGTTGAACACGCCACCTTCGGCGGTCTTCACAATCTCCTCAAGCGGCATGTCCTCGTATTTCGTGCCCTCAATGGCGGCATTCAGGTTGTTGACGTATGCCTGCAAGTGTTTCCCATGGTGGAAGCCAATCGTCTCCTTGCTGATGACGGGTTCCAAAGCGTTTGCCTCGTAGGGCAATTGGATAAGTTGGTATTTCATGATTTGTGCGTTTTGATGTGGGTGCAAAGATAGAAAAAAAGTGGGACTTCGCAGCAGGAGTCCCACTTTTTTTACTGGTTCATGTACATCTGGTAAAGTGGCGAGTTAGGCTCGCTCTTCAGACGCTTCAGGGCGCGGTCGCGGATCTGGCGCGTGCGTTCCCTCGAAATGTCGAGCTTCATGGCGATTTCTTCCAGTGAATACTCGCGCGAGGTGCCGAGGCCGAAATACATGCTGATGATGGTGCGCTCCTTCTCACTGAGCATATCGAGCGAGCGGCGAATGGCATGGCTCGTCGATTCCTGTTCCACCACCGAGTCGGTCTTGGTCTCGTCCTCGTTGACGTAGACATCCAGGAAGTTGGCATCGTCCTCGTCGTCCAAAGGCGCGTCGGTCGAAACGGCACGCGAGTTGAGACTCAGCAACTGGTCCACCTTGTCCTCGGGCATGTTGACCTCTTCGGCGATCTCCTTTAGGGTGGGTCGGCGTTCCAGCTTCTGTTCGAGCAGCGAAACGGCCTTCTTCACCTTGGCTAAGGCTCCAACTTGGTTCATGGGCAAGCGGATGATGCGTGCCTGCTCAGCCACGGCCTGCAAGATGCTCTGGCGAATCCACCACACGGCATACGAGATGAACTTGAAGCCACGTGTCTCATCGAAACGCTGCGCAGCCTTCACCAAGCCAAGGTTGCCTTCATCGATAAGGTCTTGAAGGCTAAGACCTTGGTTTTGATACTGTTTGGCCACCGAAACGACAAAGCGTAGGTTGGCCCTGACCAATTTGTCCAACGCGGCCTGGTCGCCGGCCTTGATGCGTTGCGCCAATTCGACTTCCTCGTCGGTAGTCAGCAACGTCTCTTTCGCAATGTCGGAGAGGTACTTGTCCAAAGTCCCCGTGTTGCGGTTGGTGATCTGTTTTGAAATCTTCAGTTGTCTCATTTCCTCAAATCTTTTTATTGTTTTACATTTCCGTTAGTTTTCTTCTCTCTCATCATACCAATCTCCTCTTTTTTTGATTTTAGCATAATCTTTCGGGTTGGGAGAGACAGATGCCTGTCCATCTCTCCCAATCCAAACTTAAAATCCTATCAAAAACCGTACCGAAATTTCTGGTTCTCAGGAAAAAATGCAGCTCCTATGCAATTTTAGTTGAAATAGAAGTTCACCACCATGCCGTTCGGATAGACACCTTCCATGCTGGTGCGGCGCGAACGGTTGTTTTTCAAGGCACTCTCAAGGTCGGTCTTGCTGTTCACGGCATTCCCGTTGACCTTGGTGATGACAAAGCCTTCGGTGATACCCGAACCCATGAAACGACCTTGACGGATCTCGACAATCTTCAAGCCGCTCTTGATGTTCAGACGAGCCTTGTCGTTCTGGTTGACGGGTTGTAGCATCAGGCCAAGGTCGGAGTTGAAGAAGCTCTCGCCACTCTTGACCACATCCACATTGCCAGCTTCGTTGAGCAAAGTCAGTTCATAGTGATGATGACTGCCATGACGGTTCACCTCCACGTCCACCTTGTCGCCAGGGCGATACTGCCCCACAGACTCCCTAAGTTGCGTGGTGGAGTTCACCTTCTTGCCAGCGACAGAGGTAATCACATCGCCAGCCTTGATGCCTGCCAATTTGGCAGCGCCGCCTTCGGTTACATTGGCAACATACACGCCTTCAATGTTTTCCAGACCTTCCTTCTCGGCCAACTCTTGGGTCAGTTCGGCGATTTGCACACCGAGATAACCGCGTTGGGTGGTGCCATAAAGCAGCAGGTCGTCGACGACCTTACGGACAATATTGGACGGAATGGCAAAGGAATAGCCTTCGTAAGAGCCTGTGTGCGAAGCGATAGCGGCATTGATGCCGACCAGCTCACCTTTGGTGTTCACCAAAGCGCCACCACTGTTACCAGGATTGACGGCAGCATCGGTCTGGATGAACGATTCCACCGAGGTACCTTCACCCAAAATACTGAGGTTGCGAGCCTTGGCACTCACAATACCCGCCGTGACCGTTGAAGTCAGGTTGAAAGGATTACCCACGGCCAGCACCCATTCGCCGATGCGGACATTGTCGGAATCGCCAAAGGTAAGGTACTGCAAATCACTGGCTTCCACCTTAATAAGGGCCAAGTCGGTGGTGGGGTCGGTACCAATGATGGTAGCGGTCTTTTTCACCTTATTATTAAAGGTGACCTCCACCTCGTCGGCGCCTTCCACGACGTGATTGTTGGTGACGATGTAGCCATCAGGAGTCAGGACAACACCCGAACCGTAAGCTACCATCGTATTGTTGCGCGTTTGACCCGGATAGCCGTAAAGCTGGCCGAGCAAGGCACCGAAGAAGTCGTTGTAGGTGTTGCTTTGTCTCACAACCTTGGTCATGATGTGCACCACGGCATCGACACTGCGCTCGGCGGCGTCAACAAAGTCGGGAGTGTTTTCGGTCGGCAGGAAAGCCGCACGCTGTACTTGGGGTTGCTGCTGAACCTGCTCGACTTGCGTGACAGGCTGTTGCTCAGTTTGTTCAGTCGTTTCGTTCGTCTGTTGGTTTTGGTTGCCACACGATGCCAGCACCATCACTCCGGCCAGCATCCAAATCATGCTCACTTTTCTCATCTTATCTCAATTTTATGGTTTCTTTACTTCCTTATAGTCTCATTAATGCCATTTTTCGACCTTTATTGCACCAAAATGCGTATTTTTGTCGAAAATTTTGACGGATAAAGGCAATCAAAATGCGTGCCAGTCTGCCGACAAACGAAGAGTTTTCAACGAATTGGAGCAAATGTTCATCAAAAACGAAACGATAACGCTGCGCCCTGCCGAGCCTGAAGATGCAGAGCTTATCTACGGCTGGGAGAACGACCGCGACGTTTGGCGCGTGAGCGGGACTCACGCCCCCTACTCGCGCTTCCAAATCGAGCAATTCCTGCTGTCCGACAACGACTTGCAGGCCAACAAGCAGCTCCGTTTGATGATCGACCTGACCGAGAGCGGACAGACCATCGGCTGCATCGACATTTACGACTACGACGGCTTCAACCAACGCGCCAGTTTGGGCATCCTCATCGACAAGGCCCACCGCAGGCAAGGCTACGCCAAGGCCGCGCTTGGCTTGTGCGTTGAATACCTTTTCCGCGACCTCATGCTGCACCAAGTGCATTGCGCCATTGACGCGCTGAACACCGAAAGCCACCAACTGTTCGAGAGCCTCGGCTTTGTCCTGTGCGGACGGCGAAAGGAATGGATAAGGACGGCAGAGGGGTTCATCGACGAACTGGAATACCAACTTTTGAAATAGATTTGAATATGGTCAAAATACAAACCACCCTACCCGACGAGAATAAAGGCAAGAAGAAAAGCAAAAAGAAAAGCGGCAAACGCGCCTCTTTCACTGTGTTATTAGTGCTTGGCATCCTGTTGGTCTTTGCAGCTGCCTTCGGCTTCTGGCTCTATAAAACCGTCATGTCGCCCAATGTGCAGACCGCTGATGGAAAACCCGTTGAGCTGTTCATCCCCACCGGCTCCGACTACGAACAAGTAAAAAAAAGCCTCTCCAACGCACAATGTCTCGTCAACGAGAAGAGTTTCAACTGGGTAGCCAACAAAAAGGAACTGCCCGCCAACATCCATCCTGGACGCTACATCGTGAATGACGGTATGAACAACAACCAATTGGTCAACATGTTGCGTGGTGGCCTGCAAACGCCTGTCAAAGTGAAATTCAACAACATCCGCGACGTTGACCAACTGGCTGGACGCATCGCCAAGCAAATCGAAGCCGATTCCGCGTCCATTTCGGCAAAGCTTCACGACCAACAGTATATCAACCAATTAGGCTTCAACAACTACACCATCCCTGCCCTCTTCCTGCCCGACACCTACGAGTTCTACTGGAACACCGATGCCGAGGGCTTTGTCGTGCGCATGTTCCAAGAATACAACAAGTTCTGGACTGAGGAACGCAAACAACAGGCCCAAAGCAAAGGTCTGACACCTGTGCAAGTCAGCATTTTGGCATCCATCGTCAACAAGGAGACCAACATGACCGACGAGATGCCGCGTGTGGCAGGCGTTTACATCAACCGGCTGAAGAGCAACTGGTTGCTCCAAGCCGACCCCACCCTCATCTTCGCCTGGAACGACTATTCGATACGCCGCGTGCTCGACCGCCACAAGGAGATCGACTCGCCTTACAACACCTATAAATACATTGGCCTGCCTCCGGGACCCATCTGCATACCGTCCATCGCCGCCATTAAGGCCGTGCTCAACGCCGAGGACCACCATTACTTCTACTTCTGCGCCAAAGAGGACTTCTCAGGCTACCACAACTTCGCCAAGACCCTCAGCGAGCACAACCGCAACGCTGCGCGATACCAGCAGGCCCTGAACCAACGAGGAATTATGAAATAATCGCTAACTGGATTGCTTTGCTCCGCTTAATCCCCCTGCCCCCTTCTAAGGGGGAGACGCGAAGCGACACCAGCAAAAGCCCTGAAATCGAACACTGCAAACTAACAACTGACAAAAATGAAAGCATTCAAAGCATACGACATCCGTGGCGAATGGGGCACCGACCTCAACGCCGACATCGCCTACCGCATCGGTTACTTCCTGCCCGACGTGCTCGACACCGACACCTACCTCGTGGGTCGCGACATGCGCCTCTCCTCGCCTACCCTGTTCGAAGCCCTCACCCGTGGCCTCACCGACCGAGGCAAGGACGTGGATAGCATCGGACTCTCCACAACGCCATTAGTCTATTGGGCCACAGCCAAATACGGCTATGGTGCTTCTATCCAAATAACCGCTTCGCACAACCCCAAAAACCACAATGGTTTGAAAATTTCGGCCAAAAATGCCCTGCCCGTGGGCTACGACACCGGCTTGAACCGCTTGGAAGCCTTGGTGGAAAGCGACAAGGCAACCACACCCTGCAATCAGAAAGGCCAAATCCGCGAGAAGAACGTCTATGCCGATTATTTGGCTTTCCAAAAGCAGTTTGTTGGGCAGCACGACAAACTCAACATCGCCGTGGACTGCTCCAACGGCATGTCGTCGCTTTTCGTCCACGACCTGATTGGTGAAGCACATTACATCAACGACACCTTGGACGGCAACTTCCCCAACCACGAGCCCAACCCATTGGAAGCCAACGCCCAACAGCAAATCAAAGCCTTAGTGCTGAAGGAAAAATGCGACATCGGCCTGCTCTTCGATGGCGACGCCGACCGCATCACTTTCATCGACGAGAAAGGCCGCTTCATCAGCCCTGACCTCATCATCGCTTTCCTTGGCGACTATTTCATCGGCGAGCAACACCAGAAAGGAATTGTTTTACAAGACATTAGAAGTTCACGCGCCATTCAGGAATACCTCAATCACTACGGTGCGAAAGTGGAAACTTGGCGTGTTGGTCGAGCTTATGCAGCACTGAAACTCAGGGAATTAGACGGATGCTACGGCGGTGAGCTGGCCGGACACTATTATTTCCGCGATTTCTATTATTCAGACTCCGCCCTTTTGGCCGCCTCCATCGTTTTGCGCCTTTTGAGCCAGCGAAAAAATGAAGGCAAAACGATGAACCAGATCATCGACGAAATCACACCTTATTATAATAGTGGCGAAATCAATTTCAAGATCGAGAAAAAACATGAAGCCATGGAGGCAGTTCGCGATCATTTCACAAACATCGAAAAACCTGAGCGTTTCCTCGACTTCGACGGCTACCGCCTCGACTATCCCGACTGGTGGTTTAATATACGGCCTTCAAACACAGAGCCTTACCTGCGTTTCCTCTGCGAAGCCAAAAGCGAGACAAAATTGGACGAAATCATCAACACCGTGAAACAAATCGTGAATCGATTGGCATAATACCACTATTTTGCTTACCTTTGCAAAAATTTGAACCAATGAAAAGACTGACTTTGTTATTATCGACCGTGCTGCTTTTGGCTTTGGCCTCATGCGAAAACCCTGCGAAATCAAGAGTTTACACCGAGGAAGGCTCCAAGTTGCTCTTGCGTTACAGCAAATTTGACGAAGCCGAGGAGACTTTGACCAAAGCCATCCAATACGACAAGCACAATTTCGAAGCCTATTATTACCGTGGTTGCGCCAAGGTCAACGCAAAAAAATACCAAGAGGCCGTTGCGGATTTCGAGAAGGCCATCGAATTGAAACCTGACTACGCCGACGCCTATTTCAACTTGGGGCGCACCTATTACTTGATGAACAACGAAGACAAGGCCTGCGAAAACTATAAATTAGCCGCTCAATACGGCAGACCCAACTTGGATGACTATCTGAAGCGCTGCAACTGATCACTCTATGATTTCCTGCTCGCCAAAGGCTTCCTCTGCGATGACGTCGCCATCTTCGTTGTAAGTTTTCCAAAGACCAGTTTTTTCGCCCTTGGCATACTGTCCTTCCTCTTTCAAGGCAGTGGAAGGATAATAGGTCTTGGTAGGGCCGTCAAGCAGGCCATTATGATACTGGCATTCCATAATCTTCACACCCAAGTCAGAATACTTAAAGCACTTTCCTTCGGGCTGACCGTCAACATATTGCATCTCTTCGGCAAGCACTCCGTTGTTAGGATTGTAGAGCCTCGACCTGCCATGCACCTTGCCGTTTTTGTTGTCCTCCACCAACCGCAACTGACCCGAATTGGCATCATAATACTTCCACTCGCCGTCTTTCTTTTGGTTGAGATAGTAACCTGTGGCAACCAAGCGGCCATTGGGAGCATAGGTCTTGTTCAAAGCCTTGTCGCCCGACTTGTCGAACTCGTTGGTAGCCTTCAAGTTACCCTGTTCGTCATAATACTTGAACGTGCCTTTGCACTTGTCGTTCTTGAACTGGCCTTCGTAACGCAACTGACCGTTGGCATAAAAATCGCGCCACGCGCCTTGCCGCCGGCCTTTCGAATCGGTCTGGTTGAAATCCTGAGCCACGACGGCTACCGCAAACAGCAGACTCACAAGGAGGAAACAATATCTTTTCATGATTTCTTCGTTTTTGACGATGCAAATTTACGGAAATAACTTAATTTTGCACGGTTTTATTGTATGGCAGAATATTCATCCATATTGCTCGAAAACGCGGTGGAGTCGCTTTCCAAGTTGCCTGGCATCGGCAAGAAGACGGCCTTGCGCTTGGCCTTGCATCTCCTCAACGAAGACGACATGGAGACCGAGCAACTCGCTGATTCACTGCTCAAAATGAAGCACAACATCATGCTTTGCGAGCGGTGCTACAACATCAGCGACACCAAGATATGCTCCATTTGCAGCAATCCACGCCGCGACGAAAACACGCTTTGCGTGGTGGCCGACATGCGCGACGTTTTGGCCATCGAGCGAACGGCTTCTTATAATGGACTTTACCATGTCTTAGGTGGTGTCATCAGCCCGATTGAAGGCGTTTCGCCCAACGATTTGAAGATCTCACAATTGGTGCAACGTGTTCACAAAGAGGATATTAAGGAAATCATCTTGGCTTTGCCTGCCACCATTGAGGGCGACACGACCAATTTCTACATTTTCAGGCAATTGAAGGACTTTGAAGGCAAGATTTCCGTCATTTCCAAAGGCATTGCCGTGGGCGATGCCTTGGAATATGTGGATGAGGTGACGTTGGGGCGGTCGATACAAAACAGGATTCCGTTCAACCAGAAATGAAAAAAACATGCGGACGCATTCGATGCGTCCCTACAAGGTTTCGTCAAACAATTCCAGCTGGTTCTCAGTCAGATACAACTCCTGCGGCACATCGTATTCATAGGCGGTGATGAAACGAGCTATATTCTTCTTAATCAACTTGATGGGCGTTGTTTTTCTGGCTCTGCAATAGTTGCGCAGCGAACGGTATTGTCCTGCCGACAGCTTGAAAGTAATCGCGTGGTAATGGTAATTGCGACGTTTCCGTTTCTTGTTTTGTCCCATAACACCTTGATTTGAAGCCACGAAATAACAAAATTTCAGCGTGAAAAACAAATAATCGCAATTTTTTCTACCTTTGCCCACCCAAATCGAACAGAAATGAAAATCGCCGTCATAGGAGAATCCAACATCGACATTGCCGTCAAGCCACATGGCGAGCCGCGACAAGGTGGCTGCACGCCTTCCGACATCCGATTCCATCATGGCGGCGTGGCTCGCAACATCGCACACAACCTCGCCCTATTGGGCCATGAGGTACAATTGGTCTCGGTTTTCGGCGATGACAATTTTGCCGAGCAAATGATGGCGGAATGTGAACAAAAAGGCATCGACCTTTCGCTATCCACGCAGTACGAAAACATGAAAAGCCCTGTTTTTTTGAGTTTCAACGACGAAGTAGGCAACATGCAGTCCGCTGTTTCCGACATTGAACTCAACAGCTTTCTGGACTTGGACTGGCTCATGAAGCGAATTGATGCCATCAACCGTGCAGATTTTGTCGTTGCCGACACGCTCTTGAGCGTCGAAGCCCTTACCTTCCTAATTGACCATTGCCTTGTTCCGCTCTACATCGACACGGTGTCGTCCAACCGTGCCTTGCGTCTCGCTGAGGCCATGAAACAATCCTATAGGAAGTCGTTTTTCGCCTTGAAGTGCAACCTCGCCGAAGCCCAAGCTTTGACAGGCTTTGCCGACGCCAGCAAATCTGCAAGCCTGTTGGTCGACAAAGGCATTGAAAATGTTTATCTAACCTTAGGTGAAGACGGTGTCATTTTCTGTTCACGAAAAGAACATCATCGTTTTCCCGCTATAGAAACAGAAGCCGTCAATGTGACTGGTTCGGGCGATGCATTTTTTGCAGGCGTAATCCATGCCAACGCCACTGGAACCAACGATGAAACAGCTGTTGCCTACGGCCTGAAAGCCGCCTGCCATAACGTAAAAAGCGAAGCACCGGTCAACCCGACGCTTCGCCTTTCCGTTTTCGATGATTGATTTCGCTTAGAAGCTGAAACCGATGCGACCCATGATCATCATAGGGTGAACCGTACCCCAAGTTTTGGAATGAGGGCTAGTAGGATCGTTCTTGATGGTTTCTGTTCCCTTCACCTGCCCCTTTCCAAGGTCGTAGAGGCTGACACCAATCAGAAGATTCTTGGCCACTTCAAAGCCGGCACCCACCTGATAGGCAAAGCCAAAAGCGCTGTCGTAATTATGGGCAAACTTAATATCATTATTAATTTTCGAAACATACTCCATCTGGGTGATGAAACGCATGTTTCCACCAGCTCCTGCCTCAACATAGACACCCAAATTAGGATTGAAATGATAGATGTAGTTCAAGCCGAGCATGACAGGCACATTAATGTACTTGGGAGTCGAATTATAATTAAATCCAGGAACTACGAATCCTTCTACGACAGCATTACCATCGATATAGGTTTGCTTGAGGTCACTGTTGGGGCCATTGTAGATACCATCGACAGACAGCATCACGCCGAGGCCTTGAACACCAACATTGAAGTACCACTTCAAGCCAACATTAAAGCCAATACCTGCACCTGCATCGTCGTCATCAAGATCTAATGAAGTTAATGCAAAGTCATCAAAACCTTCAAAATCAGCATAGTCTTTCAGCGGGAAAGCACCACTGAGGAACATGGCACCACGCGTTTGTGCCAATGCCTGACCGCCCATAATCATCAATGCGGCCAAAGCGAACACTTTTACTAGTTTCTTCATTTTTAGATAATTTTTAGGTTAGATTTTCCGTTTGATTTAAAACGCGGCAAAATTACGAAAACTTTCGTACTTTTGCGTTCCAATTCTAAAAATATGCTTCAAAGTCTAAAACAGTTCAAAGAACGCCATCCTTTCACCTCGCTGATATTGCTTGCTATCTTGGTGAGAATCATCGTAGTAGCCTTTGTTCCTGGCTTCGGTTCGCGTGGCGAGTTACAACATCCAACCCTTTTCATCGGCTTTTTGGACAAGATGAAAGAGCTTTTCGGCATCGGTGAGTCGCAAGGCGTGATGTTCGCAAGTCGCGCACTCTATGCCGCCGTGTCGCTGTTCACCGTTTCGATGATTTACCGCATCGTCGATCTCACCGCCGGCAAAACCAACGCCTGGCTGTTGGCACTCATCCCGACCTTCAGCATCATCATGCCCTCGTTTGGCATCATCGAAAATGCCAGCGCGTTCTTGGGTTTGCCTTTAGTTCTCTACGGTTCCAACGTGGTGCTGCGTCAGGAGATTCTGCGCAAGAACAACCTCACCGAAAACGTGCATCGCACCTCATTTTTTATTGCTGGCCTCATGCTCGGTTTGGGCATTTGTTTCTGGTACGAAAGTGTTTTCGTCGTTTTCAGTATCCTATTGATACTCTGTTTGAAACGCAACTTAAAGGGAGCATTGATGACCTTTATTGGCGTTCTTGTTTCCATCATTGCCATTGGGCTGTTGCTGTTGGCTCTTAATGTCAACCCATTGAAATACATCGTATTATGACCAAAGAAGAAGCCCGTCTGCGCATCGCTGTCTTAAGCGAAGAGTTAGAACAGCACAACTACGATTATTACATCCTCGCCAAGCCGACCATCAGCGACTACGAGTTTGACATGAAACTCGAGGAATTGGCGCGTTTGGAAAAGGAGTTTCCCGAGTTCCTTTCGCCCTCTTCGCCTACCCAACGTGTGGGTGGCGGCATCACCAAGGAATTCAAGAGCGTGAAACATCGCTATCCGATGCTTTCTTTGGCCAACAGCTACAGCCGTGAGGAGATTGCCGACTTTATCAACCGAATCAAAAAAACTGTCAATGAGGATGTTGAGTTTTGCTGTGAGCTGAAATTCGACGGACTCAGCATCAGCCTACAATATGAACAAGGTGTGCTCGTCCGTGCCGTCACCCGTGGCGACGGCACCCAAGGCGATGACGTGACCACCAACGTAAAGACCATCCACACCGTGCCACTCATGCTGCACGGCGATTTCCCCGACTTCTTCGAGATGCGCGGCGAAATCGTGATGCCTTTCGAGAGTTTCGACCGACTCAACGAAGCCCGTGCCGAGGCTGGAGACGACCTGTTTGCCAACCCGCGCAATGCCGCTGCGGGAACGCTTAAATTGCAGGACAGCAAGGAAGTGGCCCGCCGCAAACTCGACAACTACTGCTATTACATGATGATGGACGGCCTCGAAGACCGCTACCAAACCCATTACCAAAGCCTGCAAGCCGCCCGCAAGTGGGGCTTCAACATCTCCAACTTCATGGCCCTTTGCAAGACCATCGATGAAATCTTTGAGTTCATCGACTATTGGGATGTGAAACGCCACGAACTGCCCTTTGCCATCGATGGCATTGTGCTGAAAGTCAACAGCTATGCGCAACAACAAGCCTTAGGCTTCACGGCCAAATCCCCGAAATGGGCCATTGCCTACAAATTCAAGGCCGAGGAAGTAGAGACTGAACTGCAAAGCGTTGATTTTCAAGTGGGACGACATGGAACGATAACACCTGTGGCCAATCTTGCCCCTGTGCAATTGGCCGGAACCACCGTGAAACGCGCCACCTTGAATAATGAAGACTTCATCCGTCAGTTCGACTTGCACTATGGCGACACCGTCACCGTGGTGAAAGGTGGCGAAATCATCCCGAAAATCATTGGTGTCAACCTCGACAAACGTCAAGTTGGAGCGCAACCTGTGGCGTTCGTCAAGACTTGCCCGATTTGCGGCACGCCACTCGTCCAGAACGAAGGCGAAGCGGCTTGGTATTGCCCCAACAGCTCGGGCTGTTCGCCACAAATCCGAGGCCGAATCGAGCATTTCATAGGTCGCAAGGCCATGAACATTGAGAGTCTTGGCGAAGGCAAGGTGGAGTTGCTTTACGAAGAAGGTTTGGTGCGCAATGTCGCTGACTTGTACGATCTTACCTACGAAAAACTATACGGTTTAGAGAAAGTCATCACCATCGAGGACGAGTTTAGCCTTATGCCTGTGGTCACGCGCAAGGTCAGTTTCAAGGAAAAGACCGCACAGAATATTTTGGACGCTTTGGAGAAGTCGAAGTCGGTGCCGTTTGAGCGGGTGTTGTTTGCCTTGGGCATCAAGTTTGTGGGCGAGTCGGTGGCCAAGGTCTTGGCCAAGGCCCTGCACGACATCAATCATGTCATCAACGCCAGCGTGGAGGAAATGACTGAAATCAACGAGATTGGCGAGAAGATAGCTCTCACGGTGCGTACTTTCTTCGACGACCCGCAAAATATCGAAATTGTTGAACGGCTGAAAACCAAAGGTTTGCAGTTTGCCATAGCAGAGCAAGCCGTTTCTGAGAAGGAACAGGTGTTGGCCGGCAAGACTTTCGTCGTCAGCGGAGTGTTCCAGCACTACAGCCGCGACGGCATCAAGGAAACCATCGAGGCCTACGGCGGCAAGAACTCAGGCAGCATCTCCGGCAAGACCGACTACGTCCTCGCCGGCGACAAAATGGGACCTGAGAAACGCAAAAAGGCCGAATCATTGGGCGTTCCCATCATTACCGAGGCCGATTTTGACGCTATGATTGGGATTTCGCGTTCGACGGAAGAAAATGGTTTGCTGTTTTGAAAATTATTGTTACTTTTGCAAATCAAACGATTAGAAGAATGCCGCAACTAACCATAGACAAAATCGAATATACCATAATGCTTGTCAAGCTATTTGCCTCGCATTACCACTTGACGCCCGTTCAAGCCTATCGCTATATCAGCCGCTACGATGGCGTTGGCTTCATTGAACGAAACTATGGCATTATGCACACGCTTTCGTTTCAGGAAATGGTTCAAGGTTTGAGTGACTACTGCCATCGGAAAGGAGGGCTGTTAGTATGATTCTTTACCATGGCTCAAATATTGATATTCAGAAGATTGACCTTAGCAAATCCAAACCTAACAAGGATTTCGGTAAAGCCTTTTATCTTTCCGAGGAAAAACAACAAGCCGAAGAAATGGCAGCCTTTACCGTTGACAGGTTTGGTGGTGTTCCGACAGTTTCAACCTTCGAGTTTGACGAATCTTGGATACACAATGAACAACTTAAAGTGAAAATCTTCAACGGTTATTCATGGGATTGGGCAGAGTTCATATTTGCCAATCGAGATTCTGATTCCAACGAAAACATACACGATTTCGACATTGTATTTGGCCCAATTGCCAATGACAAAGTTGGTCGCCAAATGTTCAACTTTCGCGAAGGCTATATTGACATAGATGAGTTCATGCACAGGCTGCATTATATGAAAGGAATCACTTTCCAATACGCTTTTTGTACTGAATTAGCCATCACAAAATTGAAGAAGTTATGAATGTGGAGCAGAAAGACTTTGAGTTTATGGTCGATGTATTGACTCGCGAACTCATCAAGCTATTGATGGAACGCCTTGAAGTGGATATGAAAACCGCCTTTGATATCTTCTATAATTCAGACACATACGCTGCATTGAACCGTCCAGAAAGCGGGCTGTTCTTCCAAAGCCCCAAATATGTCTATTCCATTTTGGACAACGAAATAAAAACGGGCAAGATGGGATAATGACTTTTTTATTACCTTTGCGCCCGCAATTTAGATTGCTATGTTCCTCGCAAATCGCAGATTCGATGTAGTGAATGACGCGAAGCAACGAAAATTTCAAATCTTAAATATTAAATCTTAAATCGCTAAATATCATGAGAATAGAAAAAATCATCGCCCGCGAAATCCTGGATTCGCGCGGCAACCCCACGGTGGAAGTGGATGTTATGCTTGAATGTGGCGTGATGGGTCGCGCCTCGGTGCCTTCGGGTGCCTCAACCGGCGAACACGAAGCCCTCGAACTTCGCGACGGCGACAAGAAACGCTACGGCGGCAAGGGTACGCTGAAAGCTGTTGACAACGTCAACAAGATCATCGCCCCTGAAATCATTGGCATGTCGGCCCTTGACCAACGCGCCATCGACCACAAGATGCTTGCTTTGGACGGCACCAAGACCAAGTCGAAACTCGGCGCCAACGCCATCCTCGGCGTCTCTTTGGCCGTGGCCAAAGCAGCAGCCAATTATCTTGACATCCCGCTCTACCGCTATATCGGTGGCACCAACACCTACACGTTGCCCGTCCCGATGATGAACATCATCAACGGCGGCTCGCACAGTGATGCCCCCATCGCCTTCCAAGAGTTCATGATCCGTCCCGTGGGCGCTCCTTGCTTCCGCGAAGGTCTGCGCATGGGCGCCGAAGTGTTCCACACCTTGGCCAAGCTGCTGAAGAAGCGCGGCCTCAGCACCGCCGTCGGCGACGAAGGTGGCTTCGCCCCTGCCCTCAACGACACTGAGGATGCCTTGAGCATCATCTGCGACGCCATCAAGGAAGCCGGTTACGAGCCTGGCAAGGACGTGAGAATCGCCTTGGACTGCGCCGCTTCGGAATTCGCCTACAACGAAGGCGGCAAGTGGTTCTACGACTATCGCGAACTCAAGAACGGCACGAAGAAAGACCCCAACGGCAAGCGCTTCAGCTCCGACGAGCAGGTCGACTTCCTTGAGGAACTCATCAAGAAGTACCCCATTGACTCCATCGAGGACGGCATGGGCGAGGAAGACTGGGACGGCTGGAAGAAACTCACCGACCGCATCGGCGACCGCTGCCAGCTCGTCGGCGACGACCTCTTCGTCACCAACGTCGACTTCCTCTCGAAGGGCATCCAACTCGGCTGCGCCAACTCCATATTAATTAAGGTGAACCAAATCGGCTCGCTGAGCGAGACCTTGGACGCTATCGACATGGCCCACCGTCACGGCTACACCACCGTCACGAGCCACCGCTCGGGCGAGACCGAGGATGCCACCATCGCCGACATCGCCGTAGCCACCAACAGCGGCCAAATCAAGACCGGCTCACTGAGCCGCAGCGACCGCATGGCCAAGTACAACCAATTGCTCCGCATCGAGGAAGAATTGGGCGACCTGGCTGTTTATGGGTATAAGAAGCTGAAGTAAACTCAGATTATTTAAAAAAAGCCGAAGCTTTTGCTTCGGCTTTTTTTGTTACCCAAACACTGCCTTCAACCGCTTCATCGCCTCTTCCACCGTGCTACGCGGGCAGGCCAGATTGATGCGGAAGAAGCCGCTACCAGCCTCTTCGCCGAAGTCCTTGCCACGGTTGAGGCCGAGTTGGGCTTCCTGCGTCATCTTGTGCCACAGCTCTTCCTCCGAAAGGCCATAGCCGTTGAAGTCGAGCCACATCATGTATGTGGCTTGCGGCTTATGGAACTTCACCTTGGGCAAGTTGGTCGTCAAGAAGTCGGAGACATAGTCGATGTTGCCTTGTACATAGTCAAGCAGTTGACCAAGCCATTCGTCGCCTTGGGTCATGGCGGTTTGGGTGGCCACCTTGCCGAAGATGTTGCCGAGATGGGCTTCGAGGGCCTCCACATAATCGTTGTAGGTCTTCCTCAGCTCCTCGTTGGGGATGATGGCCGTCGAAGTGGCCAAGCCAGCGAGGTTAAAGGTCTTGGAAGCCGCATGGAATGTGATGCTGTTTTGCGCAAAGGTCTCGTCGAGCATGGCAAACGGACGATGTCGGTAGCCCGGCAGCACCAAGTCGCAGTGGATTTCATCAGAGATGACCAACACGTTGTTCTTCATGCAGATTTCGCCCAACAGCAACAGTTCGTTCATCGTCCAGCTACGGCCAACGGGGTTGTGGGGATTGCAAAGGATCAGCATCTTGGCGGTCTTGCATTGCTCCACGAGTTGGTCGAAGTTGAAGCCGTAGCCGTCGGTCCTATTAATTAAGGTGTTGTAGACGAGCTTCCGACCGTGGCTGGTCACGGCATGGTGGAACGGCGGATAGACCGGCGGCTGGATGATAATTTCGTCGCCAGGCTTGGTGAAGGCCAGCACGGCCATGTTGAAACCACACACCACACCCGGCACAAACGACATCCATTCCGTTTTGACACCCCAGTGGTGGCGACGTGCCAGCCAATCCGCAATCGACTGGAAATAAGGCTCATCTTTGAAGTGGTAGCCATAAACGGGATGCTCAGCCCGTTTCATGACCGCCTCGCGGATGAAATCGGGAGTCTCAAAGTCCATGTCGGCCACCCACATGGGCAGCACATTGGGGTTGCCAAACACCTGTTGGCGCAAATCATACTTAACGCAGTTAGTATCAGCGCGATTGATTATTTTGTCGAAGTCGTATTTCATCATTTTTGAAGTTTTGGAGGCGCAAAGTTGCGAAAAATTTCGCTGATTTTGGCAAAGATAAGGAAAAAAGATGTACTTTTGCAGCCGCAAATGACGAAGTATCGTTCTTTCAAATCATGGGGGAGTCGCATAGTGGCAATTGCAACAGACTGTAAATCTGTCCGGGTATCCGTTCGGTGGTTCGAGTCCACCCTCCCCCACTTTCAAGAAGACATGATGGAAAAGAGACAAAACAGTGCGAACATGATTGCACCTTCCAACGTAGAACGTTCAAACACTAAAATTGCAATTAATAGACTTAAACATCAAATATTCAATAACTTACAAACACAGAACAAGATTAAATATATCGCAAACGACTGGAAATAAAAACAAAATTTTCAAAATTTTTTCATCTTGTTTTGTATCATCCAAGGTAAATATTACATATCTTTGCAGTAAATATTGAGTTTATGAAGATATTTGTCGCCAAATTAGCATTTAAGACCACCACGGAAGATTTGAGAGCCCTGTTCGAACAATTCGGAACGGTTGACGTTTGCAAAGTCATCATGGACCATGAGACGGGCCGCTCGAAATGTTACGGATTCGTTGAAATGCCCAACGATGCCGAAGCCTATAAGGCCATTGTGGAAACCGACGAAACCGTTTTCATGGGTAACGAACTGCAAGTCAAGAAGTCGCGTCCGCAGACAGCTGCCGCACAAAAGCCAGAGAAGACCGTTCGTCCGAAGCGTCAGCGGAAGCCTTTCTATCCGAAAAAAGAGGAATAATCCAAACTGTTTTGGATTTTTTTCGCAAAAGGCTACCAACACTTGAAAAAAAGTCGTACCTTTGCAGCCGCAAATCGCAAGATTCAACGCAGTTAAAGCGATGGTCTGGTAGCTCAGCTGGATAGAGCAACAGCCTTCTAAGCTGTGGGTCTTGGGTTCGAATCCCAACCGGATCACGACAAAAGGGACTTCTTCGGGAGTCCTTTTTGTTTGTTTCCACCTCACTTTGCAACATTTTGCCTATTTTTGCAGCCAAAATAAATAAGGTATGATCCAAGCGACAGGCATACACAAATCCTATGGCAGCCTTGAAGTGCTCAAAGGCATCGACCTCCATATCAACAAGCGTGAAATCGTCAGCATCGTGGGCGCATCTGGCGCAGGCAAGTCTACCCTGCTCCACATCATCGGCACCTTGGACAAGGCCGACCGTGGGCAGCTACTCATTGATGGTACAGAAGTCAGCAAATTGAACGACAGCCAGTTGGCCGCATTTCGCAACCAAAAAATCGGCTTCGTGTTCCAGTTCCACCACCTCCTGCCCGAGTTCACCGCCATCGAAAACATCTGCATCCCTGCCTACATTGCTGGCACGGGCAAAAAAGATGCCATGACGAAAGCCGAGAAACTGCTTGAATACCTGAACCTTACAGAACGAAAAGACCACAAGCCATCCGAGCTTTCTGGCGGTGAGCAACAACGCATTGCCGTGGCACGCGCCCTCATCAACGAGCCGGCAGTGGTATTGGCCGACGAGCCTTCGGGCAACCTCGACTCGAAGTCGGCGCAAGAACTCCACAAGCTCTTCTTCCGCCTTCGCGACGAGATGAACCAGACCTTCGTCATCGTCACCCACAACCCCGATTTGGCTGCCATGTCGGACAGGACGATTACGATTAAGGATGGGAGGATTTGATTAGTTTGGAGTTTAATGTTTAGAATTGGTAGATTTATGGGAGTGTTACAATAATAATCGAGAGCCTCCGTTATTACCTAATTAAAGATAGAATAATGAATAAAAGATTCTTGTTTTCCATATTTTTTGGCGCTTCGCTTTTGATGGGAGCCAACGTTGCCCAAGCCCAAAACGCCGAGTCATACGAATCGTTGATGAAGAAAGGCAACGACAAGTTCAACGCCAAGGACTACATCAGCGCGAAGACCTATTATGAGATGGCCCTGAAACAAAAGTCGGGCGACGCTACAGCCAAGAAGAAACTTGACGAAACCGTCAAGAAAATCCAGGAAGACGGTGCGCGACAAGAGGTCTTCTATGCCCACCTCGATGCTGGCGACCAACTCTATGGCCAACAGAAATATGAGGAGGCTTTGTCGGAGTACGAACAAGCGCTCAAGGTCTTTCCCGAAGACAAATACGTTGGCGGTCAAGCCGATGCGGTGCGTGCCATCCTGAAAGAACGGCAGGACAAGCAAGATGCCTTCGACCTTGCCATGAGCCAAGGCGAGACCTTGCTGGCCGAAGACAACTATGACGCAGCCATCATGCAATTCGAAACAGCCAGCCAAATCTTCCCCGCCGACAAGCTGCCCAAGGAAAAACTGGCCGAAGCCCGCCAGAAGAAACAGCTTTATGAAGAAAAGGTGGCACGCTTCGACAAGCTCATGGAAGACGGCCGGCAATTGGGATTGAGGAAAAACTACGAAGCCGCCTTGGAGAAAATCAACCAAGCCCTTGAACTCTTCCCCAATGACTTGGAAGCCAACGCGAAACGCAACGAATTCCAAAACGCCAAAAACATTGCCGACCAGTATAATGGCATCATCGCCGCCGCCGACCAACTCTATGAGAACAAGGCCTATAGAGAAGCTAAAACACAATATCAGAATGCCTTAGCCGTCGTAGCTGGTGATGCATACGCCACCGACATGATTGCCCGCCTCGACCCACTCATTGCCGAACAAGATGCCGAAGAAGCAGCACGCATCGCTGCCGAACAAGAAGCCGCTCGTTTGGCTGCCGAGGCTGAAGCCGCACGATTGGCCGCCGAAGCCGAAGCCGCAAGAATTGCAGCCGAGCAAGAGGCCGCACGCATTGCGGCGGAACAGGAAGCGGCACGTTTAGCCGCAGAAGAAGCCGCTCGTATCGCCGCAGAGCAAGAAGCTGCACGTCTCGCTGCCGAGGCCGAAGCCGCTCGCCTGGCCGCCGAAGCAGAAGCTGCACGACAAGCCACCATCAAGAGTATGCTTGATGCCGCTGACGAATTGTTCAACCATGAGGATTATGCCAACGCGAAAGTGAAATACCAAGAAGTTGTGGCTTTCGACGAAGGCAATGCCACGGCCACGGCAAAGATCCAACAGATTGATGGCATCTTTGCACAAATGGCGGCTGAAATCGAGGAAAACTACAACCACGCCATGGGCGCAGGCAACACTGCCATGAGTGCCGAAAAGTTTGCCGAGGCCATAACGCATTACAAGTCCGCCCTAATTTACAAACCCGAAGATCCGACGGCTACTGCACAGTTGGCAGCTGCCGAAAAGGCTGAAAACGACCGGATTGCCGTTTTGAGGGCTCAATACGACAAGTTTGTCAAGGAAGGCGACGCCAACTTCAAGACCAACACCTTCGACAAGGCTATCGAGGCTTACACCAAGGCTGAGGAACTTGGCTTGGAGACCTACCCCACCGAGATGATTGCCCGTATCGGCGAAATCATCGAGCAGAACAAATTGTATGAGTTGAACAGCGAGCCTATCCTATTAGCCGCTGGTGAAGCCAAACGCTTTGAATTCAACAAGATCGAGGTGTCCGTGCGTCGTTCCAACTACATCATCATCAAGGTGCGCAACCCACATCCCGAGAAGACCTTCCCGATGATCGTCTCCTTCGGTGGTGAAGGCGGCAAGAACGGTGGTTTTGTTTTACCTATCGCAGCCACGGAAGAAGAAAAGACCTTCATCTTCCGCATCGGCTCGCAATACAAGTGGTTCAGCGAAGACAACACCTGGATCGAGATCATCTCCGAGAACAACGAGGTGGAAATCGGCAAGTTAGAGGTTTCGAGAAGCAACTAAAAAATCTCAGTTGGCACTGTTACCGGTGTGTGCTCTGGTTCGCTAAGACTGGTGACCGATAGTACGCTGTCGACCACATACTTTTGCATACCGCGCCAGGGCAAAGTGCCTTTGTATTCCTTGTAATGCACTTGCACAAACTTTCCGGCACTGGTTTCCAGTTCTTTGGCCACATTTTTGTCGGCCACCGAGAAATCAAAGGTGTTCGATTGTACGCCTGAGGTGTTGGATTGATTATTGTATCCCGCCTGGATAAGCAAGCCCTCATAAGTCTTGAAGACATAGCCTTTGTAAACGATGCGGTTGAGTTCGCCAGCTTTCACGCCTTCGCCAAAGACGAAGTAAAATTTGAAATAGAAAAATCCAGCCGCTGCCAAAAGGATGAGGAAAAACAATGTCCCAAAAATCTTTCTTCCCGCTCCTCTTTTTTTCTTAGGTTGTTCTGAGTAATCGTAGTCGTTCATAATAAATATTTATTTGATTTTCAATTTCTTCTGGAAATAATCACAAATTCCTGTAATACCACAACTCTCACATTTCGGCTTGCGTGCCAAACACGTGTAGCGTCCATGCAAAATAAGCCAATGGTGCGCCTTCGAGACGACCTCTTGGGGCAGATGCGCCACCAAGGTCTTTTCGGTCTCCAACACATTCTTCGAGTTTTTCGTCAGGCCGATGCGGTTCGACACACGAAAGACATGCGTATCCACTGGCATGGCCGACTGGTGGAAAGCCACGGCGAGCATCACGTTGGCGGTCTTGCGGCCAACGCCAGGCAGTTTCTGCAAGTCCTCCAATGTGTCAGGTACGATGCCGTTGAAGTCACGCACCAAGGTCTGCGCCATGCCCAACAAGTTCTTGGCCTTGTTGTTGGGATAGGAGATGCTCTTGATGTAGGTGTAAATCTCTTCTACCGAGGACGTTGCCATGTCGTTGGCCGTCGGGAAACGTTCAAACAAGGCCGGCGTGGTCATGTTGACGCGCTTGTCGGTGCATTGCGCCGAGAGAATCACTGCCACCAAAAGCTGATACGGATCCTTGTAGTGCAACTCCGACTCAGCCACAGGCATATGTTCGGAGAAATAGGCTACAAAAGCATCGTATTTCTGTCGTAACTTGGTTTTCATTTTTCTTCTCACAAAACCTGCAAAACCTACAAAACTTATCTGATATGGAAAGCACACCAACCGGCTGCTTTCCAGCGGAAAGGCGGTTGCCGAGCCGCATTCAAATGCAGGTTTTGCCTTGTTTTGGGTGTTTTGTTCCTAAATGATTTCCCCTTGTTCGTCTACAAGAACGCCCCAACTCACAGCGGTCATCGTGTCGCCTTCAAAGAAAAAGTCCGTCATCGCATCCTCGAACGAAACGCGAAGTTCGCCGTCTTCTTCCTCTTCTGCCAAATCCTTGAACCCGTTGGCTTTCATCAACTTGATGACATCGTCTTTCTTGAGGTCAAACACTTTTTGGCCGTACAACGTAGCCGCTTCATTCTCCGTCTCGAAGCAAGCCACCACCGACTTGGTGACACCTTCGAAGTAGATATTGGTCTGAAGCGCATCATATTCGTAATAGATGGAGCGGTTGCCTGTTTCCTCCATGTCGTTCAACTCCTCGTAGAAGTCAGGCATGTTCAGCAACTTGACGGTTTCGTCAAGGCTCATTCCGAAAGGTATTTCGCCGTAGCCTTTCAGCGGCACAATGGTAAAGTCTTTCATCACGCTTAGTATATTGGGCGGCTAAGATAGGCATTTTCCCAATGTATTCGGCAATTCCCGTAAAATTTTCTTCATTCAAACCGAATCGACTTGACGGGACTGATGCGGTTGATGACCGAAGTCGGGATGAGCAACATCAAGACCCACAGCAGGAACGTGCCGATATTGATGAGGGCTACCGTGCTGAAATTCAATTCGATATGTACGGCAGAGAGATAATATGTTGCGGGATCGAGCTTGATGAATCCCGTGTATTGCTGCAGGAAACAGAAGCTCAAGCCGATGACATTGCCGATAACCATTCCGATGAGCAGTATGCGCAGCGAACGGCGCAAAAACACCTCGCGGACGAACTTGTTGCTGGCACCCATGGCCTTCAAAAGACCGATGGTCGAGGTGCGTTCGATAATGATAATCAGCAACATGCTGATTACCGTGATGCCTGCCACAAGCAGCATCAGCGCCATGATAAGCCAAACATTGGTGTCGAGCAGGTCGAGCCAGTCGAACACCTGCGGGTTGCTTTGTCGGGCGGTGTAGGAAGCCAATTCGGAAGGCAAGGCGTAATACAGTTTCTCATTGATCTGGTCGGCATCGGCACCCTCATTCAGCGCAATCTCAAGCCGTCCAGCTTCGTTGTCGGCCCAGGCGTTCAGCTTTCGGATTTGGTTGAGGTCGGCAAAGACGAAACGCTCGTCAAACTCATAGAGTCCCGTCTCGAAAATGCCAGTCACCGTAAACTTACGTCCTCTCGCCTGCTGGTCCTTGTCGATGAACCACACACGCACGTCGTCGCCCACATGGAGCAGCATCTTGTCGGCAATCACTTTCGAGACCAACACTTCAGTGGAACGCTCATCGGCAACATATTTTGGCGTTTGTCCGTCGACGAGGCAGTTGGCGAAATAACTCCAATCGTAGTCTTGATCCACGCCTTTCAGAATGATGCCTTGGATTTCGTCGTCGGTCTTGATCATGCCCGCTTTGTTGGCCACCATCTGGTAATGGCTGATGCCCTCGATGGAGTTTAATCTACTGACTAACAGCGAATCCAATTGGAAAGGAGTTTCTTCCACCGACTCGTTTTTGTCCAACGACTGCACATGGATAGGAGCCACAAAACCTATCACCTTGTCGCGGATTTGGTTCTTGAAGCCCACCACGACGGCCCATGCGATGAGCATCACAGTGATGGCCAAGGCCACACTCGTGACGGCAAGTCGCATCACCGTCGAGGAAAGGTTTTCCTTCGAGAGCGAAAAAATTCGGTCTGCTATGAATTTTGGGGCGGACATTTTGCCTTTTCAATTGAAATTGACCGCAAAAATACAAACATTTTGGGAAACGGCGAAACGATTTCTTGCGACGGCAAATCGCATATTCAGCCCACCAAATACTCCCCAATGGTCATCGTGTCGCGATCGAACTGCACACCAACTTTGACGACCTCGCGGCCTTCGGTTTGGTAAGGCAACGCATAACCCTTGCCGTTGATTTGGTCGAGGGCTTCCTGTGCCGTTCCGTTTACTTTCAGTTCAAAGACCCATGTCGTTTCGGGCATCTGCACCACGAAGTCGATGCGACCACCAGTACACTTCACCTGGGTTCGCGCATACACGTTTAGCATGTTGAATATCAGCCAGAAAGTGTATTCGTAGAAACCTTCATAGTTCTTCACCTCGGCCAATTTCTTCTGGAAGCCTTCGACGTAAGGTATGCCTGCGAGGAAGGCCTTCATCTCCTGCATGGCCGCGTCGAGGTCGTTGCGTTTCAAGGCTCGCCAGAACTTCAAGGCAAAGCCATCTTGCACCCGACTGCTGTCCAACCCAATATAGGAAGGAATCAACCCATCAATAAGTCCCACTCTAACTTCCTTGTTGGGGATGGAAAGAATGTATGAATCTGTCTCCTTGTCATAATCCTTGATGGTGATGTAACCGCTTTGGTAAAGCAATGGCAAGGCGTTCTCCATGGCTTCCGTCGGACGGTCGAAAGCCGAAGCCGAAGCCTCAATCCACTCCATCGTGGTGATGTCCGTGCGGAAATGCTGCATCTGGCGGATAAGGAAAGTCGGAGTGCCACTCTCAAACCAATAGCTGGCTATTTTTTTCAGGCCGAAGCACTTCAACAGACTGAAAGGGTTATAGATATCGGGCGAAACATCCGCAAAACGGTAACCGTCATATTGCAGTTTCAGTTTGGCGTGCATCTCTTCAGGCGTACATTCGTACTCTTGTGCCAGCATGGCAATGTCGGGGGCCATGTCGGTGGCAAACTCTTCCTCGGTAATGCCACAGATGGCAGCATACTTCTTATGCATCGACACATTGGTGAGGTTATTGATGGTGGAGAAGATGCTCAGTTGGCTGAACTTGGTGATGCCCGTGATGAAACAGAACTTAATCTTTGCCTCATTGGCCTTCAACTGGACATAAAACTCCTGCATCACGTTGCGGAACTGGTCAAGAAGTTCTTTGTCGTGAAGTTTGTCCAAAAGCGGAGCGTCATATTCATCGACGACGACAACCACCTGCTTGCCGGTCTTCATAAATGCACGATGGATGATTCCACTGAACTGGCCTCCTGGGGATGTTTCATATTCTCCGCTTTCTCCGTAGATGGACTTAAAAGGCTCCAGCAGACGCAAAAGCACATTCCGCAAACCCACAACGGTGGTCTCGGCCTTGGTCACGCTCAAATCCAAATGGATAACGGGATAGCTTTCCCATTCCTTCTCCAACGCCATGATTTTCAGGCCTTCGAAAAGGTCTTTGCGTCCTTGGAAATAGGAATCCAAGGTCGTGGTGAGCAAACTCTTGCCAAACCTGCGTGGGCGACTGAGAAATACATACGGGCTTTCTTTTGTCAACTCCCAAACCAAGTCAGTCTTGTCAATGTATAGGTAGTTCTCTTTCCTTATTCTCTCAAAGGTCTGGATACCAATGGGATATTTGCGTTCTTGCATGGCCTTGACGTGTTTTATTGTGCAAAAATAGCAAAATTTTCCGGCTTAATGAATTTTGGGCCCGACATTTGCAGTATTTTCGATAATTTTGCAAAAGTAAATAATAAACCGAAATGAAACGACAATTCTTTTCAATCGCTTTGGTCTTGCTGGCTTTCATGCCACTTGCCAAGGCACAGGTATTCAAGATGGACGATGAACCCCAATTGCAGTTTGTCGACAAGGCGCACTACGTCTCAGCCGCCATGCAAACCGATGATTATCTGCCACTTCTGCAAGGCAAACGCATCGGCATCGTGGGCAACCAAACGAGCATTGTGGGCGAAACACATTTGGTCGACACATTGCTTTCGTTTGGTGTCGACGTACGCAAGGTCTTCACGCCCGAGCACGGCTTCCGTGGCACCGCCGACGCCGGAGCCAAGGTCAACAGCGGCAAAGACGAGAAAACAGGCTTGCCCATCGTGTCGCTCTACGGCAAGAACAAGAAACCAACGACCGAAATGCTGCAAGACATCGACTTGATTCTCTTTGACTTGCAAGACGTTGGGGTGCGGTTCTACACCTATATCTCCACCATGAGCTATGTGATGGAAGCCGCCGCAGAAAACAACATTCCAGTCATCGTCCTCGACCGTCCCAACCCCAACGGCTTTTATGTGGACGGTCCAATGTTAAAACCTGAAAACCAGTCGTTTGTGGGGATGCACCAAGTGCCCGTCGTCTACGGCATGACCATCGGCGAGTATGCCAAAATGGTGAACGGAGAAGGCTGGCTGAAGGGCGGTATCCGCTGCGACCTCACCGTGATACCTATTAATAATTACAACCGCAACGCCATTTATGAACTACCCGTAAAACCCTCGCCCAACTTGCCCAACTGGGAATCGGTGTACCTCTACCCCACCCTTTGTTTCTTTGAAGGCAGCATCGTCAGTGTGGGACGCGGCACCGAGACTCCTTTCCAAATCTACGGCCACCCCGACATGAGAGGCAGCTACACTTTCACGCCTAAAAGTACATCGGGCGCATCGAAGCCCTTGCTTGAAGGGCAACGCTGCCGTGGCGAGAACTTGGTCGAGTTTGCCCACGATTACGCGCACAATACCAACCAACTTCAATTGGAATGGATTATAGAGGCCTACCAACAACTGAAAGACAAAGGCTTCTTTACCAACTATTTCCGCCTGCTTTCGGGCGACAAACAGTTGCAGAAGGACATTGAGAACGGGAAAAACGCCAACGAGATTCGCGCCTCATGGAACTATGATTTAGGGGCGTTCAAGACGATCCGCGAAAAGTATCTGATGTATTGAGCGACTAACCGAAAGTCAGCTCGAGGAGCCACACGAACTCCTTGTAAGCCAACGTCTCCGAGAGGTCGCTTAAAGCGTCGCCCAACGAACGATAGTACCACTCAACATCGGCTTTGCCGCCTGGCGCATGGAACAGTTTCCACGTGGCATCGCCATAAAGATGATAGTCGCGGGCAATACCGCGAAGGTTGGAGAGCTTGTCGCCAATGGCCACCACCTTGCTGTCGTAGGGTGCCAATGCCAGTTGCTCCACTTGCATGGCACGCTTCTCCCTCCATGTGAGATGATTTGATTTGGGAGCCGTCTCGTGCTGGACAAGGAGTGCCACGCGGTCGCCAAACTTCTCCCGAATCTGTTCCAAGGTCACGTCGGTGTCTTCAACGGTATCGTGCAAGACGGCGGCGGCAAGCATTTCGGGGTCGCTGGTGACGGTGGCCACAATTGCAGCGGCTTCCATAGGATGAAGAATATAGGGATAGCCTTTGCCACGGCGTTCGGTGCCGCGATGGGCTACGATGGCGAACTTGGCAGCCTCGTCGAAGAAAGAGGTTTCGAGGGGATTGTTCATAGGTAAGTGATTGGAAATTGATTATTTATTTGACTATGGGGCACAGGACACAGAACGGTCACACCAGATTAATTTTCTTGGCTTGTTCGAGGATGCGTTGGGCGCGTTGGATGTTGTAGTCGTTTTCGCCATATAGGGCTGCAAAAAGACGAATCAACCCACCTTCGCCAAAGCCTTGCTTGAGGATGGCAACGATGCAAATGTTTTGCAATGCCACCGAATAGGCCACAATGTCGAGTCCCGTGCCAGCCAATTGCAAAAGAGCCAACTGATAGGCTCCGTCACTATAGGTATTGCGAAGTCGTTCGATGTCGCCGATGGTCTTCATACCCAAATGGAGCAGCACATTATAATAAGGTAGCAGGCTGTCCTCATAAAGCTCCGCCTGGTTGATGCCCGCTATCTTCTCCGCGAGACGATGGAAAGGCTTCAGTCCCAAGTAGCTACGGAAAGTATCGCCATCGAGCGGCACCTCGTCGAAATTGCCACTTGCCACCAGCGACTGCACATTGCGCCGATAGTTATTGATTTCCTTGCGGATACGGCTGAATTGCTCGTCAGCAAGTTCGAGCATACCGGCCAAACGGTTCATATTGCGCTGATATTCAACAGGAATCTCCACGTCACTCTTGTAGCCCATGTCGTGATACATGTTGGCCCACATGTGTTGTAGCATACTGCGCATCTGCAATTCGAAACGGATTTGGTTCAGTTGGGGCATGTCGGGGTCGTGATACATTGCTTCGGGGATGCGGCAAATATAGTGCAGCGACATATAACCGAAACGGTCGATTTCGAGCATCTTGCGCTTGTCGACGGAGTTGTCCCAGTCTATTTCGAAAAGGCGTTCCATCAGGGCCGAGATCACATCCACCTCATCGCTGAAGAAAGTGATGATGCGAAGCCCGATGATGTCGGTTATATCATTGATTGTTTTGTATTTATATCCTTTCACTTCCAACTTGTTCGTCAAGCTGTCTTCCGCTTTGATGCGCGACTCAAGCCCGGCAATATGAAGATTGTGTTCGTCGAGGCACTGGCGCAAACGCTCAAGCACGAGAGACAAGATTTTCTCATACATCGGAAGATTCTCGCGATACTCGTCGAGTATCATTTCGCTATGGAGATCGAGTTTCATTGGCATCAGAGAATAGTGATGATGTTCGAGAAACCGGTGATGTCGAAGACTTCCTTCACTCGCGAATCCATGTTGCGCATCACCATGGTGCCATGATGTGCCATGACGCTTTTCTGCAACAAGAGGAACATGCGCAAGCCTTGCGACGAGGTGTAGGTCATGCCCGAACAGTCGATGTCGATGTTGGGGCACTCGTCTTCCATCAGCGGAGCGATGTCATGCTGAAACTGGTCGGCATTGGTGGTGTCGATGCGACCTTCGAGGGTCACGAGCGTCTTTTCGTTTTGTTTGGTAATTGTGACTTTCATTTCTACAAATTTTTCACTATTTTTCTCATTATCAACACATTGTTACCATTCTCATAATGGTATTCGATGCTATCCATCATCTTTTTGCAGAGGTAGATGCCGAGACCACCCACTTCGCGCTGGTCGGCGGAAAGGTTCACGTCGGGGTCGGCTTTTTCCAATGGGTTGAAGGGCACACCAGCATCGCGCAGCTCGATGGTCAATACCAGCGACTCGTGGTCGAGGCTTGTGCCGGCCTCAAGCCATCCAATGCCGCCTTCGTAGGCGTAGTGCACCACGTTCTCAACGGCCTCCTCGACCGAAAGCTCAATCTTGAAGCGCAGGTCGGGGTCGTCGGGAATGTCGGGCGACGCCATCAGGAAAGCGATGATTTCGCTGGATTTGTCGGTTATGGGGTTGAATCGTTTCTTAATCATGCCTTGTGGTCTAAAAAAACAGGCCACAAAGGTAGTGTTTTTTTCGAAAAAACATGCCAATTATTTCAATTCATGGAATCCCTTCACCCGCTTGCCCCATCTCTCCAAGCGGCAGGGGTATTATTCAGCGAACATTCCGTCGATCAAATCCTTGTAGTGCTCAGCTATGATCTTGCGGCGGATTTTGAGGCTCGGCGTGACTTCGCCGTCCTCTATGGTCCATTCGTGGTCCATCAGCTCGAAGCGTTTGATCTTCTCGAAGTCGCCGAAGAACTTGTTGTAGATGTCGACCTCCTGACGGTAACGCGCCACGACAAGGTTGTGCCTCACCATCTCCTCGTTCGACGCGACGATGATGTTGTTCTCCTCGCACCAGTTCTTCAGATACTCGAAATTGGGCACGATGAGGGCGGCGGCAAACTTCTGGTTCTCGCCCACCACCATCATGTTGCTGAAGAAAGGCGACTCCACGAAGCGGTTCTCAATCAGTCCGGGCGAGATGTACTTGCCCATCGAGTCCTTGAAAACCTCCTTCATGCGTCCCGTGATTTTCAGCAGGCCGTCTTCGTCAAACTCACCGATGTCGCCAGTGTGGAAGTAGCCGTTTTCATCAATGGCTTCGCGGGTCTGCTTTTCATCCTTGTAGTAGCCCTTCATCACGCTCGATCCCTTCACGAGTATTTCGCCTGTCTCAGGTGCAATCTGCACGTCGAGGTTGCGACAGGTGACGCCAACGGTACCTGCCTTAACGATACGCCTTGTGATGCTGTTAACGCTTATCACCGGCGAGGTCTCCGTCAGGCCGTAGCCTTCAATGATCGGGATACCCATGGCTGCGAAAAGCTTCACCAAACGGGGATGCAAGGCTGCACCTCCTGAGATGATGAACTCCAAATTGCCGCCAAAGGCCTTCCTCACATCCTTGAACACCAAGCAGTTGGCCAAACGCAGCTTCAGCAGGTAGAACCAGCCGTTGTTGCGTCCTGTTTCGTCATAACGGTCGGCCAGCTCAAAGGCCCAATTGAATACCTTTTTCTTCAAGCCCGTCAGTTTGTCGCCCTTGCGCATGATGCTGTTATAGGCTTTCTCAATAACGCGAGGTACGGTGAGGAAGTGGTTGGGCTTCACGTCGGCAATGTCGCGCATGATGGTACCGAAGTTCTCGACGTAATAGGTTGAGTTGCCGAGAAACACATGGGTATAGAACACAGAACGTTCGAGGATGTGCGACAACGGCAGGAAACTCACGATCTTGTGGCTCGGCGGCACGGGGAAATGCGGTCCGTAGTAAGCCACGTCTTGCATCAGGTTGCGATGGGTCAGCATCACGCCCTTGGGCATTCCGAGCGTTCCCGAAGTATAGATGATGGTGGCCACGTCGTCGGTGTCGACAGCATCTTCACGGGTCTTCAGCTCCTTCTTTGTCGCCTCGTCGGCTTTCACCTCCTTCAAGAAAGCATCAAGCGACTTGACGCCATCCACCTCCTTGAAAGAGAATACCTTAGGCCGCTCTTCCATGGTCTCGATGATGTCTCTCACCTTGCCATAAATCAACTTGCCTTCAACGAAGATCACCTTTGGCGCGGCATGGTTGATGATATACTCATAGTCGCTGTGGCGCACCGTCGGATAGATGGGCACCAAGATGGCACCCGCCTGCTGTGCGGCAAAATCCACCATGTTCCACTGCGGGCAGTTGTTGGAAATCACCGCCACGCGATCGCCCTTCCGGACGCCTATTTGAATCAGCCCAAAACTGATGGCATCGGTCAGTTCGGCGAATTTCTGGCCGCTATATTTCACCCATTCGCCGTTATCCTTGCACGCCACCATGTCGTCCTTATACCCATATTTCTCAACGAAATGAGGCACAAGTTCGAACACGCGCGACGGTATGTCGGGATAAGGCTGAACCGGTGTCGGTATGAATACATTCTTCTCCATATCCAAGAAAATTGCCGCGAAATTAGGATTTATTTCAATCAAACAGACTATTTATCCAAACGAAAGGCAATTTTGAAAACAAAATGGGGAATTTCTTCAACGAAAACTTTTTTCCTTCGGTTTCGACAGAATAATTATTTTTGCGACCTGAAACAGAATACGATGCTATCCATCTTCGATGACATGACCCAAGCAACCGAAGCCGAGGTGCAGCACATGTTGCCCTTGGTCGACGAGCAACGCTGCCACGAGGCTTTGCGCTACAGGCACCTCTTCGGCCAGTTTGCCTGCCTCAAGTCGTGGCTGATGCTGAAAGATTTATTTAAACCACTGGGGATCAATAACATGAAAATAGATTTCAATGCTCACGGAAAGCCATTTCTGGTTCACTATCCGCAAGTGCATTTCAACCTCAGCCACTGCAAGAACGGAATAGCCGTGGCTGTTGACTTCGCCCCCATCGGCATCGACATCGAGAGCTTCCGCAAGCCTGACCTAGCCCTCATCCGCAAGACGATGAATCCCGCCGAAGCGGAATGGATCCTCGCCTCCACCGACCCAACAGTGGCCTTCACCCAATATTGGACCAAAAAGGAAGCCGTGCTGAAACTGCGCGGCACCGGCCTCGTCGACGACCTGCACGGCGTCCTCGACGGAGAAGGCTACCGCTTGGAGACCTATATTAATAAAGAAAAACGCTATGCCTTAAGCATAGCGTTTTCACATAACCTATAAAAATCCATTAAGCAATAATTCTTGTCCCACAAGTCGGGTCGCCAAGGCGCGTGGCCTCGGTGATGATGGCCTCATGGCCCGTGGCCTCCACGAAGAGGATGGCAGCACGCACCTTGGGAGCCATGCTGCCCTCGGTGAACTGGCCGTCGGCAAGGTGCTTCTTGGCCTCAGCCACGGTGATGGTGTCGAGGGCCTGTTCGTTGTCCTTGCGGAAGTTGATGTAGACCTTCGGCACGTCGGTGAGGATGTAGAACTCGTCGGCGTGGATGTCGATGGCAGTCATGGCGGAGGCGAGGTCCTTGTCGATGACTGCCTCAATGCCGCCCAAGCTGCCGTCGGCCTTCTCGATGACGGGGATGCCGCCACCACCCACGGTGATGACCACATTGCCCTGTTCGGCCAATTGCTTCACGAGCTCAACATTCTGGATGGCAATGGGTTTCGGCGATGCCACCACCTTGCGCCAACCGCGACCTTTGGGGTCTTCCTTGTAGACGGCACCCGTCTCTTCGGCATACTTTTCGGCCTGTTCCTTCGTATAGTACGGGCCAACGGGCTTGGTGGGGTTCTGGAACATCGGGTCGTTCTTGTCGACCACGACCTGCGTCACCAGCGTGACCACGTTGCGTTTGATGCCTTCCTTGGCGAAGGTCTTGCCCAATCCCATCTCAATCATGAAACCGATGAGACCTTGTGTCTCGGCCACGCAGAAGTCGATGGGCATGCCCGGCACGCCAAACTGGTGGCTACCAGCCTCGTGTTGCAGCATCACGTTGCCCACCTGCGGGCCGTTGCCGTGACCGATAACCAAGTTATAGTCGTTCTTCAAGAACGGGAGCAGCGACTGGCACGTCTCGGTGACGTTCTCCATCTGCTCCTTATAAGTACCTTTCTGCCCGCCTCTCAATAGGGCGTTTCCGCCAAAGGCGATAACAGCTAATTTCTTCATTATACGTTATTTATAATTTATAATTAATAATCTGTTTTTAAGCCGTAGCATCATTTTTTCTGATAAGTCACCGTGTAGCCGTCGGAGCCGACCACGAGGTTTTTGTCGTCGACCGAGATGATGTCGAGCGTGTCGGCGAAATCTCTTGGCACCGAGCCGCTGATGGAGCCCGAAATGATGAGTTTCTTGCCCTGTTGCTCCCAATGCTTGTATTCGCGGAAGCCCGTGTTGATGGATTTCACCTCGCCGTTTTCGAGCAAAGTGAAGCCCACTTCGCCGAGCAGGCTGCCTTCGGCGGCGGGTTCAACCCATGTGCCGACCAGGGAAGGACGCGAACAGGCGGCAAAAACCAAGCCCATCAGTCCAAATAAAGCTATAATTCTCAAATGTTTAGCCATTTTACACCTTGTTTTGATATGGAGCGGCAAAGGTAAGAATTATTTCCTTATTCCCAAAGCTTTCAAGAAATTTTTCGGCATTGCAGCGTAGCCTGCGCCGGCGGCAAGCAGCACAAAGAGGCCGCTCCCTATCGGCGATTCAAATGTCTGGTTCGTGATGCCACTTTCGTTGGCACCAAAGCCTTGGTTGGACAGGTTACCATTGACACTGGCCGCGCCTTTGTTCATCAGGCCAACGGATGTGTTGGCATTGGATGCATGGCCGTCGCCGCCCTTGTCGAACAGTCCGTTTCGGTCGTAATACTGCGCCATGACGGGCACAGAGGAGAACAGCCCGAGGGCCATTGCCACGACAACGGCAAGCGTCAGCCTTCTTTTCTTGATTCGGAGCGGAAAAAATTTCGCGAAGGCAGGCTAAAATAGGAGATGAAAGTGCCTTTTGCGATACAAACATGGCGTTTTTATCGTTTTTTCCGACAAAACTTGCAAGTCTTTTCTGGAAAATGTGTAATTTTGCGCCAAAACTCGGGTGGAAAATGTGTAATTATATGTATAAGCGCAAGATAGAAAACGTACTCCAATCGTGGTTGGACGATGCCTCTCACAAACCGCTTGTCGTGAAGGGCGTGCGGCAATGCGGCAAGACCAGCAGTGTGATGGATTTCGCTCAAAAGCATTTCAAAAATGTAGTCTATCTCGATTTCCGTGAACATCCTGACTACAAGAAGTTCTTCACCCCGAATTTAGAGGTTGACGCCATCATCATGCGCATCACAGCAGCCCTGCCCAATTTGGAGATTGAGCCAGGTGAAACTTGTTTTGTTTTCGATGAGATACAGGATTGCCCGAAAGCGAGAGGCTCGCTGAAATATTTCCATTTGGACGGCAGATATGAGGTGATGTGTACAGGCTCCTTGTTGGGTGTGAACGGCTACAAGACTAAGGAAGAAAAAGAGGAAGAGGAAGAAGCCTCTATCCCAGTGGGTTTTGAGGACATCGTTGAAATGTATCCGATGGACTTTGAGGAGTGGTTGTGGGCCAATGGCATCAAGGAGGTGCATTTTGGATACCTGAAGAAATGTCTGGACAATGAAACGCCTGTCGAGGAGGCCTTGCATGACCGTTTTCGCGAGTTGCTTCTTCAATACACCATTGTTGGAGGGATGCCCGAGGTTGTAACCACTTTCATGGAAACGAAACAAATCGGCAAGGTGCTCTCCGTCCAAAGGCGTATCATCGACGAGTATAAATTGGACATGGTGAAGTATGCCGCTGTGGCCGACAAGTCGCGAATAAGGGAGTGTTTCGAATCGATACCCGCCCAATTGGCCCGTGAATACAAGAAATTCTCCTACACCGTGGTCCGGCAAGGAGGCCGTGGACGAGACTATGCCGGAAGCCTGCAATGGATTGAAGATGCAGGCATCATACGCAGATGTCATAACACAGAGGCGACCGAGCTGCCGCTTGACGGACACAAAATCCAAAGCGAGTTCAAGGTCTACATGGCCGACATTGGCCTGCTCATCGCAATGCTGGAAGAAGGCACACAGTCAAGCATATTGGAAGGCGACCTGCTCACCTATAAAGGAGCCATCGCCGAGAACCTCGTGGCCGACATCCTGGGCAAGATGGGTCGCAAACTGTATTACTATCACAAAGACGGCGGTGTGGAACTCGACTTCCTCATGCGCTACAAGCGACAATGCACACCTGTGGAATGTAAGGCAACCACGGGCAATGCCAAATCCATGCGCACCGTCCTGAGCCATCCTGAAAAATACCATGTAACAAACGCCATAAAACTGGGCGACTACAACATCGGAAGAAGCGACAATTTGTTGACCTTGCCCATGTATATGACATTCCTTCTGACAGAAATCTGAACCCCCTTCAAGAAGCGATTCAAAATGGGTTCAATATTTTTTCCATTTCATAAATCAAATCGCGATTCGACTCGGTCCAAACCATCGTGGCGCCCGTGGCGTCCTTCTGGTTGGGATAGAGTTTCTCGTTGAAGCGCAGCACCCAATGGGCCAGCGAGGCGTGACAGTGCACCGCGCCCGTCATGTTGAGGATGTCCTTCACGTTGCTGAGGTTGATGCCGCCGCCCGGCATGATGCCGATTTTGTCGCCATAGCGCAGCTGCATCTCCGCAATCATCGGGACACCTTCGAGGGCCGTGGGCTTGCCGCCCGAGGTCAGGATTTTGTCGAAGCCGAGTCCAATCAATTGTTCGACGGCCTCGAAAGGCTTCACACAGGCGTCGATGGCGCGGTGGAAGGTGAACTTCAACCCCTCGCCTGCTCCCATCAAGGCCTTGATGGTCTCCACGTCAAGCTCGCCTTTGTCGTTCAGCGCCCCGACGACCACGCCCTCGAAGCCGAGCTTCTTGCAGAGCATGATGTCGGTCTTCATCATCTCTACTTCCTCGTCGTCGTAGATGTAGTTGCCCGGTCGCGGACGGATGAGCACGCGCATGGGGATAAACGAGATGTCGATGGCCTTGGCCAAGGTGCCGAAAGAGGGAGTGACGCCGCCCACTTCGAGACATTCGCAAAGTTCGACGCACTGGGCGCAGCCGTCCATCGCGTTCTGCAACGACTTGATGCCGTTGGCACAGATTTCCAATCTTATCATAGTTGTCAAATTTTTGGGGCAAAGATATGGAATTTGTTGAAGTGTTGATTGTTGAATTGTTGAATTGTTGTAATTTTGCAATCATTATGAGACACAAATTCCTTATCATCCTCCTTTGCCTTCTCGGCCTTTTTGCCACAGCGCAAAACACCCACATTCTACCCACCCCGCAACAAGTCGAAACCTCTGAAGGTCTGTTTGTTTGGGACCAGAATGTCGTCCTCACCTACGATGCCTCCGATACCGAAATCAGCCAGATTGTGACCATGTTTCGCAACGACTTGGAGCAAATCAACCCGAAGAAAACCGTCTTTACGCGTGGCATCGTCAAAGGAAAACAGTTCATCGAACTCGTCAAGACCGACCACCTCGGCGTGGGCGAGAACGAGGACCAAGCCTACCGCCTGACCATCAGCCGAAACTCAATCCGCATGGAGGCCACCACCAACACGGGACTTTTCTATGCCACCCAAAGCCTCAAGCAGCTCTATCGCCACGCCTTCCTGAAAAGCGACGGAGCCGCCATCAGCCTGCTCTGCATGACCATCACCGACTGGCCCAACTTCAAGCTGCGCGGCTGGCAAGACGACATCAGCCGTGGGCCCATCGTCACCGTCGACTACCTGAAACGTCTCATCCCACAAATGGCTGAATACAAGCTCAACGCGTTCTCGCTCTACACCGAGCACACCTTCAAGACCAAATGCCACCCCGACATCGCGCCCGTCGATGCCTTCACCGCCGAGGAAATCAAGGAATTGGAGGCTTTTTGCAAGCCCTACCACATCCAAATCATTGGAAACCAACAGTGTTTTGGGCATTTTGAAGAAATCTTGTGCAATCCTTTCTACAGCCATTTGGCCGACACGAAATGGAACCTCAACCCAGCCAACCCCGACACTTACAAATTCCTCGAGGACCATCTCCGCGAGGTGGCAAGAGCCTATAAATCACCTTATTTCAACATCAATTGCGACGAGACCGAGGCGCTTGGGCAAGGCCATGCCAAGGCATACGTCGATTCTCTTGGAGCGGAAACGGTTTATTACCAGCACATCAACCGCGTCAACCGAATGCTGCGCCCCTACCGCAAGCGCGTGATGATGTGGGGCGACATCGCCGACAAACACCCCGAAATCCTCGAAAATCTCGACAAAGACCTCTTCCTCATCGCCTGGACCTACGTCGCCAAGGACGACTTCAACGACTTTTTGCAACCCTATGTGAAATCGGGCCGGTCGTTTTTCGTCGCGCCCGGCGTGAGCCTTTCCGAAAGGGTGTGGCCGAAGCACTATGAGTTTGTGTCGAACATCACCAATTTGTGCCGCGACGGCTACAAAAACGGTGCCTTGGGCGTCATCAACACCTGCTGGGACGACTTTGGCGAATCGCTGACCAACAGTGCCTTGTACGGACTCGCATTGGGTGCCGAAATGAGCTGGAACCCGCTGAAAGAAAGCCACGACGAAATGGCCCAACGGCAAGTGGAGGAGAATTTTTCGGCGCATAGTCTGGGTTGCATCGCCACCGAGCCGTTGCAAAGCCTCAACGACATTTCCGAATGGACGAAATTCGACGAAATCGGGAAATTCACGGCCATGACCGACCCAATGGTGCCCTTCTATCCCGCCCTGATTGACACGACCTTCGAGCAACGCAACATCGAAGCCGTGGTTGAACTCGCCTTGGTCTCCAAGCAGTTGGGCGAGCGCAAGAGGCTTGTCAAGCGCAATGCCGACATCTTCGACAACGCCTTTTATGCCGTCCACCGCATGAAATGGTGCGCCAATCGCAACATCGCCCGTTGCCAACTCTACCGTACCTACAACGACCCCAGCGAAGCCAACATCGCCGAAAGCCGACGGATGCTCCGCGACCTCACCGCCGAGCTGCACGAACTGAAAAAGGAGTACGTCAAAGTATGGAACATCGAAAGCCGACCATATTGGTTGGATGTCAACATGAAGAAGTACGACGACTTGGCCAAGGAGCTACAACAACTTGAATACCTGCCTTTTATTGAGCCTACCACCGACAATAGCGGCAATGCCGCCCTTGCGATGCGCACACTTTTCGGCAACGGGCAAATCCATTATACCCTTGACGGAAAAGAAGTTACGCCCAACGATTCCGTTTACCAAAAGCCCATAGCCCTCGAACGCCCTTGCCTCGTCAAGGCTGCTTGTTTCAACGAAGTGGGCGAGCCGATCTGCAACGAGCGTTATTTTTGCCATCACAAAGGCATGGGACGACTGAAAAAGCTCAACAGTCCGGCAGGCAACTACCGTCCCGAATACTCAGGCGGCGGCGACGCGGCCCTGCTCGACGGCAGCCTCGGCACCGACGACTACAAGGACGGTCGCTGGCAAGGCTTCTACGGCACCGATGCCGACATCGAAATCGACTTGGGCAAGTGGACGAAAGTCAACGCGCTGAATATCGGATTCTTGGTGAACGCATACGATTGGATCCTCTGCCCCACCGAAGTCGAAATATACGGTTCCTACGACGGAAAAAGCTACGCCCTTCGCGGCACCTTCCCCATCACCACCGAAGTGACAAAAGAAGGCAATTTCATCTTCCGCGAGCGCTTCGACATCCCCATCTCGACCCGTCTGCTGCGCGTCGTGGTGAAAAACGCCGGCAAGATTCCCGAAGGCTATCCTGGCACGGGTTTCGACTCTTGGATTTTCATGGATGAAATCATCGTGGAATAATCACCTCCGCGAGCGGCTGTAGTCCAAAGCGACTTGGTAATACTGCGTTTCGACCTCGGTGCCAACAAGCTCCACTTGCAAAATGCTGTTTTCGCGAATCAGGCTCTCGAACGACAGGTTTTCCGTGCGCAGCTCGCCCTCCTGCATATCGCTGAGTGGATAATGCTGTTCGACTAACAAACGGTTTCGGTTTCCCTTCTCGACGACACGCACCACCAATTCCACTCCAGTCACCTTGCCTGGCCCAAGGTTATGCAGATTGATCTCTATGCTGCATTGGGCCTTCTCATAAACAAACGACGACTGCGACTCGAAATGCACACCCTTGATGAGCAAGTTTGGCGTGTCGTCGACAGGAACGACCTCTGCCTCAGCACCAAAATAATCCTCAGGGATCTGCCCGATTTGCCAGTTGGGCATCGTGGTCTCCATGAAGTAGTATTTCTTGCCTTGGTAAAGAAGGTAACGGTGACCCTCAATCTCGTCGCAATGCACGCCCAATGCCATGTGCTCGGGCATGACCAACAGCACAAAGTCCTTGTCCATCTCATAGAGCAAGGCCACCAAAAGCGCCACCTTGTCCTCGCAGTCGCCGCAACCATCCACCAAAGTCTCGACAGGATAGCGCACATATTCGTCCTCGTCCTTCGAATCGCTGTCGAAAGCATAGGGCAACGACTGCACAAAACTGAGCGCCAACTCGATTTGGTCTTTCTCGGTGAGGGCATAGCGACTGAACTCCTGCGCCAAAGCGTGCATCAGGGGACGGTCGTGCTCCGAGAGCATGAAACTGTAGTAATTGGGCGGCACCTCGCCATCGTTGAATTGGTAGACATAGGCCAAATGCTCGCGGTCATTACGATAATAATCATACAAATCCGTGCTGATATTCAGCGTAATGGAGCAATCCTTTCCGTTGTATTTCCACGAATGCTCCACCTCGAAATAGCCATCATATTCGACCACGGTGTGGGCCGACAGCGCAACGCTGATGAGCAGCAACAGGAAGAGGATTTTAGAGCGCATAAGAAAGGTTTTTCACCTATTAACGCAAAATTCAGGCCAAAATTGCATTTTTGGTTTTATAGGTTGTAGGGCTGTCACACTGTGGCAGCCGCATCATGTAACCGCAAGATGCGGCTGCCGTAATACGACAGCCCTACAGCCTTATTTTCCCCAATAACGGAACGTCTCCACCTCTTTCATCAATTCCTTGACGGCGGCCTCGAGCTGTTCGTCCTCGCCTTTGGCCATCTTTTCGGGTGTGTTGCGCACCTTTACGTCAGGCTCCAACTGGGTGTTCTCCAACCAATTGCCTTGTTCGGTGCGATAACCGATGACGGGCAGACCGAAATACAATGACGGGTCTTGCAGGGTCTCCCATGTCACGCTCGACATAGTGCCAGGCACGGGCATACCGACAAGGCTGCCCATCTTCTTGTATTTATAGACCCAAGGCGTGCCGTGTGCATTGCTGTAGTTGGCCTCGCCGATGATCATCACCGAAGGCTTGTTGTAGCGCCTTGAAGGCATCACGCAAGCCACGCTGTCGTTGATGACTTGCTCAAGGTATTTTTCGCCGCTGAAAAGGATTTCAATGTCCTCGTGCAAGCGACCGCCACCGTTGAAGCGCGTGTCGATGACAATGCCGTCGCAGAGGTTGTACTTGCCGAGGATTTGTGAATACACGTCGCGATAGCTGGCATCGCCCATACTACGGATATGGACATAACCCAAACGGCCTTTCGAAAGTTCCTTCACCGTTTCCTCGTTGTGCTTCACCCAGCGGTGATAAAGCAGCTCATTCATCGCGCCGTGGCTGATGGGTTTCACGGTCTCTTCCCAGGTCTTGCCTCCATCTTTCACCGTCACAAGCACCGTCTTTCCAGCCTTGTTGTTGAGCAACGGATAATAGTCCATGTCTTTCGTAATCTCCACGCCGTCAATCTTTTCAATGACGCAACCCGCCTTCACTTGCGAACTTTTCTTGTCGAACGGTGAGCCTTCCACCACTTCGGCGACCTTAAGTCCGTCGCCTTTGTGGTCGAGGTCGAGCAAAACGCCAAACTCAGCCGTGGCATCGCCTTTGCCGCCCGGACGATAGCCCGAACCCGTGTGGGACACGTTCAGCTCGCCCAAAATCTCGCTCAGCATCTCACTGAAATCGTAGTTGTTGTTGATGTGCGGCAGGAATGGGCGGTAGGCCTCCTTCATCAACGCAAGGTCGACGCCGTTGTGGTTTTTCATAAAGAAACGCTTCTCGATTTGCAGGAAGACATGGTCAAACATGTACTCACGCTCTTGGGCGTAATCGAGTTGCATAGTGGCATCGTGCTTAATCGGGGTCGACTTGCCGCCTTTATCCAACTTTTGCAAATTGCCGCCCGAAAGGAGGAAAATATTGTCGCCCTTCACCTGCAACTGTGCACCGCCCTGGCCTAGTTTCTTCAGCACCTTCATCGACTTTTCGCGCACGTCAAGTTCCCAAAGGTCGTAGCCTTTCTCGAACGAAGTCATGAAATAGAACTTCTCGCCATCGCCCGAAAGCGCCATTCCGCTCAAGTTCGACGACATCGGCGTCAGCCTGACGACGCGGTCTTGCAGATGTTCCAGATCCACTTCTATCTTCTTGGTTTCCTTGGGCTTTTCGTCTTTCTTTTCATCATCCTTCTTGCCTTTTTTCTTGTCTTTTCCTTCGCCCTTCGCCTCCTCTTTCTTTGCGTCCTTGTTGCCTTTCTCGGTCTCCTTCAGCAAGGCAAACTCCTCTTTGCTGAGGCGGAATTTGTCGTAAGCTTCCTGGTTCAAGAATGCGATGAAAGCATCATTTTGGCTGCCCCATGAAGCATGGGAGCGCATACCATAACGATTTGAGCGATAAATGATTGCATTGCCATCCATCGCCCATTGCGGACTACCGTCGATATAGGCGCTCTCGGTAATGTTGTAAATCGTTTTAGACCCATCGGCTTTGACGATGCCAATGTCGGAATACGGGTCGCGCATGTGCGAAATCAGGGTCAAGGCGAACCATTGTCCGTCGGGCGACCACTCGTAGCTGAAGCCATAGTCGTCGGTGTCGTAATGCTGCGTCCCATCTGTGATTTGGCGCACTTCTTTAGAAGCAATGTTATACACTTTCAAGATATTACGGTTCTCAATGAACGCGATTTCCTTGCCGTCGGGCGAGAAGCTCGGCGCGATGCGTTCGATGCCGTCGTTGTCGAACAGCGGCTTTTCGTCAATCAACGTGGCGTAGGCAAAGTTATAGTCCTCTTTGCGCTCAATGGTGGCTTGGTAGAGATTCCAATAGCCGTCGCGCTCCGAGGCATAGACCAAGGTGCGTCCGTCTTTGGAGAAACTGGGGCTGCGCTCAGGCTGCGCCGTGTGCGTGATTTGCTTCGTGGTGGCGTATTCGTCGACACCCGTCACAAACACTTCGCCGCGCGAGGTGAAGGCAATCAGTTTGCCGTCGTCGCTCAGCGCGAAGTCGCCGATACCACGGAAATCCTGCTTCACTAACTGCTCCGTGTCTTGGTCGTTGATGATTTCGATATTCACCTTTTGCGGCTCATTGCCAATACGTTGCGTGTATATTTCGCCCATATAGCCGTAGCACAGCAAGCCATTGTTGGCCACGCTCAAGAAACGCACAGGATGGATCTTAAAATCGGTCACTTTCTCCACTTGTTCGAGGTTGTTGGCTGGGGCTTTGTAGACATTGAAATTCCCCTTGTTGCGTTCGCTCAGAAACACGACTTCCTGACAACCAGGTAGGTAACGCGCATCGCGGTCTTCGCCCACATTGGTCGTCATGATCGTGTGGGTTTTCTTTTTCGCGTTGTAATACACGATGTCGCGGGCCACCGACGAGACGTGATGCTTGCGCCACACGTTCTCGCTACCCTTGCGGTCGTAGTATAGGAACGACTCGCCGTCCTTGTCGAACGACATGCTGCACACGGGCACGGCCACCACCTGCTCAGGCCGACCGCCTTCGGTGCTCACCTTATATAATTCAGTAATCCAGCCCGTGGCAAACTGCACATTCTCAGCCGCTTTCTGGATTTGGGCGGAATAATAGATTTCCTTGCCATCGGGCGAGAAAGCCAAAGGCATCTCGCTGGCAGAGTTGGTCGTAATACGCTGAGGCACACCGCCTTCAGCCGAAACCAAATAAACATCAAAGTTGCCGTTGCGGTCGGTGGCGAAGGCCAAATGTTTGCCATCGGGCGACCAGATGGGCGAAGTTTCGTAGGCCATAGTGGTGGTCAGTTGTTGGGCTTTGCCACCGTTGGCGTTCACCACATAAATGTCGCCTTTGTAGCAAAAGGCAATCTTGTCGCCATTGGGCGAAATCACGTTGTCGCGCAGCCAAAGGGGCTGAGCGGAGATATGCATTGCAAATAAAAGAAAAGCTACAATTAAACTTCTGTTCATATTAGATAGTTGATTATAAATATATTACATTTTCAATATCTCTTCAGCAGAAAGACCCGAGATTTCTGAAATGTCACCAACTGAGAAACCTTTTGACTTCATTTTTCGAGCTGTATTAACCGCATTATTGTACAAGGCGTTATCCATTTCTACAAATATAGTTTCGGCTTGTTCCCAAGAATTCCAATCCATCTCTTTAAGATACTTTTCAACTTGTTCTCGTAAAGGCTTAATGTCTTTTGATGCCGTATCCCATTTTTTATGCTCTCTCATAAATCAGCCTCCTATCCCTATTGACATTTTCCACTGCCCATGGCCGAAGGGTGCCTTCCTCAACCAAATCAACCTCAAGCCCTAAAAGATCTTCTAAATCAAGTTGCATCCCCGCAATCTTCAACAAGCCAATCGGTTGACTTCGATCATACTGAACCAAAATATCCAAATCGCTCCACGGCTTCTCTTCACCACGCGCAAATGAGCCAAACAACCAAGCCTTCAATACTGGTTGTGACTTGAAATAATTGGCTATTATCTGAACCAAGGTCTGTGTTCTTGTACTCATAACACCTATATTTTATGCCGCAAATATAACAATTTTATTCAATATCAAACCGTTTTACATTTTTTCCTTCCAAAAACAACTTCAACCGATCCCCGCGCTGCACCTCACCCACGCCCTGCGGCGTGCCTGTAAAGACAAAGTCGCCTTCTTTCAAGGTGACGAAGCGCGAGACATGGGAAATCAGTTTTTCAAAACCAAAAATCATGTCGCGGCTGTGGCCTTGTTGTCTCCACTCACCATTAAGTTTCATTCCGAAAGCGATGTCGTCCGAATTATCCAAATCCTTGATACTCTTGAATTTTCCAATCACCGCAGAGCCGTCAAAAGCCTTGGCTTTCTCCCATGGATGGCCTTTGGCCTTGCATTGGTTTTGCAGGTCGCGGGCGGTGAAGTCGATGCCGACGGTGATGGCGTCATAATAATATGGTGCGTCCTTCTCGTCTATGTCTTTGCCCGTCTTGCAAATGCGCAGCACCAGTTCCGTTTCGTAATGGATTTGGTGGCTGAAATCGGGATAGACGAAAGGCACGCCTTCGGGCAGCAAGGCCGTGTCAGGCTTCATGAAAAACAGCGGCTCGGTGGGCAGGTCGTTGTCCAATTCCTTGACGTGGGCCAAATAGTTGCGCCCGATGCAAACCATCTTCATAAGCCTCAGCGTTTTACGTGTTTTCCACCCATGCGCAGCCTGATGGCCGTCACCACCTTTTTCGTATAGCGCGGGAAGTCGCTTTTCATGATCCAATCATAAAAGGCCGGCTCCTTGCGGAACACGTCCTCCACCCGTTCGCCCTTGTGCTTGCCAAACATGAAGACCTCCTTGCCATCATCGTCGAAGATGATTTGGCCCGAAAGGTCGGCATTCTTGTGGTGTGCCGAAAACTCAGCCAATTGCTTCATATCGTTGACTGGGCCTTGCGACTTGTTTCCCTTACCATCTTCATAATCAACGCCTTGGTATTTATCCAACATAGCTTTCAAAACATCGTAGGTGGCTTTGGTGTCGGCCATCGCGCCATGCGCACCTTCCAATTCGGCATGGCAGAAATAGCGGTAGGCGCTCTTCAGGTTGCGCGGCTCCATTTTCATGTAGATGTTCATCACGTCGATGAACTCGCGGTCCTTGAGGTCGAAGTCGTAGTCAACGCGCAAAAACTCCTCCACCAGCATCGGCAGGTCGAATTTCAGGATGTTGTAGCCCGCGAGGTCGGCATTGCCGATGAAAAGGGCGATCTCCTTCGCCTTATCTTTAAAGGTGGGTTTGTCGGCCAGCATCTCATTGGTGTAGCCATGCACCGAAGTCGACTCTGCAGAAATCGGAATCTCGGGATTCAGGAGCCAGACACGCTGCTCCTCGTCGCCGTTCACGTTGATTTTCAGCACACTCATCTCCACGATGCGGTCGTGCGAAGTATTCAGGCCTGTCGTCTCCAGGTCAAAAAAAGCTATGGGTCGTTTCAGATTCAGTTCCATTGGATTTTTGAATTTTGGTGCAAAAATAATACATAAAAGATAGCAATATTCATTTTTTTGCTACTTTTGCCCCACTTTTCAAACAAAATAGAACTATTAGAAAGTATCAAATTATTGAAAGACATGATGGAAGAAAATGAAATGAAAGAAAAAGATGAATTGTTCTCAAAGGCAGTGAAAGCAGGAAAGAGAACTTACTTTTTCGATGTGAAATCAACAAAGAACGACGAAAAGTACATCACCATAACCGAGAGCAAACGCCGTTTCGACGAAAACCTGCAACGCTTCTTCTACGAGAAGCACAAGATTTTCCTCTACAAGGAAGACTTCGAGAAGGTTTCGAAAGGCCTCACCGATGCCATCAAATACATTGAGACCGGCGAGTATCCTGCCGACTACTACGACCAGCCCGAGCCGCGCCACTACGACCGCGAAGAAGAGCCCAAGGGCGAACTCGACAGCGCCATCGATAAGTGGTTCGACAGCTTGGACAAGTAAAAAAAGTACATCAAAAAACCATGAAGCCGCGCACTGTCGCGGCTTTTTTGTTGCCAAACGGCGACAAGACAAAAACTTATCAACAAAAAGGGCAAATGTTGATAACTTTCCGTAAATGACTGCAATAAAAAGGGGCAAAAATGCGTACTTTTGTAGCGTTAATTTTTGACGAAATGGGCAAGATAATAGCGATTGCAAATCAGAAAGGTGGCGTTGGAAAGACCACCACTTCCATCAACTTGGCAGCCAGTTTGGCCGTCCTAGAATACAAAACCCTCCTCATCGATGCCGACCCGCAAGCCAACGCGACTTCGGGCGTGGGCATCGACCCAAGAACCGTCGACACGAGCATCTACGAATGTATCATCGACCAGGTAGACCCGAAGACCGTCATCGTCGAGACCGAGACACCCAACCTCTTTTTGCTGCCCGCCCATATCGACCTCGTGGGCGCAGAAATCGAGATGATTAACCTGTCCGAGCGCGAGCTGATGATGAAACGCCTCCTCGCCCCCATCAAAGGCGACTACGACTTCATCATCATCGACTGCTCACCGTCGTTGGGCTTGGTCACCGTCAACTCACTCACTGCCGCCGATTCGGTCATCATCCCCGTACAATGCGAGTATTTCGCCCTTGAAGGCCTTGGCAAACTACTGAATACCATTAAGATAGTACAAACGCGCCTCAATCCCAACTTGGACATCGAAGGCATCCTGCTCACCATGTTCGACACGCGCCTGCGCCTGTCGAAACAAGTGGTCGAAGAGGTCAAGATGCACTTCCAGGACATGGTTTTCAACACCATCATCAACCGCAACACGCGCCTGAGCGAGGCCCCGAGCTTCGGAAAGACCATCGTCATGTACGACGCCAACAGCACGGGCGCCATCAACTACCTCAACCTCGCCCGCGAGATCCTTGAAAAGAACAACCTATCCACCAAAGACTAAAGCACCATGCCCGACAAAATCAGAAAATCATTGGGCCGCGGACTCGACAACATCCTCGGCAGCCCCGAAACCGACATCACCAGCCGCGACATCAGCGGCGACTTCGTGGCCGGCGCCGTGGCCGAAATCGACCTCGACCTCATCGAGACCAACCCCTTCCAACCCAGAACGGAATTCGACGAGACCGCCTTGCGCGAACTGGCACAGTCCATCAAGGAGCAAGGCATCATCCAACCCGTAACGGTCAGGAAATTGGGCTACAACAAATACCAACTCATCTCCGGCGAGCGCCGACTGAGGGCCTCCAAGATGGCCGGACTCAAGAAGATTCCAGCCTTCATCCGCGTGGCCAACGACGAGCAAATGCTCGAACTCGCCCTCATCGAGAACATTCACCGCGAGAACCTCAACGCCATTGAGGTGGCCATTTCCTACCAACGCCTCATCGACGAATGCAGCCTCACCCAAGAGGAAGTGAGTGAAAAGGTGGGCAAGAGCCGTAGTGCAGTAGCCAACTTCCTAAGACTCCTGAAATTACCGCCAGAAATCCAACTCGCCATCCGCGACGGCCACATCAGCATGGGTCACGCCCGCGCCCTCATCAACATCAACGACAAGGAAGAACAACTGAAGCTCCTCCAGCAAATCATCATGGACGAGATGACCGTGCGCCAAACCGAAGAACTGGCCGACAAAGCCAAAGGCAAAGGCGAGAAGGAACGCAAGCAAACCAACTTCATCCCCGAACATTTCAAGAGCAAGATCAAGACGCTGTCGCAAACGCTCAACACCAAGGTGAAAGTGAAACGCGACGTTAAAGGTCACGGTTCGGTCGTCATCGACTTCAAGGACGAAGCCGAGTTTGACCGCATCATGGAACTGTTCGGCAACAAATAATCGCCCCATGCCCCGCCGCATCTTCCTTATTGTCACGATGTTGCTCATCGGTTTTGCCAAAGCCGAAGCCCAAAATGTCGTGTTTGACACCGTTGGCAATGCCGTGCTCAGCGCCGACACCATCGTCAAGGAAGAGAAGGCAACCAAAAAGACAGTCAAAGCCCAAAAGCCACACAATCCCAAGAAAGCCACCATCATGTCGGCCTTGCTGCCAGGTTTGGGACAAATCTACAACGGCAAATGGTGGAAAGTGCCCATCGTTTATGCCGGTTTGGGCGGTTTGGGCTATTTGGTCTACAACAACAACTACGAATACCGATCCTATCTGCACGCCTACGAATACAAGACCGGCGACCTGCCCGACGGCGTGACCCTGAACGAACACGAGGCTGATTTGGCCAACCGCTATGCCGCAAGCCAACTACAGACCTACAAGGAATCGTATCGCCGTGATTTTGAGTTTTATACTATCCTCACCATCGCGTGGTACGGTCTGCAAATCGTGGATGCCTGCGTCGACGGGCACCTCTATACCTACGACATCAGCGACGACCTCAGCCTCAACATCGACCCCTATTTAAGGCCAGTTGAACAACCGATAATGATGCCGCAATACGCCCAAGTCGGGCTATCATTTAAACTGAATTTCTAAGTCATGAGAATCGCAATCATCGGATACGGAAAGATGGGCCACGAGGTGGAACAAGCCGCCCTCGCCCGCCAGCATGAAATCATCGTCACCATCGACAACGCCCAAGAATGGGTAGAACGCATCGAGCAACTGAAACAGGCCGATGTCGCCATCGACTTCAGCCAGCCCGACCAAGTGGTCGCCAACATCCATCGCTGTTTCGACCTTCACATCCCGATTGTCGTCGGCACCACGGCTTGGCAAGCGCATTTCGACGCAATCAGGATGCGTTGCCTCAACGAGAGCCAAAGCCTCTTCCACGCACCGAATTTCAGCATCGGGATGAACATCATGTTCCTGCTCAACAAGCAGTTGGCACGATTTTCCGAGCAATACGGCTATCAACTTTCTTTGGCCGAGACCCATCACATCCACAAGTTGGACAAGCCCAGCGGCACCGCCGTGAAACTGGCCAACGACATCCTCAGCGTCAACCACGACTACGACCACTGGAGCATCGACGCGCCCACCGACCACACCTTATATATTAATGTGACCCGCATCGGCGAGGTGAACGGCATCCACAGCGTAGTGGCCGACTCCGAGGCCGACCGCCTCACCCTCACCCACGAGGCCTACAACCGCAAAGGCTTCGCCTTCGGTGCCATCGCCGCAGCGGAGTTCCTGCTCGGCAAGACAGGCTGTTACTCGATGGAGGACTTGATGGGGAATATCTTTTCCGACCCGAAATAATATTTCACCCCTTTTCGCGTTAGCAAGTAAACTCAATAAACGACATGTCATTATTATTGTTCATCCTCATCGTTCCGGCGCTGTTCACCATCCCGTTTGCGTTCTGCTGGAAGCAGTTCGAAGCCGCCGGACAAAAGGGCTACTACAGCCTCATCCCCTACTACAACATCTATATCATGCTGAAAATCATCGGCAAAGAGAAAAAGTTCTGGTGGTGGTTCTTCATCGTCTTCCCCTACATCAACGTCTTCATGCTGCTGCTCATGCTCGTCGAGTTGGGCAAATGCTTCGGGCGATTCAAGATCTGGGAGGAAGGCATGGCCGCCATCCTGCCCTTCATTTTCTTCCCCATCATCGCCAAAGACGACAAATACCAAGACCCTGCCACGGCTACAAGACCCAAGAAGTCGACTGCCCGCGAGTGGTTCGACGCCATCATCTTTGCCGTCGTAGCCGCATTGATTATCCGTACCTACGTCTTTGAAATGTTCACCATCCCCACTTCGAGTATGGAGAAATCGTTGTGCGTTGGTGATTACTTGGTTGTCAGCAAGATACACTACGGCCCCAAGGGGCAAAACACACCGCTTTCGTTCCCCTTTGTACACAACACCTTGCCAGGAAGCAAGACCGCGAAATCCTATTTGGAATGGATTAAGTTGCCCTACCACCGCTATCCAGGCGTGACAACGATGAAACGCTACGACCCCATCGTGTTCAACTATCCCGCCGGCGACACGGTGTGCGACATCTTCCAAAGCAGCATCAGTTACTACGACCTCGTGCGCGAATACGGGCGCAAGAAGGTTTGGAGCGACCACCAAAACTTCGGCAAAGTCATCAGTCACCCCGTCGACAAACGCGAAAACTACGTGAAACGCCTCATCGGTATGCCTGGAGATAGCTTGAAAATCGTTGACGGAGTGGTGTTTATCAACGGCGAAAAGGCCTTTGAACCCGAAAATATGCAACACAACTACACCGTGGTGACCACAACGGGAGGCATCAACAAGCAGGTTTTGGACAAGTATAGCATCACGGAAGGCTACCGCACCGCCGACCCCAACACCTTCATCCTCAACATCAGCGCGAAGGTGGCCGATGAACTCATCAAGCTGCCCTTCGTCACCTCGGTGATGCGTAACATCCAAGCCCCAGGCCAAGGCACTTCGACCAGCCTTTTCCCCAACCGCCCCGACCTCTATCCTTGGAACGTCGACAACTTCGGCCCGATTTACATCCCAAAGAAAGGCGAGACCATTGCCCTGAACCTCAACACTTTGCCGCTTTACGAGCGCATCATCCATGCCTACGAGCTGCACGACGTGAAGGTGGAAGGCAACCAAATTCTCATCGACGGCCAACCCGCCGACAGCTACACCTTCGCGATGGACTACTATTGGATGATGGGCGACAACCGCCACAATTCCGCCGACTCGCGCTATTGGGGCTATGTGCCCGAAGACCACATCGTCGGCAAACCCATTCTCGTCTGGCTCTCATTGGACAAGGAGAACGGCGGCATCCGCTGGAAACGAATGTTCAGGATTCCGAAATAATGCATCTTTAATATCATCTGAGCGAGACAATCTTACACGCCCTAAGATTGTTTCGCTTTTTTCATTTCGCAAACCGACAATTTTGCGTACCTTTGCACTTCAAAACGAAGACAGAAAATGAGCGCAGGAAACAACCGTAAAGAAAACACATTCAAGAAGAAGCAACTGGAGCCAGAGCCGCTGGACGAGTTGCCCGAAATCATAGAAGCACCCAAAGAGGACAAGCCAAAAAAGGAGTCGCCGAAAAAAGCCGAAAAAACCTCAAAAGACAAAACGCCCAAGAAGCAAAAGCCCGAAAAGGAACAAAGCCCTAACGATGGCCGCATCCAGCGCATCATCGGAGTCCTATTCATCTGCTTGGCTGTATTCCTTGGTCTCGCCTTAGTGTCTTACTTGGTGAGTTTCTTCAGCGGACACCATCAAGAGTTTGGTTACCAAATATTTAGCCAAAAAGTCAATATTGAGAACCGCACAGGACGCGCTGGCGTTTTCCTTGCCCAAACCCTCATCAAAGAGTCGTTTGGCATCGGATCTGTCTTCTTCGTTTACCTGCTGACACTCATTGGGTTGCGCCTCATTGGCACGGCCAAGATAAAGATGTGGAATGTTTGGAAATGGGCACTTTTGAGTCTGGTTTGGCTGCCTTTGCTTTTCGGATTCCTCTCGGGACCGAAATGTGCCGTTCCGTGGTGCGCCATCTTCGGAGGTGCCGTGGGATTGTGGCTCAACACCATCTTGGACACCTATATCGGCTGGGTTGGCTCACTGCTGGTTCTCATCTTCCTATTCCTTGTTTTTGCCGTCTACCAATTCAACCTTACACTCAACTATTTCAAGCAGTTGCGCGAGAAGCGCGAGGAAGAGCGCCGCAAACAAGCCGCCCTCATCGCCGAACAACGCATCAAAGACGAACTTGAAAGAGAACAAAAGGAAAAGGAAAACGGAAACGAAAAGCAAAACGAGAACCAAATCGTCGACAAGCCTAACCCCTTTGCCCATGACAACGACCCCGACGACAGCTCCGACATGCCTCCTGTCACGGCCTTCACAAAAGACCCTGACTTGGTCATTGTCAACCCCTTACGCGACGATGAAAACCAAGAACACAAAGAAAATGTGAAGGAAAACGTGATTGTGAAGCCCAAGGAAAAAGAAAGCGAGCAAGAACAGACCCCTGAAATCATCTTGGATCCCATAGTGACCACCTCAAACGAGGCCAAACCTGAAACCGCCCCAACCGAAACACCTGACAACGAGCCCGAAAGCGAGATAAAGCTGGAAATCGAGGAAACGCCCAAGGAAGTGACCGTTGAGAAAGACAAACCCATCGACCATTTCACCATCGACATGCCTTTCGACCCTCGTTATGAGTTGCGCGACTACAAATTTCCCACGCTCGACATGCTGAACGACTATGGCGGCAAAAAGTCCGAAATCAACGAGGAGGAGTTGAATGCCAACAAGAACAAAATCGTGGAGACCTTGGGCAACTACGGCATCGCCATCGACAAGATCAAGGCGACCATCGGCCCGACGGTGACGCTCTACGAAATCATTCCCGCCCCAGGTATCCGCATCTCGAAAATCAAGAATTTGGAGGACGACATCGCACTGAGCCTCGCTGCCTTGGGCATCCGTATCATCGCGCCCATCCCAGGCAAAGGCACCATCGGTATCGAAGTGCCGAACAGCAAGCCCGAAACCGTCTCGATGCGCAGCGTTTTGAGTTCCGAAAAGTTCCAACACTCGAAATATGCCCTGCCTTGCGCCATCGGCAAGACCATTTCCAACGAAACCTACGTTTTCGACCTCGCCAAGATGCCTCACATCCTGATGGCTGGTGCCACTGGTCAAGGTAAATCCGTGGGACTGAACGCAATAGTCGCTTCGTTGCTCTATAGCAAGCACCCCGCTGAACTGAAATTCGTGATGGTCGACCCGAAAAAGGTGGAATTGACGCTCTACAATCGCATTGAGCGCCATTATTTAGCCAAACTTCCTGATTCTGAAGACGCTATCATCACCGACGTGAAGAAAGTGGTGCGCACGCTCAACTCCTTGTGCGTCGAGATGGATGCACGCTACGACCTGCTGAAAGCTGCCGAGTGTCGCAACATCATCGAATATAATGAGAAGTTCAAGTCGCGCCGGCTGCTTCCTACTGAAGGCCACCGTTTCCTGCCTTACATCGTACTCATCGTCGACGAGTTTGCCGACTTGATCATGACCGCAGGTCGCGAGGTGGAACAACCCATCGCGCGTTTGGCCCAGTTGGCGCGTGCCATCGGCATCCATCTGATTATCGCAACGCAACGCCCCTCGGTCAATGTCATCACGGGTTCCATCAAGGCCAACTTCCCTGCGCGTATTGCTTTCCGCGTCATCTCAGCCGTCGACTCCAAAACCATCCTCGACCAAAGCGGCGCCAACCAGCTCATCGGTCGCGGTGACATGTTGCTTTCGACGGGCAACGAGTTGGTGCGTCTGCAATGCGCCTTCATCGACACGCCTGAAGTGGAAACCGTCACCGAGTTCATCGGAGCCCAACGCGGTTTCGCCACGCCTTACGAGCTGCCCGATGTACCTGAAGAAGGAGGCGATGCACCTGACGTAGAGGAAGATGGCGAGCGCGACAGCCTCTTCGAGGAAGCCGCCCGTATCGTGGTGCAAACCCAACAAGGATCGACCTCAATGATCCAACGCAAACTGAAACTCGGCTACAACCGCGCAGGCCGCATCATCGACCAATTGGAAGCCGCTGGCATCGTTGGTCCGTTCTCGGGCAGCAAATCGCGCGAAGTGAAAGTGGGCACCGAAGCCGCTTTGGAACAGATTTTGCAGGACATCTACAACAAAGACAACGGAATTTGACAATGAAAACGAAAAACATCATCGCCTGCCTGTTCCTTTTGTTTGCAACACAGGCACTTACAGCACAAAACAACGCCGACATGCTTATCCGTCTTGTGGTCGACCAACTCAAGAGCCACAAGAATGTTGAGATGGTTTTCACCTACCAAATCAGCCCCGACGGGAAAAACCTGGGCAAAAGCGAAAAAGGCCACGCATGGCTTCAAGGCGAAGCCTACAAAATTGAAATGGCCAACCAGCAAACCATCTCTGACGGCAAAACCATTTGGTCGTATCTTATTGAAGATGAGGAAGTCATGGTCAGCAATGCCACCGATGGCACCGACAACACGCCCCTGAAACTCCTCACCTCGCTGGACGAAAGCTATGTGGCCACCCTCACGGGCATCGATGCGCAAGGCACTGCCTCCATCGAATTGGCCAACCCTAAAGGGCAATACAAACGTGTGGCCTTGAAAATCAACACGAAAAAGGTGGAATTGAAAAATGCCGACATCTACATGGAAGACGGCAGCAAGGTGGTCGTCAACGTCAAAGAAATGAAATTCGACCAGCAATTGGACGACAAATTCTTCACCTTCGACACGAAAAAACACCCCAAAGTGGACGTGATAGACATGCAATAATGCAATAAAAACAGAACAACAATTCAACAATCAACGATCAACAATTAAACAACAATATGAATCTCCTACAAATCCAAGAGGCTGTCAACGAACTAGGTGCAGCCGCAGCAGAAACCGCAGCCCAGCCTACGGAATTCAAGCTCTCCATCTTCGAACTCGCCACCAAAGGCGGCTGGATCATGATTCTTTTGGCCGTGTTATCCATCATCGCGGTCTACATCTTCATTGAAAGGTACATCGCCGTCAGCCGTGCCACGAAATACGACAACGGTTTCATGGAACGCATCCGCGAGTACATGAAAGACGGCAAACTCGACTCTGCCAAAGCCTTGTGCCGTGGCAACTCCACTCCCATTTCGAGAATGATCGAAAAAGGCATTTCGCGCATCGGCAGGCCTTTGGGCGACATCAACTCGGCCATCGAAAACGTTGGCAACCTGGAAGTCGCGCAATTGGAACGTGGCGTGAGCATCCTCGCCATGATTGCCAGCGCCGCCCCCATGATTGGTTTCTTGGGCACGGTGACAGGCATGATTCGCGCGTTCTACAACATGTCGATGGCGGGCAACAACATCGACATCTCACTGCTTTCGTCGGGCATCTACGAAGCCATGGTGACCACCGTCGGCGGTCTGATTGTCGGCATCTTCGCCTATTTTTTCCACGCCATCCTCTCAAGCAAAATCCAGAAAGTCGTCAACCTGCTCGAAGCCAAGGCCACCGAGTTCATGGATGTTTTGAACGAACCCGCCTAAAACCAGCGCATTATGGCTATCAAATCAAGAAATAAGGTAGAGCCTACGTTCAACTCCTCGTCGATGTCAGACTTGGTGTTCCTGCTGCTGATTTTCTTCATGCTGACATCAACATTGGTCGCGCCCAATGCCATCAAGCTGTTGCTGCCATCGAGCAACAGCAAGACCATGGCCAAGCAGACCGTCACCGTCTACGTGAACGACCAATACCAGTATTTCGTCGATGAAACGCCTGCCGACGAAGCACAGCTCACCGACCTCATCAACGCCAAAATCGGTAGCGACAGCCAAGCCACGGTGGTGCTGCGTTCCGACAAGAGCGTCCCCGTTCAATACATCGTCAACGTCATCGACGCTGTCAACGAAATCAACAACGCGACGAACAACAACCACAAAGTCATTTTGGCCACCTCGCCAAAGAAATAAGCCAAAACAATGGACAATAACGAAAAGAAAGACAAGGGTATAGCCGTGGCGGGCACCATCATCGTACACGCTTTTGCCGTGCTTATTTTGCTCCTAATGGCTTTCCGCACGCCCTTGCCTCTCCCAGGTGAAGAAGGCGTTGAGGTCGATTTGGGCATGATGGACCAAGGCATGGGCAACATCCAGCCCGAAAAGCCTGCCATCCCCATGGCCTCGCAACCTGAGCAGCAACAGAGCAAGAGCAAGGAAGACATCGCCACCAGCAACGACGAAGAAGCTCCCGCCTTGGAAAAACCCAAAAACACCAAGCCAAAACAAGAAAAACCCGCCGAAGAGCCTAAGCCACAGGTGAACAAGAAAGCCTTGTTCAAAGGCAGCAACAACCCGCAGGCAGGCGGCTCGGAAGGTATCACCGGACAACCTGGCGACCAAGGCAAGCCCAATGGATTGGCTGGAATCAAGAAATATGACGGCCAAGGCGGGAAAGGCAATGGCACGGGCTACGACCTCGGTGGCCGTGGCGCCAAATCGTTGCATCGCCCCAACGACGACTTCAGCGAAGAAGGCATCGTCGTTGTCGACATTTGGGTCAACCGCTCTGGACAAGTCACCCGCGCAGAAGTGGCCACCAAAGGCACCACGCTGATCAACAGCGACATGCGCCAAAAAGCAAAACAAGCCGCCTTGCGTTCCACCTTCGCCGCCGACCCCGACGCTCCCGAAGAACAACACGGCACCATCACTTATACTTTCGTCATCAATCAATAACAATGAACTACAAAGAGACCCTCGATTGGATGTTCAACAAACTCCCAATGTATCAGCGCATTGGAGCCGCCGCCTACAAGGCCGACCTCAACAATACCATCCAACTTCTTCAGCTTTTGGACAACCCACACCGTAACTTCAAGTCGGTGCATGTGGCTGGAACCAACGGCAAAGGTTCCACCTCGCACATGTTGGCCTCCGTCTTCCAAGAAGCAGGCTACAAGACAGGACTTTACACCTCGCCCCACCTCCGCGACTTCCGCGAACGCATCCGAATCAACGGCGAGATGATTCCAGAGGAAAACGTGGTGCAATTCATTGACACTTATAAAGACAAGTTCGAGCAAATGGAACTTTCTTTCTTCGAAATGACCGTTGGCATGGCCTTCGACTATTTCTCGAAAGAAAAGATCGACATCGCCATTGTTGAGGTGGGCATGGGAGGCCGTTTGGATTCCACCAACCTCATCAAGCCCGAGCTGAGCATCATCACCAACATCGACTTCGACCACATGAAGTTCCTGGGTGATACCAGAGCCAAGATTGCCTACGAGAAAGCAGGCATCATCAAGCCCCACATCCCCGTTGTGATTGGCGAGACCCATCCCGAGACCCAGCAAGTCTTCATCGACAAAGCCAAAGAGTGCGACAGCCCCATCTACTTCGCCGACCAGATTTTCGACTGCGACAAAATCCATATCGAATCGCAGACTGAACAGCAATTCGACATTTGGAAAAACAGCGAGATCTACATGGAAGCCCTTGAGATTCCGCTTCTTGGCAACTACCAGCAAAAAAACCTCACCACCGTGATGTGTGCCCTCGACCTGCTGCGCGAGAAATTCAACCTCTCGGAAGACGACATCCGCGACGGCATCGCCAAGGTCATCAGAAACACCCACCTCATGGGTCGCTGGCAAATCCTTTGCAAAGACCCGCTCACCATTGCCGACACGGGACACAATGTGGCCGGCATCACCGAAGTGGTGAGCCAACTGGCCGAAATGAGTTACGGTAAGTTGCATTTCGTGCTCGGCATGGTCAACGACAAGGATATTGATAGTGTTTTGCAGCTGTTGCCACGTGGTGCGGAGTATTATTTCTGCAAGGCCGACATTCCCAGAGGCTTGGATGCCAACATCTTGGCCGAGAAAGCCTTTGAGATGGGCTTGCGCGGACAGGTTTTTGAATCCGTCAGCCATGCCTACCGTTCGGCGGTCAACAATGCGCATTTCGGCGATGTGGTCTTCGTTGGCGGCAGCAATTTCACTGTGGCCGAGGTCGTGTAAAACCACTTCAAGTTAAGGGAGCAATTCCTTCGCTTCCTTCCAATAACCAATCATTTCATCAATGGAGAGGTGTTGCACACCTTTGCCTTGCTCGCGGGCGCGTTGCTCCACATGGGCGAAACGCTGGCGGAACTTTTTGTTGGCCTTCTCCAAGGCATCGTCGGGGTTCGCGCCTATGTAGTTGCCATAGGCAGCCAAGGCGAAAAGCAGGTCGCCATATTCTTCTTCAACACGCTCGGTGTTGTCGAGCTTTTGCAGCTCAGCGAATAGCTCTGCCTTCTCCTCCTCCACCTTCTGCCACGCCTGCTCGGCATTGGGCCAGCGGAAGCCCACGCCCGAAGTCTTTTGGTGCATCCTATAGGCCTTCAAAAGCGAGGGCAAACCGTCGGGCACGCCGCCCAACACACTGCGATTGTGTTCGCGCTCCAATTTAATGCGTTCCCAGTTCTCCTCCACTTGCTCAGCGTTCTCAACATGCTCATTGCCAAAGATATGCGGATGGCGACGAATCATCTTTTCGCAGATGCCGTTGAGCACATCGGCGATGTCGAACACGCCCTGCTCCTGCCCTATCTTGGCATAGAAAACGATGTGGAGCATGAGGTCGCCAAGTTCCTTTTTCACTTCGTTGAGATCGTCGTTGAGGATGGCTTGGCTGAGTTCGTAGGTCTCTTCGATGGTGAGGTGGCGCAGGCTGTGGATGGTTTGGGTGCTGTCCCACGGGCAGCCAGCACGCACGGCATCCATAATGTCGAGCAAACGCTTGAAGGCTTGTAGTCTTTCGTCCATAGTTGGTTGATTTGAGGCGCAAAGATATGGATTTTTGCGCAGTCGGGCCGACTACGCGCCCAGTTTTTTGTACCTTTGCAGCCCCAATGGAACGACAAAGACGCCATATCCTTTTCGCACTGTGTACCCTATTATTAATAGGAGGTCACGCGAAAGCACAACTAAGCCACCGCAATTATGAGGTTGAGGCTCGTGTGCACTATGGCTACATGTATTTCCAAAACGATGAATTCCACTCTGCTTTAGGCCGTTACAGTCGGCACACGCCGAGCTACGAGCTGTCGATCCACCGCAACACCTACGGCGAAAACCGCTGGGAGGTGCTACACAACTATCCTTCCATCGGGTTCACCTTCTACTATTCGGGTTTCAGCAACGACAGCATCTCAGCCGAGTTGGGCAAGGTGTTCGCCCTCTACCCTTTTATCAACTTCCCCATCACGCCAAACGAGACGAGCAAACTGACCTTCAAGTTGGGTGTGGGAGTCTCCTACCTGACCAACAAGTTCGACCCGAAGGATAATTTCCACAACTACGCTATCGGCTCGCACGTGAACGCGGCCATCAACCTGTCGTTTGAATACCGGCAACGCATCGTCGATCGGCTGCATTGGGTGACCTCGGTCGGCCTGACCCACTTCTCGAACGGTGCCACACGCTCGCCTAACATGGGCATCAACATCTTCAGCGTGGCCACAGGGTTTTCTTGGTATCTGGCACCACCCAAGGCCCACATCGACAAGCGTTTGCGCCCTAAGAACTACCTCTTCGAGTTCGACGGCAAACGTCATTTCGTCACCGACTACCAATACACGCTCGGTTTCAAGGACTTGAGCCAGCAATATGGGGCACACGAGTATTTCTTCGTTCACGACTTGGCCGCCAACTTCATGTTCCAGCTCACCGAGCGCGACCGTTTGGGACTCGGCATCGAACTCGTTTACGACAACTCCGACAAGATCACCAAGCCCGACTGGAACATGTATCTCAAACCAGGCTTCTTGATTGCATACGAGATGATGCTCGACCGCGTCAGCTTCATGTTCAACGTGGGCTTGCGCAACAACGTGCCGCTCAACTCATCATCGCTCGGCTTCCTGTTTTACCAAAAGGTGGCAGCCCGTTATTACTTCAACGACAACCTGTTTGCCACCCTCGCCTTCACCACCTACGACATCAAGGCCGACTTCATCAGCTTCGGCGTCGGCTATCATATACAACACAAATACTACTTACCGCGCCATGGAAAGAAACCACATCGCAGTCCTGTTTTTCCTCGTTAGCATAGCCATGGCTTCGTGCACCAAGGTGGACGCGCTCTTCAACAACGGCGAGCCTATCACCGAGCAACGCAGCGTGGAAAAGAATTTCAGCGCCATATCAATGTCCAACAACGTGAACGTCAAGTTGGTGCACGACAGGCATCCCCGATTGGAGCTCACTTGCCCGAAAAACCTCATCGAAAAGGTCACGACAGAGATTGTAGGCGACACCCTATACATCAAGAACGAGAACGACTTCAACTGGCTGCGGAGCTTCGACTACAGCATCGACCTGACCGTTTATTACGACAACCTGCGGCAGATCAACTACGCCTCCATCGGCGAATTGCGTTGCACTGACTCCATCAAAGGCATCGCCGAACTGACCATCGACTCGACGGAGATGACCCTCGACACTGCATGGACCAGGAGCTTCTATCTCAACATCAACGAAGGCTGCGGCAACATCGGCCTCACTTTCGACTGCGGTGTGCTGAAAACGCAATTCGGCAACGGCACTTCGGAAGTCACACTCAATGGCCAATCGAGCTACACCGAAATCAACATGAGAAGCTACGGTGTGGTTCATGCCGAAAACCTCAACTCCAACTTCGTCAGGGTGCAGTCCTACTCGACCAACGATGCCTACGTTTGGGCCAGGACCAAACTCACCGTGTGGCTCCATAGCATTGGAAACGTGTATTATAAAGGCAATCCTTGGGTCGTCAAGGAATGCTATGGCGACGGTCAAGTCATCAAACTGGAATAAATGAAAAAACATCGGAAAAAAACGGATTTTGGTATGAAATTTGTATATCACAATGTGGATTAATGACCTATTCAAGAACAAATAAAAAGCATAATAAGATGAAAGCGTTAAGACTTATCCCAATCATTGCGCTGATTGCCTTTGCCAGCTGCTCGTCGAACCGCAACATGGCCAAAGACGACACCTACTATTCGCCCTACGGCAACACGGGGCAGATGGCCACCGGCAACGGCTCATACGTGAGTCCCAGCATCAGCAGCAACTCGGAATACGACTACCAAGCCTACTATTCCGACAGCAAGAACTACGTCAGCAATGCCGACCCTGTCTACCAAACCACAGAAACAGTGACCGACACGAACGGTGTTGTTTACACCACCACCGAGACCTACTACGATGCCGACTTCGCCACGCGCATCAAGCGTTTCGGCACACAAGCTTCTTCGTCGAGAGGCTATTATGACGACTACTACACCAGCGGTGGCGACACCTACATTTATGTGAACAACTACGACCCGTTCTACTGGGACTTCTACCCTGGCATCTATGTGAGCTGGGGCTATCGTCCTTACTGGCGCAGCTACTACTGGGGCTGGGATCCTTTCTGGGGTCGCCCTTACTATAGCTATTGGGGTTGGGACCCTTATTGGGCTCCCGCCTATTGGCATCCCTACCATCACCACCATGACTGGCATCACCATGGTGGTGGCCATCACCCTGGAGGCAACAATCACGGCGGCGGCAGTGGCTTCGGCAACTATGTGGCCAGCGTGCGCCACAGCAGCACCGGAGGCTCGATGAGCCACTTAGCCCCACACAATGGGCGCCAAGGAGCCAGCGTTGGAGGCAGCATGTCGAGCCGCCCAACCACGGCAGGCAGCAGTTCGGCACGCGTCGGAGGCAGCAGCTCAGGGCGCACCGGCACCAGCAGGCCCACCATCAGCAGACCTAATGCCAGCACTAGGCCCACGGCAGGTGTCAGCAGCCGCACGGGCAATGCTTCGGCCAGCCGTCCGTCAAGTTCGGCCAGCGCCCGCACAGGTGGCAGCCAAAGCAGCAGCCGTCAAACCTACACCTCGCCCAGCAGCAGTCGTCCGTCTCGTTCCAGCTCTGAATATGTCCGTCCGCAAGGCAGCAACTCGCGCCCCTCGTCGGCTGGCACCAGCAGAAGCGGATCCAACAGTGGCAGCTATAACCGCAGCAGCTCTTCGTCGAGCGGTAGTTACAGCCGTGGCAGTTCAAGCGGGAGCTACAACCGTAACAGCTCTTCGTCGAGAAGCAGTGGAAGCTACAACCGCAGCTCGTCAGGCTCAAGCCGCAGCTCAGGTGGCAGCTACAGCGGTGGCAGCCGCAGCTCAAGCTCAGGTGGCGGTCGCAGCTCAGGCGGCGGCGGAAGCCACAGCTCGGGCGGAGGCCGTTCGGGCGGCGGTGGAAGAAGATAAATTTCGGCCATCAATGTCAATTTGAGAATAAAAGACTACCTTTGCGGTCGAAAAGCAAGGTAGTCTTTTTTTATCAGAAGCCATGAAGAGAATCCTTACCATAGCCATCACAATCGCCTTTGCCACAACGGCTTTCGCGCAGGGTGCCGACGACGCGTGCCTGTATTCACAGACTTACTACCAAGGCACAGCCAAAGCCATGGGCATGGGCAACGCCCTCGGTGCCGTGGGCGGCGACATGACCTCCATCTGCATCAACCCTGCCGGCATGGGCATCTATCGCAGCAACGAGCTCACCGCCACCTTCGACCTGCTCGACAACTTCCAGCAATCCACCTATTACGGCACTGGCAACAACGCCAACCAAATGCGACTCACCATTCCCAACATCGGTTGGGTCAACGCCAAGCAAAGGAGCAACTACCGTCCCCTTCGCTTCACGCAATTCGGCATCGGGCTGACGCGCACCAACGACTTCAACATCCATTCCTTCGCCAAAGGTCTCAATCCGAACAGCTCGAAAACACACAACGAGAACTTCATCTCACAAATTGACGGCCTCTCCCCCGACGACCTGCCCAACGATGCCTATTCCTATTGGCGCACCTACCTCATCGACGACCATCACGACGGCCAATCCTATTACTACACGAGCAATGTCCCCGAAGGCAACGTGTGGCAATCTGCAGACAACCAATTCAAAGGGCGTTCAGAAGAATGGAGCTTCACGGGAAGTGCCAACTTTCACGATTGCCTGTTCGTTGGCCTGAGCGTCAATCTTGCCCACATCAAACGAGTGGGAACCCGCACCTTTGAGGAAAGCCGTCCCAACGACGTCAACACCGACTTCAAGAACTGGAATTATTCCGAAAGCATCAAGAGCAACGCCATGGGGTTCAACGCAAAAATCGGATTCATCTATCTTGCCAACAGTTGGTTGCGCATAGGAGGAGCCTTCCACTCGCCCACCGTCTACAGTTTCGACGAGTCGTGGCAAACCATCACCGAATCGGACTTTGTCATGTCGGGATTTCACTCCTACACCAGCGAAGAATCCAACTACGAATACACTTTCATCAAACCATTGAAATGGGTAGGCAGTTTGGCCTTCGTCATCGGCGAGCAAGGCTTGGTGAGCCTCGACGCGGAATACACCAATTATGGTGCAGCCCGTTTCAAGGCCAACGACTACGACTATGGAAACGTCAACGAAAACATCAAAGCCACCTATGGCAAGACGCTCAACCTCCGCATCGGCAGCGAATGGATGGTGGGCAACTCCTACCTCAGAATTGGCGCGGCCTACTATGGCAGCCCGTTTGGATTGGGGCAGGTGGGCGGCAGTGTCAAGACCGCCTCGTGTGGCATCAGCGTACCCGTGTCGCAAAGCACCACCTTCGACTTTGCCTATGAGCTGGCTTACGGGAAGTCTTACGCCAACCTCTATGATGTGGCCGACCTCGAATCCATCACCTACAAACAGTTCAAGAACAACATAGCCGCCACGCTCAAAGTGAAGTTCTAAACAAAAAAGGGCTACCCGAAGGCAGCCTCTTTATCATTTCAATTCCAGATTATCATCAAGCGTTATACTGCTCGATGATGCCCTTGTCGACGAGGATGCGACCACAATATTCGCAGACGATGATTTTCTTGTGTGTGCAGATGTCCAACTGGTGTTGGGGCGGAATACGGTTGAAGCAGCCGCCACAGGCTTCGTTATGGATACCCACCACAGCCAAACCGTTGCGGGCGTTTTTGCGGATACGCTTGTAGGCTACCAGCAAGCGGTCTTCCACGAGTTTCTCGCACTCAGCCGAACGTTGCAGCAATTGCTCCTCTTCCTTCTCGGTGCCTTCCACCAACGTATGCAACTCCTCTTTCTTTTCCTTCAGTGACGACTTCAACTCGGTGAGGCGCAACTGGGCTTGGGCCACCTTGGCTGCCACATCGCCGTCCTTCGCCGTGATTTCCTTGATGCGTTTCTCCGAAAGCTGAATGTCAAGATTTTGATATTCAATCTCTTTTGTCAGCGAATCGTATTCACGGTTGTTGCGCACGTTATTCTGCTGGTCCTCATATTTCTTGATCAAGGCTTCCGTCTCCTTGATTTTAATCTTATAGTCGGAAATCTCGCGCTGATGTTTCTTGCTCTCTTCCTTGAAATTGGCGATACGGGTCTCCAAACCGGCAATCTCGTCTTCCATATCCTGGATTTCGAGGGGCAGATTGCCGCGATAGGCACGGATTTCGTCAATTTTGGAGTCGACCTGCTGTAAAGTATAGAGGGCGACCAACTTTTGCTCGACGCTCACTTCAACAGGGTCTTCCACCGGTTTGGGAGCCTCAACCACAGGAGCAGGAGCTTCTTCCTTGGGAGCTTCAACCGTCTCTTCGGGAGCGGCCTCAGCCTTCGCAGCCTTCTTGACCGGCTTCTTGGTTTCCTTTTCCTCAGCGGCAGGCTCGGCGGGTTCGGCTTCAGCCTTGGCTTTGGTGGTCTTCTTCGTTGTCTTTTTGGTTTCCTTAACCTCTTCTACTTCAGCAACTTCAGTCACCTCAGCAACTTCTTTTGTCTCTTTCTTAGCCATATTGATGATTACTTATTTCTTACAAAATAATGAACCGAATTGGTCTTCGTTTCAGCGATTTCGGCTGCAAAGGTAGGAAATTTTTTCCTAATCAGCTCATATATTAATTCTTTCGTGAATTGTTCGGTCTCAAAATGTCCGCCATCGATGAGCAGCATGGCTTTTTCGGGAATGAAAAAGTCGTGGTATTTGATGTCGGCAGTGAGATAGGCATCGGCCTTTTGGCGCAGGGCATCGCCCATAAACGGACTGCCCGATCCGCCACACAACGCCACTTTTTTGATTTTCCTGCCCGTCAAGGCGGAATGGCGCAAACAAGGCGAGTCGATGGTTTCAGCAACAAGTCGCAGAAAACCAGCTTCTTCCATCGGACTTTCAAATTCGCCGACCATACCTGCACCTGCTTGCTGGAACTCGTTTTCGAGCGCAAAAACATCATAAGCCACTTCCTCGTAAGGATGCACCTTCAACATGGCCGCAATCACCTGATTCAAAGCATGTTTAGGCACAACCGTTTCGATGCGAACCTCATCCTCGAGATGCACCTTCCCGATTTCGCCGACGTATGGATGGGCCTTTTCGCCAGCGCGGAACGAGCCTTGACCTTGTGCGTTGAAACTACACGAGTCGTAGTTGCCAATGCAGCCCGCGCCCGCCTCAAACATGGCGTTGCGTACCGCTTCGACAGCCGAAAGCGGAACATAAACCACCAACTTTTTCAGATGGCCTTCCAAGGGTTGAAGGATGCGCAGATTCTTCAATCCCAAACGCTCGGCAAGGACGCGACTCACGCCCAAACAGCTGTTATCCAAGTTGGTATGCATCGAAATCATGGCGATGTCGTGCTTGATGGCTTTCATCACGGCGCGTTCAATGTAGGTTTGAGGCGTCAAATGCTTCAATCCTTTGAAAATCAACGGATGATGGCTGACGATGACATTGCAGTTTTTGGCAATGGCCTCGTCCACAACTTCTTCCGTGATGTCCAAGCAAATCAAGGCTTTATGTGCCTCAGCGCTGAGGTCGCCAACCTGAAGACCCGCGTTGTCGTAGCTCTCCTGCCATTGCAGTGGCGCCACCTCGGTGATGCAGTTCAAAATGTCTTTTACAAGCATATTTTCAAAATTAGGCTTCAAAATTAGCGAAAAATCCGTAATTTTGACCCCCAGAATGCGAATTTTACTTCTCCCCATAGCGTTAATCCATCATATCATCCTGACTATCAGGCATAAACTTTATGATTGGCACATCCTGAAATCGTGGCGTTTCGATGAGCCGCTGATTTGCGTGGGCAACCTCAACCTTGGCGGGACAGGGAAATCGCCGCACACCGAGTATCTGGCTCGATTACTGAAAAATGAGTTTAGCGTGGCCATCGTCAGTCGCGGTTATGGAAGGAAAACCAAAGGCTTCAAGCGGGTGGACAGCACTTGCACCTATGAAGATGTGGGCGACGAGCCGCTGCAATATTTCAAGAAATTCCCCGATGTCCGGATTGGCGTCGACGAAGACCGCGTTGAGGGCGTCGAGAAGATACTTTCGGGCTTGGGAATCAACAAAGTCGTCCTCTTGGACGATGCCTTCCAGCACCGCCACATCAGGCCGGGATTCAATATCTTACTCACTGAATACGAGCATCTTTACACAAAAGACTTTCTCTTCCCTGCCGGCACTTTGCGCGACCTGAAGTCAGCTGCCAAACGCGCCGACTTCATCGTTGTGAGCAAGTCGCCAAAGAATTTGGACGAGAACAAGAAAAAGGAAACCATCGCCCAACTGAAGCCACTGCCAAACCAAAAGGTGTTCTTTTCCTATTTGGAATACAACGATTTGCAGCCTTTGAACGCCGTTGCTGAAAATTTTGATGCCAAAGATGCAGATTCAGCCTTGCTCTTCTGCGGCATTGCCCATCCCAAACCATTGATAAACAGATTGAAACAGCAATACAAGCATCTTGAAGTGATGACCTTCGCCGATCATCATGCTTTCACCGAAAACGACGTGCAAAACATTCTGGAACGTTTTGCACAACTTGAAAGCGAGAAAAAAATCATCGTCACCACCGAAAAAGATGCCGCCCGATTGACAAATTCTCCTTATCTTTGTCAGTTTGAAATCGCGCCGTTGTACGATTTGCCCGTCAGCGTACGTTTTCATGACGAAGCGAAGTTTAACGAAGAAATATTGGACTATGTACGACAAAATCAGAACCACAATTGAATACATCAACCTGAAAACGAGGAATTTCAAGCCTGAAATCGGTGTCGTCCTCGGCTCCGGCCTGGGTGGTTTGGCCCAAGGCATCGCCGTGGAATACGCCATCCCCTACAGCGAAATTCCCAACTTCCCCGTCTCGACCGTGAAAGGCCACAAGGGGCAATTGCTCTTTGGCACCATCGCGGGGCGGCGCGTCGTCTCGATGCAAGGGCGCTTCCACTTCTACGAAGGCTACCCGATGAGTGAAGTCACCTTCCCCATCCGCGTGATGATGCAACTGGGCATCAAGTTCCTCATCCTCAGCAATGCAGCAGGCGGCTTGAATCCCGACTTCAAGGTGGGCGACATCATGATCATCACCGACCAAATCCACACCATGCCCAACCCGCTGATTGGGCCACACGACGACCGCTTTGGCGCCCGTTTCCCCGACATGAGCGAACCCTACGACAAACGCCTCATCCGCATGGCCGACGACATCGCCCGAGAGAAAGGCATTGAGGTTCAACACGGCGTGTATTGCTCGACCACTGGCCCGACCTACGAAACACCCGCCGAGTGCCGCTACTTCCGCATCATCGGGGCCGACACGATTGGCATGTCGACCACGCCCGAGGTCATCGTGGCGCGACAAGGCGGCCTGCCCGTCTTCGGCCTGAGCATCGTCTCCGACATGGGCAACATCTACGGTGAGGATCATCCCGTGAGCATCACTCACGAAGAAGTCATCAAGGCCGTACACGCCGTCGAGCCGAAGCTCATCACCCTCATCACCGAACTTATCCGCCGCAGCGCCGAAATCAAGTTCTGATGGCCGTCTATTTCGTCACCGATTTCCATTTGGGCATCCCCTCGCTTGAGGACAGCCACGAGCGCGAAAGGAAACTCTTGCGCTTCTTGGACATGATTCGTCCCGACTGCGAGGAACTTTACCTGATGGGTGACCTTTTCGACTTCTGGTTTGAATACAAGACCGTGATTCCCAAGGGTTTCGTGAGGCTGCAAGGCAAGTTGGCCGAGTTCACCGATGCGGGCATCCCTGTGCACATGTTCATCGGCAACCACGATTTGTGGTGTTTTGGCTATTTGCATGACGAATTGGGCATCGAACTGCACCGCGAGCCGTTGGTAAAGACGATTAAAGGCAAGAAGTTTTTCCTCGTCCACGGTGATGGCAGAGGTCCAGGCGATCGTGGCTATAAGTTCCTGAAAAAAGTGTTCGAGTTCAAGCCTAACCAATGGCTGTTCAAGTGGTTGCATCCTGATTTGGGCATTGGTTTGGCCTTGCGTTGGTCGCACAAACACCGCTTGAAAAAACTCAAGAACGAGGTGGAGCGCGGCTATTACGACGACATTCCCAACACCCGCCTCTACCAATACGCCCAAGAGCAAGCCCAACTCGACCCTTCGATAGACTTCTTCGTCTTCGGCCACCAACACAAGCCGATGCAATACAAAACCGGCGACCATGCCTTGACGACCGTCGTCGGAAACTGGATTTACGATTTCAGTTATGCGGTGTTTGATGGGGAGACGGTGGAATTGAGGCGGTTTGAGGAAGATTGAAACAGTTCAAATTAATTATTGACATACAAAACAAAAAAAATCCTCCCATGGAATAATTCCAATGGAAGGATTCTATTATTTACGATGGATGCTAAGGTTAATTATCGCCATTCATTGGTTAAATAGTTATAGGATATGGTTTTATAATTACTAGTACCATGATCATTCTCACCCGCGACACCCATCATTATCCAACCCGATCCCATATTCCATGCTGGTAAGTAACCAATCGTAAAAGTACAAGAGGTTGCTGAACCAGAGAATGGGCTATTATCAACTTCGATTCCTGAATTAGAATCTGGATCCATAACTCTTACATGAATTTTTGTTGGCGTACCACAACCGCCCGTAGTTGAGAAAGTCCAGCGTAGTGTTATTCTTGCTGATGAAGACCCTGTAGACGTTGCACTTCCCGTAAGCGTATGCGGCGGACACGGTTCATATCCATTAGCATCAAAATAGAACAACACATAATCACTATAGGAGCTACTTCCTGCACTATTAAAAGCTTTAACCTTATAATAATTGTTACCATTTCTTGGATTTGAGTCATAAAGATAGTTCCAGGATGTCTCCGAACCGATTTGTGAATAGCCGCTGCCCGGAGAGGAGCTTCTATAGACCTTATAACTCGTTGCACCCGATACAGAATTCCATGAGATTTTGACATTCGGAACAGCCGTTGACCCTGCATTATATGCATCCAATCCAGTTGGAGCATCAGGAGCGGACGATCCTCCGCCACCACCACCGCCAGAATATTGGCAATAAGCATAAGAACTCATTGCACTTTCAGAACCATCACTACCAACCGAAGACACTTTGTAGTAGTTTTCCGACATAGGATCACTATCAATGTAATAACTATAATTGCTCGAACCCAAAAATGAATAGGAACCATAACTGGAAGAGGATCTGTAAATGCGATAAGACGAGGCATCGTAAACATAATCCCATGAAACACGAATGTGTAATCCACTAACATTAGCCTCAACCCCTGTCGGTGCTTCAATACTGGTGGAGCCTCCACCTCCACCACCTCCTCCATTGCCACCACAATTCTCACAAAAGCAATAAGCATAGGAACTCATTGCACTTTCCTCGCCTTCTTCATCTACCGCAGAGACTTTATAGTAATTGTCTTGCATCGGGTCATCATCCCAATACATATTTCCATCAACATCACTCATCCAAAAATAGGTACCGTTACTTCTATCAGCGCGATAGACTTTATAAAAACAAGCCCCAGAAACGTCATCCCAATACACACAAACCATAGAATGCGATTCCTCTGCAACTATGCCAGAGGGAGCCTGAAGCAATGAATTCCCTCCGCCACCTTCGTTACCATCATCAGGGTTTTTGTTACATGCTACAATAACAAACATAACAACACATAATAGCGTAAATGCTGATAAAGTTGCTATCCAAAGTCTTTTTTTCATTTTTCACTTCGCCCAGTTATATTCCATCAGGCTCATCGGTTTTAATTGATATAGATTCTACAAAATTAGAAATACAATTTGAAAACCAACGAATTACAATGTTATAGATTATTTGTCTTTTATGTAACAAATAGTCTTACTAATGCATCAAATGCCATTTTACACTTTCTTGTTCTCCCAATAGTCCGAATAAACCTTAAAGAAATTGCAATCCATTATATCACAGAGCCTTGAAAGGATTTCTGTACTTATCCATTGGCACTCAAAAAGATGATAGACGTTCTGGCGCGAGCAACACAACTTGCGGGCAAGCCAAGTCACCGTCCGCTCCTGCCGAGCGAGTTCTTCTTTAATAAGGTGTCCGATATGTGGTAGTTCGTGTGTGGGCATGGCCTTGAATTTTGAACATAGAAAAAGCGTGGAATTATTCCTTGCTTGACATCCAGGGTTTCCACGCCCTCCACGACCTAACAAGTCATTCCACGCCGTGCCATGCACGACGTTAATAACTCATTCTTGGTCGCGGTTGTCCTCCGAAGAGGACGTTGTGGAAAATTTGGATGCCAAGAACCTGCTACAAACGCTATTCTGCTGTTATTTTACTATAGATTAATTTACTATATTTATTATTTTATTGATTTTCAACAATTTTTACAATTTCCCCAAGAAGTCGGAATACTTCAAAATCGGAATTCCAGCATGTTCGCCAAGGTCAATCAAGTCTTTATCTCCACTAACAATGAAATCAACTGGGACGCTTTCGGCCATCGACAAAAGATACAAATCCTTGATGTCGCGGACAGGAGATTGCGCTTTCACGGTAATATCGGTCACAAAACAAACATCGTAAACCATCTCAAAGAAATAGTACCGTGTTTCTTTCGAAATAAGCCTGTCAAATTTTGGTCGGGAAATGACAACACGAATCTCATCCAGCAATTGCTCGCTGACATAGACTTCAACATCTTGGCGATTAAGGACAGCCGCCAATGATGACAAGCGTTTGCCTATCATGAACGAAATCCAAAGGTTAGTATCGAAAAGAACCTTCATTTGCCGTAACGAACTGCGTTGACTTCAGCCGCAATCTCCTCGTCTGTCATCACTGGAGTTTGAGGACATGATTTGATAAATTCCTCAATTGATTTCCGGCGAGGACGCACTTTCCAACCCATTCTGGCAAACAATTCTTCCATTAGGCTGAAATCACGAGCCGGAATCGAAACCACATAGTCTTCCATAACTTCCTTTTTTAATTATGCCGCAAATTTACAACTTTTTCCCAAAACACGGTTGTTTCTGAAGAAATCCCTATCTTTGCAAAAAAATACGCGGCAATGTCTTGGAAAAAGCTCCATATCATTCTCTTGCTGATGGCGACTGTCTTCATGTCGTCGTGCGCCCTCAATAGATTCGTGCCCGAAGGAAAGTATTTGGTACAGAGCAACAAGGTCACCATCGAGGAGAAAAAGACCGACATCAGCAAGTCGGAGTTGTCGTCATACATCGCCCTAAAGCCTTACAAAGGTCCTTTGCAAACCCGATTTCCGACATGGGTGTGGTATAAGGCGGAGAGAAGACCCAACAGCAAATTCTGGCAATGGATGAACCGCTCGTTCGGCAGGGAGCCCATTTATTACGACGAGGCCGGAGCCAACAAGTCGGCCAACCAAATGACCCGCTATCTCGACAACGTGGGCTATTTCCATTCCAAAGTGAGCCACACTGTAAAGAAAAAGGGTAAACGCGCCAAGGTAACCTACCACGTCTATCCCTCGAACCCTTACTATGTCAACAAGATAGACCGCGTCATCGACGACACGCTCATCAAACGCTACATCATGCGCGACAGTGCCAAGTTTGAGCTGAAGGAAGGCGACATCTACAATGCCTACAAGCTCAACAACCAACGCGAAGTCATCACCGAACGGATGAAAAACTCAGGCTATTACTTTTTCAGTCGCGACGACATCTACTACGAGGTGGACAGCAACTTCATGAACCACACGCTAAGCGTCACCATGAAACTGAAAAACAACGAGTTGGCTTTCAAGAAATACTATATCAACAAGATCAGCATCTATCCCGATTTCTCCATTTTCAGGATGAACGACCGTCCCGTCGACTCCATCACACTCACCCAAGAGGTGGGGCGCCGCAAACGCATCAACCGCCTGAATTTCTACTATTTCAACGCCCAAAAAGTGAAGCCACAGTCCTTCTTGCGCTCGATCCAGATCCTTGAAGGCATGCCCTACAACCAGCGCAGCGTGACCAACACCTACAGGGCTTTGGGCAACTTCCGCCTCTTCAGCAACGTCAACATCGAATTCGACACAGTGAAGGTCGCCTCCGACACGCTCAACCGCCTCGACTGCCGCATCACGATGCAACAAAACGACGTGCATTCCTTCACCCTACAAGGCGAGGGGACCAATTCTGACGGCGACTTGGGCATCAAGGGCAGCTTGGCCTATTCCAACAGGAACATCTTCCACGGAGCAGAGACGTTCCAACTCAGCCTTAAAGCCGGCCTTGAGGCACAAAAAATCATCGGCACCGAGGCCACCGAGAGCGAAAAACGCATTTTCAACACATGGGAATTGGGCGTCACGGCCAGCCTTCTCTTCCCGAAATTCCTAGGGCCTTTCTCATCCATCACATTGGCCCGCGACTACCAACCCACCACTACCATGTCGTTGGGATTCAATGCACAAACGAGATACTACTACTCACGCTACATCACCACGGCCTCCTACAGCTACGACTGGAAGACCAACAACCGCCTCGCCCAGGCCCTTTCGCCGCTCTACCTCAACAGCGTGAAAATCGCCAACATCAACCCCGTTTTCCAGCAGTATCTCGACGAGGAGACGAGCGAAAGGAAAAAGGCTCAATACACGAGCCACCTGCTCATGGGCCTGCGCTACTCGCTGACCTACAACACCCAAAGCATCAACAAGTCGGGCAGTTTCTTCTACCTACGCGCCGACTTCGAGACGAGCGGCAACCTCATCTCGCTGTTCAACAAGACCAAAATCGTCAGCACCAACGCCAACGGACAACATGAGATTTTCGGCGTGCCCTACGCCCAATATGTCAGGAGCAGCTTCGACGTCAGGCAACACCTCGACTTAGGTGCCGAGACTTGGCTCGTCATGCGCCAATTCGTCGGCATCGGCGTGCCCTATGGCAACTCGCAAGACCTGCCCTTCGAGCGCAGCTTCTACGGCGGCGGCGCCAACGGACTGCGCGGTTGGCTCTACCGCACCGTCGGCCCTGGTGGCTACGTCCCCGTTTCCGACGACATCGAAAAGACCGGCGACTTGCAGTTGGAATTCAACACCGAGCTGCGGTTCCCCGTCTACAACATCATCAATGGGGCTGTGTTCGTCGATGCCGGCAACATCTGGACTTTCCATCCCAACGAGTCGATGCCCAACGCAGAGTTCAAGTTCGACAGCTTCTATAAGCAAATCGCGCTCGACGCCGGCATTGGCATCAGGCTCGACGTCTCGTTCCTCCTGCTCCGTTTCGACATCGCCTACGCCATGCGCAACCCCTACCCCAACGACTCGGGCAGCCATTGGAACTTCGGTAATCTACAAGCCAACAACATCAGGCTGCAAGCCGGTATCGGATACCCCTTCTGAGCCATGCCGACCCGCAGCGAACTATACGGACATTTGGTTCAATCCTTCGGTTTCGAGCCCACCGAAGGGCAAGCCGTCGTGCTTTACCATTTGGCCGCTTTCCTGCTTTCGCAAAAAGAGAATCCCACCTATATCCTAAGAGGCTATGCCGGCACAGGAAAGACCTCGCTGGTGAAGACCTTGGTGAAGACCCTGCCCTCAATCGGCATGAAATATGTGCTGCTGGCCCCCACCGGAAGAGCCGCCAAGGTGCTGAGCAGCTATACCCGACAAAACGCCTCGACCATCCACCGTCGCATCTACCAAGCCATGACCTTCCCCGACGGGAGCATCCGCATAGCGAGAGGCGAAAACAAAGCCAAAAACACGTTGTTTATCGTCGACGAAGCTTCCATGATTGGCGAACAAAGGGATTTCGGCGGATCGAGCCTCCTCGACGACCTGCTGAGCTATGTCTTCAGCGGCGAAAACTGCCGTCTGCTCCTGATTGGCGACACCGCCCAGCTGCCCCCAGTGGAAAGCCGCGAAAGCCCTGCCCTGGATTGCGAATACCTGAAATCGGAGTTTCCCGTCACCGTAGCCACCTTCGAGCTGACCGAGGTGAAACGACAAGCCCTTGAATCGGGCATCCTTTACAACGCCACCGACATCAGGCAACTCTTGGGGCAAAACCTTTACGAATACGAACTGCCCATTTTCCACATAGAAGGGTTCGACGACATCGAAAAGATTGAGCCAGAGACCTTTGAGGAGATGCTTCACAACGCATTTGCCAACAGTGCCGAAAACGAGGCCGTCATCGTGTGCAAATCGAACAAAAGAGCCAACCTGTTCAACCAAGCCATCAGGGGAAGGATACTGAACATCGAGGGAGAGATTGCCACTGGCGACAAACTGATGGTCGTCAAAAACAACTACTACTGGGCTGAAGGCAACCAAGCCATCAGTTTCATCGCCAACGGCGACATGGCCGAAATACGCAAGATCAAGCGCTTCGAGGAAATGTACGGGTTCCGCTTCGCCGACGTGGAATTAGGCTTCACCGACTATCAAGACCAACCCAACATTGAGGCGAAAATCATTTTAGACACCCTGAACAGCAACAGCCCCTCTCTGACAGAAGAGGAAAACAAACGGCTGTTTGCGGCCATTGAGGAAGACTACATGGACATCCTGAACCGCCGCGACCGCTACAAGGAGATGAAGAAAAACCCATGGTTCAACGCCTTGCAGGTGAAATTCGCCTACGCCCTCACCTGCCACAAGACCCAGGGCGGACAATGGGCCACCGTTTTCATCGACTCGTCGTTCAACCAAAAGGAAACGCTCGAAGTGGAAGACCTACGTTGGATTTACACCGCCTTGACCCGGGCGCAGGAACGAGTGTATTTTGTGAATTTCAAGGACGAGTTTTTTGGATAAACCCTTAAAACGTTCTTTCCGCGACAACCTAATACGATATATTGGCCAGGCATGGGTCAAGATACGGTTTTCTGTAACATGAGAAAAGATGCCTACAGCTTCAGGCAACCGATGGGCACCACGAAGATGCCGTCGTGGCGGCGGTAGGCATACTTCATTCACCAAGTTGAGGTGATTATCTGAAATAAACTCTGGTGATGCCCGTGCCGCCCGTTTCGAGCGAGGCGTCGCAGAAGTGCTCCACCTCGCGCATGTGGCTGAGCTTTTCGCGGATGAGCTTGCGCAGAATGCCGTTGCCCTTGCCGTGCAATATGCTCACTTCCTTGATGCTGAGTAGCTTGGCCTCGTCAAGATACTTGTCGACGATATCCAAGGCTTCTTCGGCTCGATGGCCGCGCACGTCTAAGGTGAGGTCGAAGTGCTCGGCTTTCTCGCTGAGGTCGGCGGCGATGCCTTTCTGCCAGTTGCGTTGGGTCTTGCGTGCCTCGGCGCGGCTCACCTTGCGGAGCTTGTCGGGGCTGGTGCGCAGGCGTATGCTGTCGAAGAGGATGGTGGCGTCGGTGTCGCTGATGGACAGGATCTCGCCCACCACCTGCATGTCGTCGATGCAGACGGTGTCGCCCACTTTCAAGACGGCCTCGGCCTCTTCTTTTTTCTTCTGTTCGGCCACTTCCTTGGCTTTTTTCGCGATTTCCTCTTTGGTCTTTTCAAGGTTTTGGCGTATCTCTTTGGTCTTGGTCTTCTCGGCTTGCGCCTCCTTGATTTCGCGGATGGTGCGCTCAATCTGGCTGTTGGCCTTCTGGATCAGCTCTTGTGCCTCAGCTGCCGCATCGCGCATGAGTTGTTTCTTCTTGCCTTCAAGTTCAGCCAAGAGTTTCTTGTATTTCTCCACCACCTCGGTGAGCAGCTGGTCAGCAATGCGCAGGTCTTGCTCCTTCTTGCGTATGGCTTTCTTGTCGACTTCGAGTTGTTGCAGCTGCTTCTCGAACTTGAGGTGCTGGTCGCCGGTGATGTTGGCGGCATCGTCTAAGATTTGTTTCGGGAAGCCGATTTTCTTTGCGATTTCGAAGGCGAATGACGAGCCAGGTTTGCCCGTCAGCATGATGTACATGGGCTGCATGAACTTGGTGTCGAACAGCATTGCACCGTTGACGATGCCCTCGTGGTTGTCGGCCAAGAGCTTGAGGTTGGCATAGTGCGTGGTGACCATGCCGAAGGCTTGTTTCTTGTTGAGTTCCAATAGGATGGCCTCGGCGATGGCACCGCCCAATTGTGGCTCGGTGCCAGTGCCAAACTCGTCGATGAGGAACAAAGTCTTTTCGTCGGCATTTTCCAAGAGAGCCTTCATATTAATAAGGTGTGAGCTGTAGGTCGAAAGGTCATCCAAAATGGACTGCTCGTCGCCGATGTCGATGAAAAGGTTCTCGAAAATGCCGCATTCCGAATCGACGCGCATGGGAGGCATGAGGCCGCATTGCAACATGTATTGTAACAGCCCCGTGGTTTTCAGGCACACCGACTTGCCGCCCGCGTTGGGGCCGCTGATGACGAGGATGCGGTCGTGTTCGTCCAACTTCAAATCCAATGGCACGACTTGTTTGCCTTGGGCTTTCAGCTTCTTTTCGAGCAGTGGATGACGTGCTTGCTGCCAATTAATATAAGGTGTATCGCGGAGTTCGGGTTTCACGCCGCCGATTTCCTGCGCCAACAGTGCCTTGGCGCGGATGAAGTCGAGTTCGCCCAAAAGGTTCCAGGCTTTGCGCAACTCGCTGAGGTAAGGTCGCAGCAACCTTGTGAAAGCCATTAAAATACGGTGGATTTCGCGACGTTCAGCATACTCCAGCTCCTTGATTTCGTTGGAAGTGTCGAAGATCTCGGCAGGTTCGATGTAGACGGTCTGACCGGTGGCCGACTCGTCGTGGATGAAGCCACGGATGGCGCGTTTGTCGCCCGCCTTCACAGGGATGACCAGACGTCCGTCGCGGATGGTGATTTCCGATTTCTGGTCGACCCAACCGGCAGTCTTGGCGTCGCCCATGATCTGGCGGATGCGCTTCTCGATGCCGCCTTGCTTGCGGCGGATGCTTTGGCGAATCTCGGCCAGTTCGGGTGAGGCGTTGTCAGGGATTTCGCCTTTGTCGTCGACGAGACGGTTTACTTCGGTGAAAACCGTTCGTTCGATGAAGATGTTCTCAATCAGCGACTTGAGTTCCGGGTATTGCTCGGCACTTTCGGAGTGTCCGAAACGAAGGATGCCTTCGAGTGCGTTGAGCGAAGGCTTGAGGGCAAACAAATCCTCCACGCTGAGGCAGGTGCCTTCGATTTGGATTTGGTGGAAGGCCTCGCGCAGGTCGTGGAAGTCGCGCATGGGGAAGGGAACGCCCGTTTGCAGCAGGCGGAGAAACTCGTCGGTTTGCTCCAAACTCTTGACGATGAATGCTTTGTCGGTCGAAAAGGCCATCTCGTCCGCTTTTTCCAGTCCCATCTGGCTGATGCAGTGGTCGGAAATCATCTGTCGAACGCTGTGGAAGCCGATTTTTTGTTCAAAGTTGTTGGGATAGATCACTGATTGGGAATTTTGGGGTGCAAAGTTACACAAAAAAGCCCGAATGCGAGCATCCGGGCTTGATTTAGGATGAATCTTGATTACAAACTCACCTCATACATGTAGCCAGTGTATTGCAGCGAGCCGTCAATGATGGGCCAAAGATCGTGCTCGACGTTCTTCAGCTTGAGGTTCTCCATGATGACGGTCTTGGTGCCGTCGTCGTTGGAGATGACCTTCAGGGTGCCTTCCTTGGCAATATAGCCCGTTTGGGGCGTCATGGTCCAGAAGTCGGAGTCGAGTGCCACGTGGACGCAAGGCAGGATGGGCAAATAAGGAGTAAAGGCATAGCCGAGGGTATACTCGTTGTCGACGAGTTGCCCGCTTGCATAGCTGACGATGAAAGAGCGTTTGCGGTCTGCCGACATGAAAAGCATGGATTTCACACCGTCACCGAGGATGCCCATTCCGCTGACGGTGGTGATACCAGCCAGTCCGATGGGGCTTTCCCTATCGCCGATCTTGAATTTGTTGTCGGCATTGAACTGGTAAGGCGGCAGTGTGCCGCTGAAGTTGATGGCCAACTGGACGGTTTGTCCGCTGGCATTGGTGCCCATGCTTTGCGACAGGATGACAGTGTAGGTACCGTTTTCCTCAGTGACAGACAGCACGCCGTTCATCCAATAGTAGGTGTCGCCGTAAAACAGCGTGTCGGCGCCCATGATGAAGGGCAGTTCACCGAGGTTGAACTCGTGGAAACCGACCACGGTGGGGACGGGGTCTTTCGAGTTGCTGCCCATGGTGTAGGTGCCAGGGACGATGTTTCCATTGAAGATGACGGCGATGCCTTCATTGTCGGCAGCGGTCATCTCCTTGGAAGCGAGGACAATGGCGTTCTTTTGTCCATACTTGACGGCTTTGGCGGTGACAATATTGTCGGTACTGTTGCCCACAGTCATTTCACCGGTTTGCACTTCTGGGGTGACGTTGCTGTTGTTGTTTCCGTTGTTGTCTTTGTTGCAACTGGTGCTGATCAGGGCTATGCCGCAGAAGAGCATCAAACTAAGAAATACTTTTTTCATGACGGTTATGATTTTGATGATTTGGTCAATTACACAAAAAATAATTGCCGCAAAAAATGTGCCGAAATGTTCAAAGATTCAATTTTAGTTGTATTTCTTCCACCTGCCGTTTCAGTTCCTGAACCGTTTGGAGCAATTGCTCCTCGCGGAAGCGGTTTTCACGCTGTTCGGGCATCTCCGCGCTGATGTAATGCACGAATTTCCACACTTCTTTGATATCGGAGGCGGGCAAATCATACGGATGGTAGAGCGGGTTGAGCGAGCTGAGCGTCAGTTTGCTCTCGTGCTCAATTTTGTTGTCCACGATCTTGAAGACGATGCCGTCGTCTTGGGTGAGCACGATGTAGGGCTGGCCGCTGCGGATGTAGGTCCAGTCGAGGACATACTCACCCGTAACGTAAGACCCGTCGGGGATGGGCAGCATCGAGTCGCCGCTGATTTGGAAGGTGCGGTACTTGCGGTCGCGCGAGAGGAAGGGCATGGTGAAGGTCGGCAGCACCTTGATGTATTCGGGGTCGGCAAAGCCCGTGGCATAGCCGGCCTTGGCTTTCTCTGTGACGAGTTCGATGTTCTCGTTGTTGTCGTTGTTGACCGTGGTGGCCAGCACACGCAAGTTGCTGCCTTTGATGTGCACGTCGTAGCCGCGCTCCAGCTGCGAGAGCTGGCTGGGACTAATCGTACTCAGATCGACCTTCACCAAAGTATCTATGGCGATGCCGAAATACTTGGAGAAAGCGACCAAGGCCTCGAGGTTAGGCTCGGCCACGCCGTTTTCATAGCCGCTCAGCGTGGAGCGTTTCATGTTCAAGGCGAAGGCGAGGTCGTCTTGGGTACGATTTCTGTGTTTGCGAAGGAATTTGATGTTTGAGTTGAAGTACATGATATTGTGGGATTTAAAATTCAAAATTCAAAATTTAAAGATTATTCCTGTTCTATATCGAATATTTTGATTAGATTTACGGCGAAATATTTGATTAAATTCTCGTCAAAAGTACGACTTTTTTGGAACATGCAAGCATTTTGGGCAAAAAAAAGGAGGATTTTTTATGGAAAGGACGATCTTGCACATGGATTTGGACACGTTTTTCGTGTCGGTGGAACGGTTGGTCAACCCGTCGTTGGACGGCAAACCCGTCATCGTGGGCGGCATGTCGGACCGAGGCGTGGTGGCCACTTGCAGCTACGAGGCGCGGAAGTTCGGCGTGCATTCGGCCATGCCGATGCGCATGGCGCGGCAACTCTGCTCGCAGGCGGTCTTCATCCGTGGCGACATGGAACTCTACAGCCGCTATTCGCGTTTGGTGACGGAAATCATCGCCGACAGCGCACCCGTCTACGAGAAGATGTCCATCGACGAGCATTACCTCGACCTGACGGGCATGGACCGCTTCCACGACTGCTCGCTGTGGTCGCACGAGCTGCGGCAACGCATCATCAAGGAAACAGGGCTGCCGATTTCGTTCGGCTTGTCGGAAAACAAGACGGTATCGAAAATCGCCACGGGGCAAGCCAAGCCCAACGGCGAGCTGCAGGTGCCCACACCTTATATTAATAGCTTCCTCGACCCGCTCTCGGTGCAGAAAATCCCAATGGTGGGCGAAAAGACCTACCACCTGCTCCGCTCAATGGGCGTGGAGAAAATCGGCACGTTGCGCCGTCTGCCGCCAGTGGCGATGGAACGCGCCATGGGCAAGCATGGCCTCGACATCTGGAAGAAGGCCAACGGGCAAGACAACACGCCCGTGTGCCCTTACCAAGAACGGAAGTCCATCAGCAAGGAACGCACCTTCGAGCAAGACACCATCGACATGGTCGCCCTGCGGCAATGCTTAGCGCGGATGGTGGAGAGCCTCGGCTTCGACTTGCGCTCGCAAGGCAAGCTGGCGGGCTGCGTGACGGTGAAGATCCGTTATTCCAACTTCGACACGCACGACATGCAGCAACGCATCCCCTACACCGCCTTCGACCACGTGTTGCAGCAGGCGGTCAACAGCCTCTTCGACCGTCTCTACAACCGCCGCATGATGATACGCCTCGTGGGCGTGCGCCTCAGCGAGTTGGTGAGCGGTGCGCCGCAACTGGCCTTGTTTGACGACAACACGGAACTGACGCACCTCTATGCCGCGATGGACAAAATCAAGATGCGGTTTGGGGAACAGATTTTGCATCGGGCGGCGGGGTGAATGATTGGAGGCTGCGTTCGAGCGGTGGGGAGGATGAGATTCCAAGTTCAAGATAGAGGAGCGAGTTTGAGAAAAAAGGGAACCTCTCTCGATGCCTTCAAGGCCAAGTCCTCCTCTCGAATCGGGCAAAATTACCTGGTCTATTCAAAAGATTTTTGAAAAGACGGCAATGTTGCTTTGGTGCTGGTTTTTATGGGGGTGTTATTGTGAAAGGATATTCCACGAAATACAGTTAAGTCCCCCACCTCGTCTGACGGCTTCCAACGAAGAGATCCCTACCAATTCACAATCAGGTAGGGCATTGGCAATCTGTTCTAAAGCCTGTTCGTCCTCTTCAAGCCCTAATTGCGGGACGAGAACCAACTTGCCAATGCGCAGGAAATTGATGTAAGCCCAACTGCGAGCATGTCGTCTTTTGGTCGCATACTTCAACGGGATAACCTCAAAGTGTTTTTCTAACGCTTTTCGGAAACGTTGGAAATAATAAAGCGAACTGTCATCATAGTTTGTCAAAAGGATTTTGCCGTCACCCGCATAATGGACAATGCCGTCGCTGTGGCCGAAGGCTTCTTTTCGGTCCCACGGCAGAAACAGAATGTTGCTTTGGAAAGCATCTTTCAGGGTTTTTTCCACTTCGGTACGTGTTTTGCCCTTGTTTTCGGCAAACACTTTTTCCGTCATTACAACGGTGTCACCGCATTTCACCACGTTGCCGCCATCTATAACAAGTTCAATCGTGATGGCATTTTGCGTTACTTGTTCCAGACGGTTCTGTGGTGCTTGAAACACTTTTTCAGGGTTGGTCTGAAGGCTGCGATAGTAGGGACTTTGCAAATAGTTGGGCGTGTATTTGTAACACACAAAACGGTCTTCGTCAATCTGTATCGGCATAAAATCGCGGCACCAAATGTCCTTGGTTTCAGAAAGATAGGCATGGCGAATCCTGTTCGCATCCAATGCTTCAACAATGTGCTGGTTCAAGATTGGACATTTCTTTGGCAGAAGGTCAGAGAAATAGACGGTGTTGGTGAGGTTGTCGGTGGTCATAGTGAAGCGATTTTGTTATACTTGCTCTATTCTCGTAAAACTCCAGTTTCGATTGCATTTAACTTTATTTCTTTCAGAATCAAATTGATAAACATTCTGACGTTTCTTCTCCATAGCGGATGATGATTGTTTTCTTGGTGCATCAATCCATTTGACATTATTGCTGTTCCCAAGAGAAAACCCATTTAACAAAGCATAAAGATATGTGGATTGAGTGTTATATCCATAGTCTGTGTTTTTTTCGAACATACTTTTTTCTTTATTCCAAACCAAATACTTTCCATCCTTATCTTTCACCTCATAAGTTCGTATCAAAGCCGATGCTCTATACTGTTCTGCTTCACTTTCAAAAGTAATATCAAAACCAGAAGAGTGTGCGTGTAAAGTCATTAGAGGAAAGTATGGGACATTTACAAAATCTTTTCCATTGCGATGATATACGATTGGATCGTGTATCCCATTTTCTTTTTCGCTGTGGAAATAGAACTCTACGGTTCGAATAAACACCCTGTATTCGTCGTGTACCTGGATATAGCCGCCATAAAGAAATGCAGGTGCGAGCTCTTTAAAGATGCTCTGAAGTTCTGTTTCATTAGAAACTGTGTTAGCTTTTTCTTCGAATTGTTTTAGACTTTCAATTAACGTTTCCATATCATTTGCGTTTAAAATTTGTCGCAAAAGTAGAGAAAATGGTTAGATGGATTGCAAGAAAATTGGTTAAAATTTGTTAAAATTTTCTCAATAGTTATTTGCAACAAAAAAACTCAAGGCGACAGACATTACAAAAACAAAGTATGTGTTCGGTTAAATCCCTCCCGACCACAACATCTTGAAGAAATCAAGGACATAAAGACTTTCGATGTCGGCGATGCGCCGGCTGAACTTGTCGATGAAAATGATAACCTCTGCGGTTGTTTTAGTTTAAATTGTTATGTAGCAAATAATAACCTTTATCCTTGCACAATATTTTCATTGAAAATCTTGGACGCTATCCAATATTTTCAATTAAAATCGTGTGCAAAGATATGTTTTTTTATTGAATTGGCTACAAAAATGACAAATAAATGACCTTCGAAAACTCGAATCCCATTTTATTCCAAAACTTTTGATTAAATTTACGGCGAAAAATTTGATTAAAAACTAATCAAAATACTTGTGTTGATCGCCGTACATTCATATAACAGCTTGTGCTACGGGACGTTGCCGATTGCAGACTTGGTCAAAAAGGCCACTGCGATGGGTTATACGATCTTGCCGTTGACCGACATCAACACGACGATGGGCGTGTCCGACTTCGTGTTTGAGTGCCAAAAACAGGGCGTCAGGCCCGTGGTGGGCGTGGAGTTCCGCAACGGCGACGAGCTGCTGTATGTAGCCTTGGCCAAAAACAATGCGGGCTTTGCCGAACTGAACCGTTTTTTGACCCAGCACAACCTCAACAAGCAGCCCTATCCTGAAATCGCGCCGGAATGGGAACAGGTGATTGTTGTTTACCCCTTCGGGAAACGGCGGTCTAATACGCTGAAAGAGAATGAATTTCTCGGTGTGCGTTTCTCCCAACTGACGCGGCTCTACAACTGCGATTCCTTTGGGAAATTGGTCGCGATGCAGCCCGTCACCTTTGCCGAGGAAGGCGACTTCCAGTTGCACCAATGTATGCGTGCCATCGACGGCAATGTGCTGATTTCGCGCCTCGACCCCAAAGCCTGCGCCACGCCCGACGAGATTTTGTTGCCCCTCGAAAGGCTGAAAACCACCTTCGCGCTTTATCCGCAACTCATTGAAAATGCGGAGCGTATCTTGGAGCAATGCGAAATCAACATGGACGCGAGCGTGAAGAACAAACGCACCTTCACGGACAACGTTTACGACGACCACGAATTGCTGCGCAAATTGGCCTTCGACGGGATGATGTACCGCTACGGTGCGTCCAACAAGACCGCCTACCGCCGCGTCGAAAAGGAGCTGGAAATCATCGAACGGATGGGGTTTTGCGCCTATTTCCTCATCGCTTGGGACATTGTGCGCTTCGCGATGTCGAAAGGTTTCTATCATGTCGGGCGCGGTAGTGGTGCCAATAGTGTGGTGGCTTATTGTCTGAAAATCACCGATGTGGACCCGATAGAATTGGACTTGTATTTCGAGCGTTTCCTCAACCCCAAGCGGAGCAGTCCGCCCGACTTCGACCTCGACTTCTCGTGGCGCGACCGCGACCAAGTCATCGCGCATATCTTCGAGAAATATGGCGCGGAGCATGTCGCCCTGCTCGGCGCGACGGTCACCTTCCAAGGCAATTCGCTTTGTCGCGAACTGGGCAAGGTGTTCGGTCTGCCCAAAAAGGAAATTGACCAGATGGAACGCAATCCCGCCGAGTTTGCGAAATACAACGCTATCGGTCAGCAGATTATGGCAATTTCAGAACAGCTCAAGGACTTTCCGCGACAGCGTTCCATCCATGCAGGTGGTGTATTGGTCACCGAAAACCCCATCACTGACTATGCCGCCCTCGACCTGCCGCCGAAAGGCTTCCCGACGACGCAATACGACATGTATTCCGCCGAGAAAATCGGGGTGGTGAAAATAGACATCCTCAGCCAGCGTGGCATCGCCCACATCCGCGACGCGGTGGAGATGGTGGAACGCAACCGTGACGTCCGCATCGACATCCACCAAATCGGCGCACTGAAACAGGACGAACTGATTCGGCGGCAGCTGCTGAAAGCCGAGACCTGCGGCTGTTTCTACATCGAGAGTCCGGCGATGCGCGGCCTGCTGCGCAAATTGCGTTGCAGCGATTACAAAACTTTGGTCGCGGCCAGCTCGATTATCCGCCCAGGCGTGGCCAAGTCGGGCATGATGCGCGAGTACATCAACCGCTTCCATCATCCTGAAACTGTGGACTATAAGCATCCGCTGTTGAAAGAGCTTTTGGCCGAGACCTACGGCGTGATGATTTACCAAGAAGACGTGCTGAAGGTCGGGCATTATTTTGCGGGCTTGGACTTGGCCGAAGCCGACGTGTTGCGCCGCATGATGGGCCACAAGATGCGCGACAAGTCGGAGTTTGAGGTGGTTACGAAACGTTTCTTCGACAACTGCAAGGCCAAAGGTTATCCCGATGCCTTGGTGCAGGAGCTTTGGCGGCAGATTGAGTCGTTTTCGGGCTATTCCTTCTCGAAAGCGCACTCGGCCTCCTACGCGGTGGAAAGTTACCAAAGCCTCTACCTGAAAAGCCACTATCCGCTTGAATTTCAGGTGGCTGTCATCAACAATTTCGGCGGATTCTATCAGACTTGGTTCTACTTCAACGAGGCGCGGCGCATGGGTGCGAAGGTGCATCTGCCTTGCGTCAACAGCAGCGAGTATTTAACCACCTTGAACGGTAGGACAATTTTTATGGGTTTTGTGCATCTACAAGGCATTGATCAGCAATTTGTTGAGCGATTCATCGCCGAGCGAAACGCTAACGGCTCGTTTGCCAGCTTCGACGACTTTGTCCGGCGGGTGCCGTTCCGCTTGGAGCAACTTATCTTGCTCATTCGCGGCGGCGCATTCAGCTTCACGCGAAAGCCCAAGGCCGAACTGCTGTGGCAGGCGCACCTTAACAAGAGCGAAGGCAAAAAGGAACAACCCGAAACGCTTTTCCCGATGGAATGCCAGCATTACGAGTTCCCTGACTTCGCGACCAACGCCTTGCAAAACGCCTACGACGAAATAGAACTTTACGGCTTCCCAGTTTCGATGACTTGGTTCGACATGCTGAAAACCAAGTTCCGTGGCGAGCTGATGGCTTGCCAGATGCTCAACTTCGTGGGTCGTCGTTTCCGGATGCTTGGCAAGTTGGTGACGGTGAAATACGTCCGCACAAGCCGTGGCGACACGATGGCTCTTGGCACCTTCGTCGATGCCACGGGCGAGGCCTTCGACACGGTGCATTTCCCGCAAACCTTGAAGGCGTGGCCCTTCCAAGGCGATGGCGTGTATCTGCTTTTGGGCAAGGTGACGGAGGAGTTCGGGCAGCCTTCTTTGCAGGTGGAGAAGATGGAGAGGATGGGGTATAGGGCGTTGGAGTAATAGAAAAATCTGCTCATACCGTGCTTGGAACGATGTTTTTTTATGCTTCTGAGCACGTTATAAACGGAATTTTCTTTTTGCAGATACATTTTTATTCATAGATAGGTAATGAAAACAAAATTTATTTATTTTTGCAGCGATAAATTAATCAATATAATTACAAAATGAATAAATTAGTTCTGAAACCAAAACACAAACATTTCCTCATCAACACTTTTTGCTTGATGATTGGCATTACGGCGGCCACTTTGCTGTTCCAGTGGGTGTTGCACGAGTTTTCCTACGACCGTTTTATCGAGGACGGCGACCGGATTTATCGCTTGGTTTCGGTGGATAAGGCCACTGGCACAAGATACACCGGTGGAGTCTGCCAGTTGCGCTATGATTTGCCTGATGCCGTGCCGCAGGTGGAGGAATGTGTGAGCGTGATTTCGCACTATGCCAACCAGAATCCCAACACGGTCAGGGATATGGAACGCAACGAATCCTTTGAGGTGACGACTTTGACGACCAGCGACAATTTCTTCAACGTGTTTACCTATCCCGTTGTGGAAGGCGAACCGCATCACATTCTCCAGCCCAACGAAGCGGCCATTTCCAAAGAGATGGCACAAAAACTTTTTGACGGCTCAGCCATAGGGCAGCCTTTGGTCTGTTCCTATATGCACATAGAAACCGTTTACACCGTTGCCTTGGTGGTGGATGTGCCAACGAACACGCATCTGCCTTTCGAGGTGGTGGTACCGATGGATAGCCATCAACTCAATCTTTACCGCAACATCACTGAAAACCAGACGATTTACGTCAAATTGAGGGAAAATGCGCTGTTCAGCAAGGCGGAGATGAAACGCTTAGCCAACATCCAAACGGAGAAGTACGATAAGCAGCAATGGTTGGAATTCCAGCCTTTGCGCGACATCCACCTGCACACCGATTACAACGATTCAGAAAGTGTGGGTAACGGCAATGCATCGTATGTTTGGATTATCATCTTTGGCATCTTACTCATCGTGGCGGTCACCATCGTGAATTGCGCCACGCTCGATGTGTCGTATTCGGTGCAGCAAACCAAAAACAGGGTAGTCAAGCGGGTGTTTGGGGGCAGCGTGTTCAGGATTTTTTCGGGCAACATATTGGAGACCTTGCTCATTACCCTTGTGGCGATGGGGCTTTCCTTGTTGGCTGTGTGGGGGTTGCTGCCCGCGTTCCAGTCATGGATAGGCGTGCCCGTGCAGTTGCGTTTCGACAAATGGCTGCTCTTTTTCTGCCTTGCACTTTTGGTGCTGTTGCCTTTGGCTTCAAGCCTTTTTGGGCAATATTGCCTTCGCAGTGTGGCCTTCGCCGATGTGCTGAAAGGCAAGATGCGCCACTTGAAAGGCATCCGCATCAGCAATGCGAGTTCGGTGTTTCAGGTGAGCCTCTCTTCGCTTGCTGCCGTGTTTACGATTGTAATTCTGTTGCAACTCACTTTTATGCGACATTCCGACAAAGGCGTTGATATGTCTAACATTGTGTCACTCAACAGTCTGGTAACGCCCTGCTACAAAGTTGGACCCATTCGTGACGAACTGATGAAAAACCCCGACATCTACAGCGTCGGCCTTTGTATGGGTGACTTTTCCAAGCCTAATGGTTTCATCCGTGACATGGACTGGGAAGGGCGAGAGGAAGGAAACGATGCTGTATTTCAGGTGCTTTATACTGATGGCTATTTCCAAGAGATGGTTGGGATGGAGTTGTTGGCAGGCGACTATTTGAACAAGGACTTGAATTTGGATGATTATTTTGAGGGCAAGTACGAAGGGAATGGGCAATATGTGGTCAATGAGGCGGCGGTCAAGGCGATGGGCTGGAGCGCAGAGGATGCCATTGGCAAGGAGTTGGCGCTGACAGTGACGTCGGGGAGGATTGTCGGGGTGGTGAAGGACTTCCATTTCTCCGATATGCGCGATGCCGTTTCACCACTTATCATGGAATATGCACCTGAGGCACAGCCGAATATCGTGGTGAAAATCGCGCCCGAAAATAGACAAAAGACCTTGGCTTACATTCAAGAAGTGGTGCGTCCGTTCAATTATACGAATGTCTTTTCCTATTCGTTTTTGGGCGAGAAGGAACTTTACCGCGAGGAGCGGCAGGTCGGGCACCTGTCGCTGCTGTATTTCCTTGCGGCGATGCTGTTGGCCTTGTTCGGCTTTTTTGGTGTGGTTTCCTATCATCTTCATCAGGAAGAAACCAATATGGCGGTGCGTAAGGTGTATGGCGCCACCAACCGCGAAGTGATGGGGCATTACCTGAAAACCAAGTTGAGATTGTATGTCTTGCCGATTCTTGTGGCCACTGCCGTTTCGGTGTATTTCTCGCTGAACTGGCTGCAAAACTTCGCCTATCATTTGTCTGTTCCCCTTGTCTTGACGGTGGCTTTGGTGTCCGTTTTTGCTGCATTCCTATTGCTTTCCTTGATCACTTCGGGCGTGGTGCAGGCGGTTTGCAGCCAGAAGATTACGGATGTTTTGCAGAAATAAGTGTTGAACGGGTCGGCACAAAGCGCGAATACAAAAATAATGGAATATTGTTTCATATTTCCGAACTTTTTCTTATTTTTGCAACGTAAAACAAAAGCGGCATGAGAATCATCGCCAAAAAGACCTTGACCCAGTATGCTGAGAAGCACCCGCAAGCCGCGAGTGGGCTTGAGGATTGGTTTGACAAGACGAGCGAGGCACAATGGAACAACCTTGCCGACATCCGCCAGACCTTCAACAGCGTTGACTATGTGGGCAATCAGCGCTACGTTTTCAACATCAACGGGAACAACTTCCGCCTTGTGGTGATGATACTCATGACGGCAAAATCGGTGTATATCCGTTTCATCGGAACACACGCCGAATACGACAAGATAACGGACATCAAAAACATTTGAGACATGGCGCAATTGAAGAACGAAGAGGCTTACAATGCCGCGATGCAGCGCATCGAAGAACTTTTGAAGGTGGTGACCGACGAGACTCCCGTCTCCGACCCCAACTATCAGGAACTTGACATCCTGTCCGACATGGTGGCAGAGTACGAGAACATTCACTACACCTTCGCAAAGCCCAAACTGACCGATGTAATTAGGCTTCGCATGTACGAACGTAGCCTCACTCAGGCAGCGGTGGCGCAGCTCCTCGGCATCAGCCCATCGAGAATGAGCGAGTTGATGCATGGCAAGATGGAACCGTCATACCAGCTCTCCCGCGACCTTTGCCTCAAACTCAACATAGATCCCGCGATTGTTCTTGGTGTATAAAAAATAAAAAAACAATGGAAAACAAGACAGAAAAACGCCTCTTCACGGCGAGTGAATACATGAAAGAGGAATATTGCGCGAAGATCGTGCGCATCGGCGAAATGAAGCCCATCGAAGGCTCTGATTTTCTGGTGCAAACCTTTGTCGACGGTTTCAGCATCGTGGTCTCGAAAGGACAGTTCACAGTGGGCGAGCCGGTCATCTATTGCATGAACGAAACCGCGCTCAACAAGGAGTTTCTTGCCGCCAACAACCAGTTTGACATCGGCCTTGCCGAACTCAACGCCAACGCCGCCGAAGTGCTCAAGCTGAAGGAGGAAGGCAAGATTGACGAAGCCAAGAAACTCGTGGGCTTCTTCAACAAGCACGGGCGCGTGAAGCTCATCAAGCTGCGCGGTTGCCCGTCGTATGGCTGCATCTTCAAGAAAGAGTCGCTTGTGCGCTGGAAGAAGAAATTGGCCGATGAGGATTTGGAAAGCTACTTTACCACCGACGAGAACGGCATCGAACACCCGTTTTCGTTCGACACCATTGCAGGCGAGCTGTTTGCCGAGGCCTACGTTCCGCCCATCCAGTTTCCGAAAACCAAGCGGGAGATGAAACGCGAAAAGGGCATCAAACGCTTCAAGCGCATCATCCCAGGCGAGTTCATGCTGCATTACGACACTGCCCAACTCCAAAGCAGCCTCTGGCGCTTCGATCCTTCCACCAAGGTCAGCATCAGCGTCAAGATGCACGGCACCAGCGTCATCATCGGCAATGTGCTGACGAGGATTCCCGTGCAGATGACCGCCGCCGAACAGTGGTTCAACAAGAAAGTGAAAAAGGAAATCAAGAAGGTCGGCAAGCAGCGCGTCAATCCCTATTGGGGCAAAGCAAAACAGGAAAAACAGGAGAAATCACTAAACGACAAAAAGATAGCGGATTTCAAGGTTGACTACGGCCCAGTGTTCTCGTCACGCACGGTCATCAAGAACCAATACGACTCGAAATACGGCGGCCTCACTGCGGGTTTCTACGGTCAAGACATCTGGACGGAATACGGAAACCTGATTTTCAAGTATTTGGACAAGGGTATGACGGTCTACGGCGAGATTTGCGGCTACCTCACCCAGTCTGACAGCGCCATTCAAGGGCAATACGACTACCGCTGCGACCATGGCAAGAACTTCCTCATGCCTTATCGCATCACCGTGAAGCAAGGAAATGGCAAGAAAGAGGAGTGGAATGTGCAAAAAGTTTACGACTGGACCGTGAAAATGATGCAAGACCATCCCGAAATCGCCGAGCGGCTGAAACCCATCCCGATTTTGTATCACGGCACGGTTGGCGACCTTTATCCAGATTTGCCCGAAGGCAACGAATGGGGCATGGCTTTTCTTGAGCATCTGCAAAACGACACAGAGCGTTTCGGCATGGAAAAGAATGAGCCGTTCTGCAAGAACAAGGTGCCACGCGAGGGCATTTGCATCCGCATCGACGACGACCCCGTGGCCGAATGCTTCAAGTTGAAGACGTTCGCTTTCCTGAAGAAAGAACAGTCGGAGATTGACGCGGGCAATGCAAACATTGAGATGCAGGATGCATACTTAAAAAGTTTGGGATGAAGAAAGGCCTCACTTCAACCGCGCCAAAACTGTTTCTTTTCCCACGGTCTTGTCGCCAATTTTCACGTTAACATCGGCATCAAGAGGCAAAAAAACATCAACACGCGACCCAAAACGGATCATGCCCAACTCCTCACCTGCCACAGCTTTATCGCCTGGCTTCAAGTCGCAAATGATGCGGCGTGCCACAAAACCTGCAATCTGGCGAACAAGGATTTCACGACCTTTGGCATCCTTCAAAACAATTGTATTATGTTCATTGTCGGACGACGACTTGGGATTGAATGCCACCAAGAACATGCCGGGATGGTATTTGTAGAAAGCCACCTCGCCATCGAAGGGGGAAAAATTGATATGCACATTGTAAATCGACATGAAAATGGAAATCTGGCGGCGTTTGTCATGGAAATACTCGTCTTCTACGACCACTTCGTTGGCCGCAATCAAGCCATCGGCCGGAGCCAAAACTGCATTCTCTGCAAGTGTCGTCTTTCGCCAAATTGGGACTCGGAAAAAACGGACAACAAGCACGAGCGCCAAGAGCAAAAAAGCATACAACAGATAATGCCACCATGTTTGAACTGGCCAAAACCAATTCGCAAGAAAAGCCGACGTCGCAACAACGGCAAGGGTAATCAGTATGGCTTTCGTCCCTTCTTCGTGTAGTCTCTTATGAATCTTCATAGCAACAGCAAATAAACGAAAATAAACGGCACGCTAAACATGACTGAGTCGAAACGGTCCAAAATACCTCCATGGCCTGGGATAAGACGTCCTGAGTCCTTCACTCCGGCCTGACGCTTCAACATCGATTCACACAAATCGCCCAATGTACCAAACACGACAGCGATGACACCCATTCCAACTGCGGCATTCATGGGCAACCAATCGGCATAATGACCAAAGGCAACAACGGCAATGGTAGTAAACAAGAGTCCACCAATACTGCCTTCAATGGTCTTACCAGGAGAAATGCGTTCAAAAAGTTTGTGTTTTCCAATCAACCTGCCCGAAAGATAGGCAAAAATATCATTGACCCACAGCAAGAAAAAGACCAGAAGCACCAACCAGGGGCCCGCCAACGATCCGAACAAATCCTGCCGATACATAAAAAGCAACATCACGGAAGGCAACGAAAGGAAAGATAAAGAGGCATAGCAGCACGCTAAAATGGATTCATGCCGCAATTTCTTTGAAAACAAGGCAAAAAGGAAAGGAATACACATGAAAAGCGATTCCAACAAAAGCCACCGACAAGAAAACAGTCCAAGACCGACAAGGCCTCCCACAACAAAAGAAACTATGGTTATGGCTTCGACAATACCCAGATGAAGAGTGTCAGTAATACCATGAAGACGGCACATCTCGAAAGTGCCCACAGCAACGACAAACATAAGCAAAGCAGCTAAAGTCAAAGGAGAAAGGAAGATACAAGTCACCACGACGATGCCGAATACCAACCCCGAAATGGAACGCGTTAACAATTCTTTCATATCCAAACAATTGAGGTGCAAAGATAGGAAAAAAGCGTGAAAGGAGAGGAAAAAAAGTTTCGGTTGCAATAAAGCAAGAAAGCCCACACCACATCGGTGCGGGCTTTCCGCTATGGGAGGGCGACGAACTACTTTCCCACGCGTTGGCGCAGTATCATCGTCGCGGCGGGGCTTAACTTCTCTGTTCGGAATGGGAAGAGGTGCGCCCCCGCG
>Ga0247609_10000133_pt1 | contig 104533 bp, 77 predicted proteins | sample 172DNAGHGlowgp2_FD_193487 | JGI IMG/M metagenome (GOLD analysis project Ga0247609, IMG submission 193487) | Sheep rumen microbial communities from Palmerston North, Manawatu-Wanganui, New Zealand - 1728 DNA GHGlow gp2 | ecosystem: Host-associated > Mammals > Digestive system > Stomach > Rumen ...
GGCGTGGGATGATGAGGCGTTATGGCAACGATGTGTATGTACTCACAAATACCTGGGGTAAACATTCTCAAATCTACAAGCGCAATGAGCCCATCGACATGAGCGCACACATTGAGTTGAGATATGTCGCTGGTGATGATGAGCATGAAAAACCCTTGAGCGACTGCGGCATTGTCGACTTCATCGTCTTGCCTCCCAAATGAGGGTAAAAGAGGGACGATTCTTTTGATGTGATTTTTCCGAGGATAATTAGGACGGCTCAACACGTTAATAAGCAGGTTTTCTCCTTATATGGATTGCCGTTGGGCTATACTTTCGGCGGCATCGGTACCCTCGACGAGTGGATATCCACCCTCGCGCCCGCACCTGTGCCGACCTGCTCGCCACCCTCATTTCTGTCCTGTGAACGGTGGGGCTGTCACCGTTAAAACACATCACTCATTGCCGCGGTGGGGTTTCACGAAGTCGTCGAGATCGTTGACGTGCAATTTCTTGGCAATCTGCATTTTCTTGTTATAGACTGTGCCAATGCTCTTGTAGCCCATCGTCACCATGATTACCGTACGAGAGAAACCGCAACAATACAGCGCTAGCAGATTCAATTCACTGTCTGTCAAAGTACCGCCTGCCGCCTCTTGCGCCTTGACGAGCACGTTATCGTGCAATTCATTGACCAGGGACTGCAGATGTGACCAATAATTGCTGTCATCGCTCACGCCGGGCACCGTCATCATCTCCTTGAACTTCGCGGCAAACTTGTCGCCGTCATATTGGTAGGACCATTCCATCAGTTGATGTACGGCACTGATTTGCTGGCTGATGATGGTACGCAGTTCGTCGCTCTGGCGAGCCTTCCCCTCATCTTCCTTCCCATGGGAATCAAGCCGTGCCCGCATCTGCTCCAGGCTGACCAGCGAACCGTCAAGGTCGGCCTTCAGCATCTCGACCTCGTTCTGTCTCATCTTCAGTTGATTTTTGTACCTCCACATCAGGGAACTCACCGCCAGCAACGCCAATGCCAACAGAGCCGCCAGCAGCAACGCTTCCTTCAGTCGCGATTCACTCCTCATCTGATTCAGCACAGCCACCTGGTGGTCATATTCCTTCTCCACTTCCAGCAGACGATGGTTCAAGCCATTGATGGTTATGGAGTCGGCGATGGCATGTGCCAGCTGAATGTAGTTTTTGGACTTTTCCTCGTTTTTCCAATATTGGTGCTCCAGTTCGGACATGAGCTCATAATAAAGGATGCTGTCGCTGGCGGTAGTGGCTTGAGGCGCACGCTTCAGATAGTATAAGGCAGAGTCAGACTGCCCCAGGAGGATGTAGCACTTGACTAGCCGGTAATGGGCTCGCGGATGGTCGATGATGGCAGGATCGGCTGATAGCGCCTGCAACCCATATTCTTTGCCCAGCAAGTAATTATGCTCCCTCACCAAATAATGTTCCGAGAGAAGGTAACGATTGGCAAAAGCATGATACTGGTCACCTTGTTCCAGGGCCAACTTGATGGCATCTTTCATACAGATGACAGCCGAGTCATGCTTCTCATCGATATTGCGATAAATGCCACCGATGCTTGTGAGGCACACCAGCTCATAGTGCTTGTTCCCAATTGCCTTAAAGATAGGCATCGCCTCTTGGTATTTTTGCAGGGCGATGGTATTGGTGCCCACAACCTGTGACTGGTAAAGGGTGCCCAGCCTCAGTTTAGCATAGGCGATCATCGAGCTATCAGTAGCCAGCGGCAGGGCCTCGGCCCGATGGTAACTTTCAACAGCATTTTCCAGGTTGCCCATGTCCTCATTGACGCAGCCCTGGGCCACGAGTGCCTTCAGGTATTTCAAGTCATCACCCGACTTCTTGTAATAGACGACGGCCTCATTAATCGCCGAGTCGCTGGTGCAGGGGACGTAGTTCTTGTACATCGCCATCGACAACAGCACGGCATGGTAGGCACGCTCTTCTTTGCTCAAAGGCTTGGTATCCATCTGCTGCAGCAAGGACAATGCCTCTTTTTCTTGCTGATGATAGACCATCGAGTCAATGCGCGAGAGTTCCTGCATTGTCTCGCTGTTGTGGTGGCAGCCAGTAGACAAGAGGAAAATGACTGCTGCTATTGCAATAATGATGTGCTTGAAATGTATCATTATAGTGAGATGTTTTTGTCAAGTATTGGGGCCGTTCACTCCCAAAAACGTGAAATCTTGATGCAAAAATAACAAATTTAGGGCTTATTATTTTTACCCATTAGGCATAAATGAGATTTTTATTTTTTATATGCAAGATTTCCAGCACTTTACATTTTTGAAAATGAGATTGGAGTGAGGTGGTTTTTTGACAAATTAGTTATAACTTTGCATGTGAAAATCCTATCGCAATTAATAATTAAAACGACATATCATTATGAACACGACAAAGAAACTGATGACACTGTTGCTGGCGCTTATACTGCCAGCCACCGTTTTTGCCCTTCCCCCTTACAGCTATACCAACTATGAGTTTGCGGTGGACGGCATCTACTATAAGATTGTGGACAATGAGGCTTGTGTCACCTATCAAGAATACCGTAGTGGCATGCACCTGAGTGATTACCATGGCGACGTGGTAATTCCCGCCCAGGTCACCTATCAGGACGTGACCTACCCTGTCACGACAATTGACTATTATGCGTTCAATTACTGCCAGGGTTTAACGAGCATCACCATTCCTGAATCAATCACCACCATCAAGGATAATGCATTCTACCTGTGTACGAGACTGACCTGTGTCAACCTTCTTACCCCTACAGTTGTCATTGAAAAATATGCCTTCTCGATGTGCTCTGCATTGACAACCATTACTTGTCCCTTGACGACACCACCTGCGATGTACTATGAGGAATGCTTTGACAGACCACACTACGAGAGTGCCACCTTGTATGTTCCCGCCAGTGCCGTGGATAGCTATCGCAATGCACCCGTCTGGAAAAAATTCGTCCATATCCAAGCCATAGACAACCAACCCGGTGACGAGGATGGTTACGAGTACGTCCCCTTCGTGCGCGAGGGCGTCAAGTGGGTGTACTTTTATACTTATAACGACACTTTTCAGCCTACCTATCCCGATTTGTTCTCAGGGACTGTCTATCTGAACCTTGAGATTAAAGGTGACACGATCATTAATGGTAAGGCTTACAAAAAAATGCATAAATACTATGGCGATGCCATCAATATCGAGAATGACACAGTTCCCATTTATCTGCGTGAGGAAAACAAGATAGTATATGGAATTGTTCCTGACGGTGTAGTTCACCGAGACTGCATCATCGGATACGGTCCAACCATTGCGGATGTTGATCCATATTGTATATTTGGACAAGTATGGGCGGGAGAAGAATTCATTTTATATAATTTCAATGAGACCAAAGATTACTATGAGGATTTTTTTTCTTACTGGGGTGATTCGGAATACTTCAGTTATGTTAGATGTGATAGCGTTAGAATAGGTGATAGGCTCACAAAACGCCATGTTTTAAAGGAGAATTTGAATGAAGATTATATAATTGAATGCGTTGGTTTCGATGGACAAACTTCAGGCTTTACGTTGGCTTATTATTATATGCAATTCATGAGTGGTCCCCAGTTCTATTTCAGCCATCTTGTTGAAGACGGTAAAATCGTCTATAAAGGAATCCATTACATCCCTGGTGACGTCAACCACGATGGCGAGGTAAATATTGCCGATGCCAACAGTGTGATTGATGTCGTCGTCATGGGTGGCAACGCTGGACACACACGTGCACCTGAGGTTGACATGAACTGCGACGGTGAAGTCAACATCGCAGATGTCAACGCCATCATCGATTTAATCATACAGAATTATTAAGAATATACATGATGAAAAAACAATTGATGAAAAAACAATGCCTCTGGCCATTCCTGATATCGGCTGCGGTTTTTGCTGCCACATGCAGCGTGCGTGCCTACCATTCGACCGTGGAATGCGCTTGGGTCCAGGTGGTGGCCTATGCTGCCATTACCTGGTTCATGCTCGACAAGTGTGACCATGACGCGAAAAAGCAGTTATGGGTTGTCATCAGCATCATTCTAGGGCGCTTGTTCCTTGATGTGGCGGTGAGGCTGTTTGTCCCCGTCTCGATAGACACGGCATTTGAATCGGTCATCGCCATCGCAGCGATTTTGTTGACATGGTTGTGCCAAAGAACAAGAGAGTTCATGTTAACAATCTTTGCCATTGTCTTCATCACCGTCTTGAATTCTGTTGTTCATCACGCATGGCTCGACTTTATCGCCACCCGCATCATGTAGAACAACAGTAACGATGTAAACAAAACGGTCTAATACTGTCAACCTTTTTTAGGAATAGTTACAGTGAAAACGCCATCAAGCATCTGGACTACAAACCTGATTACCAGAACTTCCAGAACGACCCCTACCACTGCCTGTCCATCAAGTTGGGCGTCGAGTTCTAGGGCAAGAATGGCCATAAATACCATTCACCAATACGACATGGCACGGCCAGGAATTGCCCTAGCTGGTGAGCAATTGAACAATTTTTTTAAAACCAAATATTGATTTGTTTGATTTTTGCGAGCGCATGCGAGCAATCCCATACTCTTCGATGTATTCAATCAATGACCATGAAGATGATCTCATGAATGATTCATTTGTGGTCATTCCTGTCATTGAAAATGGTGCGGTAATGGTTATTTGACAGATTTGTTATACCTTTGCACAATAGTACATTCTAAAAGACTGTGAATTTCATGAAACCAATCGTCTTTATTGTAATGTTGTGTCTGGCAACTGTGGCATGGGCACAAACACTGGAGCCAAATCTCAAGTGGGGAAAACCGACAGATGAAGAACTGAAAATGACATCCTATGCTCCTGACCCGGAGGCTGAGGCAGTGGTGTTGTGCAGTGAAACCCAACTGCGCTATGACTTGACTTCGGGTTCGTTCAAACTGAAACGCTCCACAAAAAAGCGCATCAAGGTTCTGAAAGAAGAAGGTAAAGACAAGGCCAATGGTGGCATCTCATACATGTACAATGGGCATCGCTTGGGGCAATGCGAGTATTTGGCGAAACTCAAAGCGACCGCTTATAATATGGTCGAAGGCAAGTTGGTCAAGACCAAAATGGAGGGAGACATGGTCAACCATGAGGATGTGACCAAAACGCTCCGCCTGACCAAATTCACTGTTCCGCAGGTTACTGTGGGTACCGTTATTGAAGTGGAATGTGAGATAGAAAGCGATTTCTTCAGCGATATTGATGACTGGGTGGCACAGGACGATATCCCGGTCTTGTACACTTCCTTTGATGTAACTGTGCCTGAGTATTTTTCCTTCCACGTCGATGAGCGCGGGTTTCATACACTTGAACGGAAGATTGAAGATACCAACATGACCATAGCGGCAGGTTCTGGTGAAGGAATACTACATTGTGGAGGCAAGCATTATCGGTTTATCGGACGCAACTTGCCGGCACTGCGACAGAAGAAACTGCTTTATGCTCCAGAGTCCTATGGGCAGCGTGTGTCCATGGAGCTGAGTGCTATCCAGATACCTGGTATAATGACCAAATACTTCACTGCCGACTGGAATGATGTGGACAAGGGACTTCTGGACGATGATGAGTTCGGCGGGCGACTTGGCAAGAACCCGCTCAAGACCGAGATGCAAGAAGCAGGCGTGGCCACCATCAGCGACCCCAAGGAACGCATCATGGCCATCTACCGTCTGCTCAAGGACCGTGTCAAGTGGAATGAGAAATATAACCTCTATGCCGAGAGCGCGGGCAAGGTGCTCAAGGAACGCTCAGGAAGCAACGCCAGCATCAACTTCATCTTGATCAATATGCTCAAGGATGCCGGATTTGAAGCTTTTCCGGCCGTGATGCGTTCGCGCGACATGGGATTCTTGACGGTTTCCCGTGCCACTGCCAAAGAATTCAACACCTTTGTCGTGGCGGTGAAGGTGGGCGACTCCTATTCCTACCTGGACGGCTCAATCGAAGATGGCTGGCTCGATGTCTTGCCCGATCACATGCTGGTTGACCGAGCCCGCATCGTGAGCAAGGACAAGCCGGCCGAATGGGTCGACTTGAGGGGTGTGTCGGAATCCAAATCACGGAGCATGGTCAAGGGGGAACTTCAGCCCGATGGCACATTGAAGGCCATCATTCAGACGAAATTTACAGGCTTGGAAGCCGCCTCGCTGCGGCATGATTTCCGCACGGCTACCGACAGCGCTACTTTCGTATCAGAGTTGGCTCAGAAGTTGAACTGCGAAATTGAATCCCTCACACTCGCAAACCATCACGGACTAGGACCTGATGTGGAGCGAAACATGCACGTGACCAAGCAGTGCGATGCTGCAGGCGACATGATCTATCTCAACCCGTGGGTGCTGAATGTGATGAGTGAGAATCCGCTGACCGAGGAGCAACGCACACTGCCTGTCGAGTTCCCGTATCTCTATACCGACAACTTGACCTCAATTATCACCCTTCCCGAAGGCTATGTGGTTGACGAGTTGCCCCAATCGCTGATAATCAAGAGTGAAGATGGCAAACTGAGCTGCCTCATCGCATCGAGTGCAGATGGCTCGACATTATCTTCAAGATGTCAGATACAGGTCGGTAAGCTCTTCTTCGCCCCCGAGGAGTACCCCTTTGTGAAAAATTTCCTGGATGAGGTTTACAAGCGACTGCAAGATGTCATCGTCATCAAGAAAGCGTCATGAGAGCACTGATTACCATACTCTTGCTGCTGGCTTGCATGTTGCATGCCCAGGCACAGACAGTCGATGCCATCGTCCTGCAATCGACCACTCAGGTGGACTGCCACGACATGCGCAACATCCGCATCAGCGAGCAGCGCGTCTATCGTCTGCTCCATGAGCGGGCACGCGACATGGCGCAGTTTGCGATAGGATGCAGCAAGTGGCAAAAGCTGACCGACTTCAACGGTCAGGTAATCGACGATACAGGCAAGGTCATCCGCAAGTTCAAGAAAGGAGACCTCAAGCGCAGCGAACTGAGCAGCGGCTTTGCCGAGGACTTTTATTCCCTCTTACTCGATTACACACCACCCAGCTATCCCATTACCATTGAATTCAACTGGGTAACCGAAGGCAACAACGGCAATTTCGGATTTCCGACCTTTGCACCCGTTGAAGCCTACAACACCCAAGTGGACCACGCCAGTTACGTGCTCACGGCACCCGCCGAGATGGCATGCCGGTACCTGTGCCGCAACACTACCGCCCAGGTAATACAGGACACGTCAGGTGATGGACGCATACGCTATGAGGCACACCTGGATAACCTGCCCGCCATCGACAGTGAGCCCTATTCGCCCCCAGCCCGTGAAATACTACCGCATATTCTATGGGCGCCAGGTAAGTTTGAATTTCATGGTGTCCCAGGCGATATGACAACATGGCAGGGATTCGGGGTTTGGAACCACTCGTTAATCTCGGGGCAGCAAGAGCTGTCGCCCGAATTCAAGACTCAGTTGCACGCCATGACCGATACTTGCACCAGCGATCGCAGCAAGGTGGATGTCATTTACCATTATCTGGCACAAACCACACGCTATGTGAGCATCCAGTTGGGCATCGGCGGATGGCAGCCGTTTCCCGCCACTGAGGTGTGCCGCACTGGCTTTGGCGATTGCAAAGGCCTGACAAATTACTTGTGCGCCATGCTGCGCGAGGTGGGCATCCCGGCCAACTATGTGGTCATCGGGAGTGACCAGCGTCATCTTGTTACGGAGTTCCCATCCAACCAGTTTAATCATGTCATTGCTCAGGTGCCGCTGCCGGGCGACACATTGTGGCTCGAGTGCACGGCCTCGGCCTTTGTGCCGCTGGGATATGTGCATGACGACATCGCCGGCAAAGATGCGCTGCTGATTGACGACAACGGTGGTCATCTGGTTAAACTGCCTAATTATTCTCCTGAGCAGAATGTATCTAATAACAGAGCGCTCGTCACGCTACAGGACGATGGCAGCGCAGTGGTTGACGTTAATCTGCGATATGAGTGCCGACAATACGAGGATATGCTGCCACTGATGTCACGCACCGAGCAGCAACGCCGGGATGCCATGCTCAATGCCATCAACCTCTCGGCGGTCACACTGGACGACTTCACCTTCACCGAGCACAAGCAGAGCTACACTACGCCTCACATTGATGTGTCCATGAAACTTGAGACGCGCAAACTGGCCAACATCACAGGTTCACGCATGTTTGTCCCTGTGGGACTCTTCCACAAAATGACCGTGCCGCGGGCATTACAACAGCGAGTGCAACCCGTCAACATCGACTATGGCTATGTCGATATTGACACGGTAGTGGTAACCATCCCTGAAGGCTATGTGATTGAAACCTTGCCGCAGCAGGTCAACGAGGTGGCGCCCATGGGCGAGTTGTCACAGACCTTTAAAGCCGATGGCAACATGATAACCATCATTACCCGCCACTTGATGCGAGACGGGCGCTATCCCGAATCTGAGTATAATACCTTACGCAACTTCATGTCCGCTGTCAAGAAGGCCTATGACCAACGCATCGTTCTCCGCCGAAAATGATTCCACTTTTGCAGTCACACGAGTTTAGAAAACAATGATAAGAGCTACTTCGTGGTTTTATGAAGGTTTGTAGTTTAAAACAACACGATTTTGCTTTTTATGGTTGACTGTATAATGCAAAAGGTATTACCTTTGCCGCAGGAGATGATAATTTGCTTTTAACATTCGTTATCAATCCCGCATGACTCTATTATTGGACGACTGAATGAAGGCATAGCTGAAAATCAGTTCATTAGCATTTTTTCGCTGAAAGATGCTGATTTGCTTTTTGACCGAAAGGACAACATGGGACGGTTATCAGTAAAATAGCATCAATGTCCCATAATAAAGTGGTGGAACCTTGGCTTTTTGGGGTTTATGTCGTACCTTTGCGGATATGACAACGATAGGCACATTACTGATATTTGCTGCGGCCATCATCCTCATGGTGGTGGCGATCGCACGGTGGAAGGTGCATCCCTTCCTGGCGATACTCGGCACGGCGATACTGCTGGCAGCCTTGCTGGGCGTTTCGTTCACCGATATACCGGACGTCATCGGCAAGGGTTTCGGCGGCGTCTCCAGCGGCATTGCGTTGGTGATCATCTTCGGCACACTGATAGGCAGTGTGCTTGAGCGCACAGGCGGCGCGGTGGCATTGGCCCGTGCCGTGGAGCGTGTCGTGGGCAAACGACATCCCCGCTTAGCGATGATGCTCATCGGCTGGATTGTGTCGATACCGGTATTTTGCGACAGCGGATTTGTGCTTGTCAGTCCAATCGGCAAGTCACTGGCACGACGGTCGGGCATTTCGCCTGTGCCCTTGATGCTGGCCCTGGCGGCGGGCCTGTTTGCCTCTCATGTGTTCATCCCGCCCACGCCTGGCCCCGTGGCAGCTGCCGGCATGGTGGGTCTCGAGAATAACCTGCTGCTGGTGATAGGCCTCGGTGTCGTGATTTCGCTCCTGTCGCTCATTCCCGCCTACTTCTTCACTGGACGCATCGGCAAGCACATCGAGCCAGCTGAACCCTCGACTGAAACCCATGCCGACGAGCAAGGGCGCCATTGCAGCGCCACGCTGGCTTTCTTGCCCATCGTCCTGCCCATCTTGCTCATGGCGCTGGGAAGCGTGGCAGCACTGGTGACGATGCCCGAAGGCATTGCCGCCACCCTCACCTTCCTGGGCAAGCCCGTCATCGCCCTGATGATTGCGTTGATCTCTTGCGTGCCCCTGCTGATGCAGACCAAGATGACAAGTGAGTTTTACGACATCACCCAGTCGTCACTCAAGACCGCAGGCCCCATTATCTTCATCACCGCCGCTGGCGGCGTGCTGGGGGCCGTGGTCGTGGCCAGCGGCTTTGTCGATGTCATTAAGGAATCAGGCGAAGCGCTCAAAGCGTTAGGCGTCGTGTTCCCCTTCCTCATCGCTGCCATCCTGAAGTCGGCCCAAGGCTCATCGACCGTGGCTATCACCACCACGGCGAGCATGATGGGCATGTTCAGCGACTCGGGCTCGATGATGAACGCGCTGGGCTTCACCAGCCCCCTTGCCGCCGTCCTCGTGGTGATGGCCATCGGCGCCGGAGCCATGACCGTGTCGCACGCCAACGACAGCTACTTCTGGGTAGTGACCGGCTTTGGCGGCATCAAGGCCCGCGACGGCTACCGCACCATGACGCTGATGACACTCATCATGGGCCTCACTGCCATAGCGATAATAGCCCTTGCTGCTGCCATCCTGCTCTGAGAAAGCATTTCGAGAAACAGTGGTGCCTTTATGTCAGTCATTGATGTAATGGCATAGTTCTTGCAGCGCAATACAAGATTTAGCACATTTGTGCGTTTAGAAAAAAAGAATGAACTACATAACACAGACTTTATATGAATATTAGTAAAGTTTATACCCGCACCGGCGATGCCGGACAGACGTCGCTCGTAAGCGGTACGCGCGTTGACAAGGACGATGTGCGCGTCGAGGCTTACGGTACCATTGACGAGTTGAATTCTAACCTGGGCGTGCTGTTGCACAGCACTAAACTGGATAATCCCGAGGTCATCGCTATCGTCCGCAAGGCCCAGAATAAACTGTTTAATATCGGTGGATATCTCGCCAACGACAAGGCCGACAAACTCTATGGAGTAACCCAGGAGGACGTAGCCGAACTCGAACGCATGATGGACCAGATGAACGAGACAATACCACCCGCACAAGGCTTCGTCTTGCCTGGTGGCACACGCCTCTCGGCCCAAGCCGACCGCTGCCGCACCATCACCCGCCGTGCCGAGCGCCGCGTGGTGACGCTTGCCAAGGTCGCAGCTGTCGATCCGCTCGTGCTCGAATACCTGAATCGCCTGAGCGATTTCTTCTTTGTTTTTGCAAGATATAACAATATCCAAAACCAGGTTGAAGAAATTTATTGGGATAAAAACGTATAGAACGAAAAAAAATCCCAAAATATAATCCATATCTCAAATTTTATATTACTTTTGCGCGATTTTTAAAACACAGGATATTTTCATAAAGAAGCACAACACGAACTAGACTATGTATTGGACACTTGAATTGGCAACAAAACTCGAGGATGCTCCCTGGCCCGCTACTAAGGCCGAGCTCATCGATTATGCCGTGCGCAGTGGCGCACCTCTCGAAGTGATAGAGAACTTGCAGGAGATTGAGGACGAAGGCGATACCTATGAATCCATCGAGGACATCTGGCCCGACTATCCGACCAACGATGACGACTTCTTCTTTGACCCTGAGGAGTACTGACAAAGCGAGATATCATTTTATAATGATAACTGCAGCCCTGAACTGACTCGGGGCTGTCTTTTTTTGTCATGAGCTGCGGCACGGTTTTTGCAGAAGTTGTAAAATAGAGCGTTTTTCAATAACTTTGCACATCAAATAGACAACGTTATGATATACATCTGTCCTAAATGCGGCAAGAAGATGGACTTGACCACCGAGGTCCTCATCAGCAGCGAGTATAAGGTCATCTGTCCTCAGTGCCTGTGCCAGTTGCACATCGTGGGCGACTATGCCTATATACCCCACGACGAGTTAAAGCTGGACACCACTGTCGAGCCGTCGCGCACCATCAATTGCCCCAAGTGCGGACATGAGGCAAGCACAGGGGCCCACTTCTGCCCCAATTGCGGTACCAGTTTTGACAAGCCGGGGCCCGGCACTGCTGTTGATCTTGCCCCTGAGGATGTGACAGTGTTGCCGCCGCCTTTGCCCGATCAGGACCCGCTATATAACGATGCGCTCCAGTTTTTGAGTAATTGCCGTTCCATCACGCCCATGATGCTGCGTGATCATTTCCAGATCAGCGACGAACGGGCTGCCGAGTTGATCCGCCAACTTGAGAAGGGTGGTGCCATCGGACCATATAACAACGGCGGACCGCGTCAAATCCTTATTCCCCATAGTCAGCTGTATGAACGGCCCCAAATGCCTCGCCAAGACACTCAGCCTGGCCGGAATTACCCACGCCGTGGCCCGGGTTGTTTCACTTGGATCTTGATGATACTGTTTTTCATGATCATCATGAAGGCTTGCGGTGCATAGAGCCGTGCCACACCTGCTGCCTTAAAGGCGGTAGGATCCCTTTCTCAAATTAAATTATCTTGTCGCAGATGCCGCCGTTTGCGACAAAATTGCTAATTTTGTAGGTTAAAACGATTATAGCCGCTAAAAGATGGGAAAGGATCCGTTGAATACACCAATGATGAAGCAGTTCGTCGCGATGAAAGCCAAGCATCCCGACGCTGTGCTGCTGTTCCGTGTTGGCGACTTCTATGAAACCTACCTGCAGGATGCCATTACTGCCAGCGAAATTTTGGGCATTACCCTGACGCGCCGCAGCAACGGCGCTGCTGCCGCTACCGAGATGGCGGGCTTTCCGCATCATGCCTTGGATACCTACCTGCCCAAGCTAGTGCGCGCCGGCAAGCGTGTGGCCATTTGTGACCAGCTGGAGGATCCCAAGCTGACCAAAAAACTTGTCAAGCGAGGCATCACCGAGTTGGTGACGCCCGGTGTGGTCGTGGGCGGCACGATGCTCGACCGCAAGGAGAACAACTGGCTGGCTGCGGTTCACTTTGGCAAGAAGATGCTGGGCGTGGCGTTTCTCGACATCAGCACGGGCGAGTTTCTCACTGCCGAGGGCACCGAGGAATATGTCGATAAGCTGCTGGTCAACTTCTCGCCCAAGGAGGTCCTCATCGAGCGCAGCAACCGCCAGCGCTTTGCGGCCACATTCTCGTCGCGTTACCTGACGTTTGAACTCGAGGATTGGGTATTTACCATTGAGTCGGCCAACGACCGCCTGTTGAAGCATTTTGAAACACGAAGTCTCAAGGGCTTCGGCATCTCGAGCATGGACAATGCCATCATTGCCAGCGGCGCCATCCTGCACTATCTTGACATTACCCAGCACACGCAGATTAGCCACATCACTCACCTGTCACGCATCGAGGCCGAGCGTTATGTGCGTCTAGATAAATTCACCATCCGCAATCTGGAACTGGTAGCACCCATGAGTGAAGACGGCAAGTCGTTGCTCGATGTCATCGACCGCACCATCTCGCCGATGGGCGGCCGCATGATGCGGCGCTGGGTGTTATTCCCCTTGTTAGACACCAAGGCCATCAACCGCCGCCTGGACGTGGTGGAGCATTTCATGCGTGACCCCGACGGGCGTGAACTGGTCAAGGAACGGCTGGAACTCATCGGTGACCTGGAACGTCTCACTTCCAAGGCCGCCGTGGGGCGCATCACGCCACGCGAACTCGTACAGCTCAAGAGTGCCTTGCAAGCCATTGAGCCGATGAAACAGTATTGTGAGCAGTCATCGTGTGATGTGCTGCACAGTCTGGGAGAACAGTTGAATCCCTGCGCCCTGATCCGTGACCGCATTGAGCGCGAAATCAACCCCGATGCGCCCAACCAGACCAATAGGGGCAATATCATCTGTCGTGGTGTGGATCCTCAGCTCGATGAGTTGCGCGACATCTCCAGCAGCGGCAAGGACTATTTGGTGGCTATGCAGCGATCACTGAGTGACCAAACGGGCATTCCCAGCCTGAAAATAGCCTATAACAACGTCTTTGGCTACTACATCGAGGTGCGCAATACCCACAAGGACAAGGTGCCCGAGGAGTGGATACGCAAGCAGACGCTGGTCAATGCCGAGCGATATGTGACGCAGGAACTCAAGGAATATGAAGAGAAAATCCTGGGTGCCGAGGAGAAAATCCTGATTATCGAGAGCCGTCTGTTCAATGAACTGGTGACTGCCGTGACCGAGTATATCCCCGCTATTCAGAACGATAGCGCTATCATCGCCCAGCTGGACTGCCTCAATGCCCTCACGCGTGTGGCGATGGAAAACCGTTACAACCGCCCCGTTCTGGATGACAGCTTGGATATTGATATTGCCATGGGCCGTCATCCCGTCATCGAGTGTCAGTTGCCGCCAGGCGAGACCTATGTTCCCAACAGCATCCGCTTGAGCAACGATGACCAGCAAATCATGATCATTACCGGTCCCAACATGGCAGGTAAGTCGGCGTTGCTGCGCCAGACGGCACTTATCACTCTATTGGCACAAATGGGCAGTTTCGTTCCTGCCGAACAGGCGCGCATCGGTGTGGTTGATAAGATATTCACCCGTGTGGGTGCCAGTGACAACATCTCGCTGGGTGAGTCCACCTTTATGGTCGAGATGACCGAGGCTGCCTCCATCCTCAACAACATGAGTCAGCGCAGCCTCATCCTGTTCGACGAGTTGGGCCGTGGCACGAGCACCTACGACGGCATTTCGATCGCCTGGAGCATCGTCGAGCACATCCATGAGCATGCGGCACGCCCCAAGACGCTGTTTGCCACCCACTATCATGAGCTGAACGAGATGGAGAAATCCTTCAAGCGCATCGTGAACTACAACGTCAGCGTCAAGGAGATCAACGGCAAGGTCGTGTTTGTGCGCCAACTGGTCAAGGGCGGCAGCGAGCACAGTTTCGGTATCCACGTGGCCAAGTTGGCAGGCATGCCACCGACGATTGTCAAGCGCGCGGGTGAGGTGCTCAAGCAACTGGAGGCCAACAGCCAGGGTGGCAACGCCATCACCAAGGACCTGGGAGACGTGGCCACTAACCGCTCAGGCTATCAGTTGTCCATCTTCCAACTCGACGACCCCGTACTGAGCCAAATCCGCGACGAAATCCTCACCATCGACATCAACAACCTCACGCCCGTCGAGGCCCTCAACAAACTCTACGACATCAAGGGCATCCTCACCGGCAAGAAACAACGATAATACCAGTCGTTAGTCCTCACCTAACTTCTAACTAATAAATCGGCCCTCATACCGATTTACAGATTGTACTTCTTGTACTTCTTGTTTTCACTTTATAATCATTGAATTGTTGTTTAAATATTACGGTATGCACCAACTGCTATTATCATTACCAAGAGTACTGTATAAATCAGGCTGCGATTCGTAATAGTTCAAGTAAACTTGACTCTTTACTAAGTTTGCACTGATTTTGCGATTTTACGACGCAAAGCTACTTTGATTGGGCGGTATGATAAAAGACACCGTTTTTTCATGGAAAAGCCCACAAAATGTTGCGTTATTTATTAAATATGTGTAATTTTGCGACAATTCATTGCACTCATTGTGTTGACACGATGCAATGATGACATAATTGTGATGCGTTTTTGCATTATCCTTTCACTGAAATTCGCCAAAATTTTAACCCAAAGGATAAGCAGTTACAAAACGCTCATGTGTGCCTATATCCATCCCCCAATAGGAGGGAGCAGTATATTGGCATCGCGTGGGGGATACTGTTTATTTTGGGTTGGGCGTTTGGCGATGCCTCAGTGAAGATAAGCAGACAAGTCTCCACGCATTTCATTTATAGTTACTTAACCGCCATCTTCGGGAGATTTAATGGCAACATGTTGATTGATATGGAGACATTAAAACGACCTCGAGAAAAGGTGATTATCGCTGTCTTTGGCCTTAGAAATAATGGGAAAAGCACAGCAATCATGGAATTGGTAAATCGATTTCCTTTTGAGCCCAACTATACGAGGATTCATCCCAAAGAGGAACCTTCAGAATCATTGGTGGATATCGTCTGCAAGGGACAATTCACAAGCAAGCGGACTGGCATGAAAGTGAGATTGGGAATTTGCAGTTATGGCGATAGTAAAGCCCTTCTAGAAGAACATTTCCTACCACTAGTAATTGATCACAATTGTGATGTAATCGTTGTCGCTTGCCACAACTTCAGAGAAACAGAAGGTAACACATACAACTACATTGCCGAAGTGGCACTTGACAACAATTATCGTTTGATTTCCACTTCTATCCTGCATGACGATGACATTTGGTGGAAAGAAACGCCCTTCACACCCTTCCACGTGAATTGTGTCAACATCAATGAGATTTTCGCAAAGAATATGATTAACCTTATCAAGTCAATAGTATGAGAACGTTAGACACCATAAGAATTGTTTCCTTTTTATCTTTTTTATTGTGCGGTAGTATTATATCGGGAGCATTTGCGGAACCTGTAGAAGGAGACGATGGAATATATTATGATCACGACTCAGACTCTGCTTGGGTGATTGGATGTCGGGATTGGGTTACTCATATTGAGATTGATGATGAAATCACAATTAAAGAGTCTGGATATACTTATAAACTCCCTGTCAGTCACGTTAAAGAAGGCGCTTTTTGGAACAATCAAAATATAACCTACGCATTTATTAATTCAAAGAGGATCCAAAAAGATGCTTTCAAGGGATGTTCAAATTTGACGACCTTAGAAATTTGGGACAATGTCGAGTATATTGGTAAATTAGCTTTCTGGGGTTGTACAAGCCTTGAGTCATTAGTAATCGGCCATGAAAGTGATACAGAATTAATAATCGATGATGAGGCCTTTGAATATTGTACTGGATTGATATTTTTGGATCTTGGAAAGAATGTCAAGTTGCATAGGAGTGCCTTTTTCGGCTGTTTAAGATTGGAAACTTTAAATTTAAGTGAGGGGATTCCAGGTATAGAATCTGATGCTTTTTCATTTTGTGTAAGTCTGACTTCAGTTACTATTCCAAGTTCAGTTGAAACTATCGGGGATTACGCTTTCTCAGCGGACACTTCCTTAGTTCACGTTGCGTTTCAAGAGGGATTAAAAAATATTGGAGAGAAGGCATTCGCATTATGCTACAGTCTTAATTCAATTGATATTCCCAATAGCGTAAAAAGCATCGGGAATTCGGCATTTGGTGCTTGCTATAATGTAGAATCTATTAATGTGGCTCCTGGAAATTACTATTACGATAGTCGTGAAAATTGCAATGCCATCATTGAGAAGTCGTCGAAAACACTGATAGCAGGTTGTATAAACACGGTCATTCCAAACACTGTCATAACCATAGCTGAAAATGCGTTTAACCGAGTAGGGTTTGAATCAATTATTTTTCCAAATTCAGTGGTAAACATTGGCGAAACCGCATTTCATAAATGTGATAAGTTGAATGTTGTCAAGATAGGTTCATCCGTTAAAAATATCGCTCAATATGCTTTTAGGGACTGTTCCAACCTGCAGACCTTAACCCTTGGTCGTTCTGTTGAAAAGATATATGCTGGAGCTTTTATGGGTTGTCCTATCTTGACAGTCACCAGTTTAAATCCAACTGCACCTCTTTGGGGTGATGATCCTGTGGCTTGCGACGATATTTTTGATGAAGAAGTTTATAGCGGAACCTTATATATACCCAAAGGCAGCTATTCTTCATATGATGGATTTCATCCACAAAGATGGAATTGGTTTCATGAAATCAAAGAAATTGATCTCAGCGCTGACGTCAATGATGATGGAGAAGTCAATATTGCTGACATAAATACAGTTATTGACTGTATCTTGAAAGGCAATCAGATTTCAACATCAGATGTGAATTGCGACGGTGAGGTCAATATCGCCGACATCAATGTCATCATTGATTGCATCCTGAAAGGATGATCAATACTAAGAATAATTATTAATTAAAATCATATTAAGATGAGAACATATTTATATAAACTATTTGTTGCTGGATTCTCTTTATTCTTTTTTTCAGCAAATGCCTATGACTATACTGAGAACGATCTGTATTTTAACCTGAATAGTGATGGTACAGTAACATTAGTTGGTGTCGCTTACAGATGGGAACATGATTATAAAAGAGTTCTTGAAATTCCCGAAAAAGTTCGAAGTCATTCGGTTGCCAAGATTGGAGAAAACGCGTTTGAAAAACTCGGTTCTTATACAAATGAGATTATTATACCAAATACTGTAACAACCATCGGTAATTCCGCATTTAAGAATACTTCTATTACTCAAATAGCCATACCGAGTTCCGTAACGAATATTGGTACTAATGCTTTCTATGGTTGTAATAAACTTAAACGAGTTTTTTGGAATGCATATAACTGCTCTGCGTGTTATAGTTCGGGGAATTACTATAAAGTTTTTGACAGCCCTTTAATGTCATTCGATTCGTTTATTATTGGAGACGATGTTAGTAGAATTCCTTCCTATCTTGTTGGTGTTCACTGTGATACCATTTCAATGGGACGGTCATTGGTGTATATCGGTAAAAACGGTTTACCTGATAAGCCAAAAGTACTTATTATTCCAGACTTAAAAGCCTGGATGAAGATAAAGTACGGTGAGAATAATGTTCATCAGAATCCTGTCACAAATTGTGAAAAAATTATCGTAAATGGAAGAGAATTGTTAGATTTGGTTGTGCCCGACGGAATTACGATAATACCAACTGATGCTTTTTATGGTTATAAAAAATTAAGGACTGCTATCCTTCCAGAAGGTGTTAAACAAATAAAATCAAGGGCTTTCTGCACGACAACAAAACTAACTCCTGATGATCCAGATAGAGGTCATTGCGGTTTGTCAAGTATTTCTTTGCCAAGCACATTGACAACCATTGGAGAGCGTGCTTTTGAAGGATGTCGTTTGAAATCAGTCATACTGCCAAATTCAGTTACAGCAATACCCAAATACGCTTTTTATGGATGCAAGGAATTGACTTCAATCACGATTCCAAATTCCGTATTATCAATCGGTTGTCATGCATTCGATGAATGTGAAGAACTGACTTCTATAATGATACCACATTCAGTCACATCTATTGAAGCAGGAATCGTTAGACAATGTTTAAAGTTACAATCAATTAAAATTGACCCAAGTAATCTATATTATGACTCTCGAGAAGATTGTAATGGTATAATAGAAACTTCATCAAACACACTAATTATAGGATGTAAAAATACCCGTATTCCAAATTCAGTAAAAACCATAGGAACTAGTGCATTTTCTTATGTCATATTTGATCAACCTGTATTAATACCGAATAATTTAGTAACGATTCAACCTTATGCTTTTCTACATGCGTCATTTCCATCAATTACTATAGGTGCAAGTGTAGCAGAAATTGGCAAAGAGGCCTTTGTATATACGAGTCCATCTTCGATACATTGCTTGAGTTTAGAACCGCCAGTTTGCGGTAATAATTTGTTTTATCAGTACACTAACACTGGTAATTTTTACCGAACATGTGTGCTATACGTTCCAGTAAACAGTATCGAGAAGTATCGAAATGCTGCTGAATGGAATAAATTTAAAAATATCATTGGTGAATCATCTGGCATAGAAGATATTAAATCTGATAGCATCAATGTCGTGGAACTTGAACGATATGACATCAATGGGCGAATGCTTTCAGCCCCTCAGCCTGGTATCAACATCGTTAGGTACAGTGATGGTAGCGTCAGCAAAGAACTTGTTCGATAACAGTAATTCCCAATGATTGAAGAAGTCGAGCTGGTAGCGTCAATATACCGGCTCGACTTCTTTTCTCATTGTTCAGTGCTTTGATCCTCTATGATGGAGACTTCAGCACATTGACACCAAGTGCCACAGAGATTTGGGCAAGCGTAGAGAGCGTGAAGTTATGCGTTCCGCTCAACCAGCGCGAGACCTCGCCTTGGGAATGATGGACGAGTTGGGCAAATTGCTTCTGCGTCATGCCACGTTCTTTCAAGATACTGTCGATACGGCCAGCAATTGTGTCTGACATATCACACTGCATTTTGACTTCTTCAGGAATCTCTGCAATCATCTGATTAAGCAGGTTCTTTGTTGGTTCATGCGTTCTCATAAATCAAATGTTTTGTCGTCATCAATAATAATGTCGTACATCTCAATCACGATTGAGCCGTCTGCAACACCTTCACGAATTAGTGCATCAAGTTTTTGCAGCGTAATTACATAACCGTTAAGTTCTGAACTGTCTTCGTAGGTTTGCGTGTTTTTCTCACCGCCATTACCCACAATCAAAACACTGTCAGATAAACGCAAACAGTACAGTCTCAACTTGCTCCGCAGCACAGGCAAAGCAACAGTTCTGTCATTCATCTTTCCTTCGTAACGGAAATAGCGCTCAAGGGCACCATTCTCGAGAATCTTGCGAAGGACGTTTAATATCTTCTGCAAATCTTGATTGCGTTCAGCATTGTCTTTGAACTTAATCAAAAACTTCTGAAGTTCGGTCTCGGTTTCTTTCTCAAAAATGATTGAGAATAAGCCCGTTTTCTCGGTCTGTTCAACTGATATGATTTTTGCGTGGCCATAATTTGATGATTATTTTCACTGCAAAGATAATACATTAATTTGAGACGAATATGCTTTTTAAGGCAATTTTTTAATGTAAGTATTATTCACTGGTGATATTGCGACCGTTACCACGAGGGGCGTAAACTCAATCTCAACATTGGTGACCGTAGGTTAAGGTGAAAGAGTAGAACGACATTCCGTGCCCGCAAAGGCAACACTTTTGGGTGAAAATATCTCGGTTTGTTACCGGAATTGGTAGTTTGTATTGAAATATTTTCTAATTTTGTGCCGCTTAAATAAAACATACACATTTAGTCAATATTATTATGAAGAGGATCTATTCAATTCTGATTGTGGCACTTGCCACTATGTTGGGCTTCTCGGCACAGGCCGGGGCTCCTCAATGGGAGATTGTTGCAGGTATGAACGTGGCAAACCTTGACGCCAGTGGTGCAAGTTCACGTATCGGTTTCCACGCTGGTGTTCGTTCTACTTTCGGCATCCCCAATGCTAATCAAGGTTTTTATGTTAATGCCGCTGCTTTGCTCTCCCTCAAGGGTTGCAAAGGTGGTGGTATCACGCTGAATCCTTATTATCTTGATATTCCTGTTCACGCTGGCTATAAGTATGCCATCAATGAATCGGTAGCGCTCTTTGGCGAGTTCGGTCCCTACTTCGGCATCGGTCTTTTCGGCAAGACCGACGGCGAGGATGTATTCGGTGAAGATGGTTTCAAGCGTTTTGATTTCGGATTGGGCCTGCGTGCTGGTCTGGAATTCAACCAGAAAGTGCCTGTTTCCATCGGCTATGACTTTGGTGTGCTTGATGTGAATGACGAGGTTTCGGCCAAGAACCGCAATCTGACAATCTCTGTAGGTTACAAGTTCTAAGGCCAAGTCAGTTTATTACAGTTATGAGAAAATTCATCAATTTATTATCATTGGTGCTTGTGTCATCAATGGTGTCTTTATCATTGACGGCATGTGGCAATGACGACGTGGAAGAAGATAATGCCGATGTTAACTACGTCACGACCTATGAGGTCAAGGTAACGCCAAGCACCTTGAGTTACTTCACGCTGACGGGAGACATTATCAACGAGAACGGTGAAATAACCGATATTGACTTGTCACATTCGGTTCACTATATATCACCAATTTCTACCTCAACAGTTCCTAATCATTTGCAGATCCGAGTCAATCTTGAACCTCTTCAGGGCTTAGATAAGTATTCCTGTTTTGTTGAATTAGGGATTGAAACCAAGAAGTACACTAAGTTGGGTGTATATCTTGAAACGGTTTATTCCAATCGCAAGGTAATGTGCAATTTCGTTGATTATCCCGCCGAAGAAATAGAAAGCGGAAACTTCGATTCACATTTCACCCTGGAAGCGATAAAGGATAAGCAGGGCCGCTTGAACTAATAGAAACTTAAGTTTCTAATCTATAACTGGCAATCGCCAACAAAATAGAAAGTCAATTATCCACTCCTCCTCTAATCTCAGAGGGGGAGTCTTTTTGCCACTACATTAGAAAACCGAATTACACTCTCAGTAATTTTGGGGACATCTGCAAGACCATGTGTTCAGCAATCAGAGACACCACCCAAAGGGTGGCCTTTGAGTAACCCCGCCGGGGCGACTTCCGAAGCGTAGCGAGGAATGCCGGCCCGGCGGGGTTATCGAGCATAGAACTCTGTCGCCCTGGGGCGACCCCATTGTGGCATCAGTCCTTCAGGAAGAACCGCTCATCAATCTCACCGCCACAGTCCATGATAAAGCGCCTGTATTCCTCGGCAAAGGTTGTCTGCCGATGATGCTCTTTCTGGTTGATGATGTACTGCTTTACTACAGGTATCTGCTCAACCGAGTAGGTGAAAGCAGCGTATCCCTCTCCCCACCCGGTAAACAACGGAAAAGAGGCATTGCCCTTCAGCCAACTGTTTGTGGCATATTTCAGCCCTCTGACAAACTCCGAAACGGCAAGATCGGGAGGCAGCGAGACAAGCAGGTGAACGTGGTCAGGCATGCCGCCGATGCGGTACAACTTGGCGCGATGGCGGGTAATATATCCATGAGCGTAGGCGTACAACTCCCGCTCATGCATCTCGTCGATGGCGGGAACGCTGCGATAAGTGCGGAAAACGATATGGTAAACGAGATTGGTATAACTGATGATGAGGCAAAGGTAGCACTAATTTCTGAATTAAACACAAGGATGCACTGATTGGGGTCGCCTCCAGCGACAATCTCATTTATCTTTTTCCCCCAGTGAATCAGATTCCCTCGCTTGCGCTCGGTCATCTGATTTACTGGGGGTTACCGCATGGGTCACCCTTTGGGTGAGTGACCGGTTTGATAAAGATACACGGTTTTGCAGGTGAGCCTAATTTTGTCTAAAATCATTCAACAGCGCTGAACTGAATTCTTTCCCTGCGTCCTTCTCATTGAACTCCTTCGGTCGCATCACCTGGGCATAGTACAAGTAGAGGACCGGTGGCCTGATTCCATTCTCGTAATGGGAATTACACATTTTGCGTTACACATTTTGTTGAATTGAAAAAAGTGTTGTACTTTTACGTGTTAAAAAACATGAGTCACCTGCATCTCACTTAAACACATATCATAACACTATATGAACCGTTCCGATTTTGAAATCATGGCCCCTGTGGGCTCTTGGGAATCGCTATATGCCGCCCAGCAGGGTGGTGCTGATGCCATCTACTTCGGCATCGAAGGGCTGAACATGCGCTCGCGCTCCAGTGTCAATTTCACGCTCGAGGACCTGCGCACCATTGCCCAATGGTGCAGTGAGCACGGCATGAAGAGTTACTTGACTGTCAACACCATCATCTATGACGAGGACATGGACTACATGCGGCAGATTGTTACCGCTGCCCGTGATGCCAATGTGAGCGCCATCATTGCCAGTGACATGGCGACCATCCTGTTTGCCCGCTCCATCGGTGTGGAGGTGCACATTTCCACCCAGGTCAACGTGAGCAACAGTGAGGCGGTGCGCTACTATGCTCAGTGGGCCGATGTCATGGTGCTTGCCCGCGAGCTTAATTTGGAACAGGTGAAGCGCATTACCGATTTCATCGAGAAGAATGATGTGCGCGGTCCTCATGGCGAGCGCGTCAGGCTGGAGATGTTCTGTCATGGTGCGCTGTGCATGGCGCTAAGCGGCAAGTGCTATATGAGCCTGCACCAGGAAAATACCAGCGCCAATCGCGGCGCGTGTCGTCAGATTTGTCGCCGCGGCTACATCGTTACCGACCGTGAAAACGGCGATGAACTTGCCATTGAGAACAAGTACATCATGTCGCCGAAGGACTTGAAGACGATTCACTTCCTCAACAAGATGGTGGATGCCGGAGTGACGGTGTTTAAGATTGAGGGCAGGGCGCGCGGGCCGGAATATGTGCGCACCGTTGTCGGTTGCTATGACGAGGCATTGAAGGCCATTTGCGACGGTACCTATGGTGATGAGCAACGTATTAACGAGTGGACCGAACGCCTGGCAAAGGTTTTCAATCGCGGTTTTTGGGACGGCTACTACATGGGGCAACGCCTGGGCGAGTGGTCGGCCAAATATGGCTCTAGCGCCACCAGGGTCAAGAAATATGTCGCCAAGGGCATTCGTTACTATAGTAAGCTCGGTGTAGCCGAGTTCCTCATGGAGGCTGGCGAACTTTGCGTGGGTGACGAGGCATGGATTATCGGCCCCACGACAGGTGCTATCCCCTTGACCATCGAGGAAATTCGTGTCGATCTGAAACCTGTGGAGAAGACCGTTAAGGGCGAACACTTTTCCATTGCAGTACCCGAGAAAATCCGTCCTAGTGACAAACTCTACTTGTGGAGTCCCGTCCTCCCCAAAGATGATTCTTCACAAAAATCGACAACTGCCTGCGAGTAGTGGATAACACAATACAAGAATGGTGGACTTTTCATATAAAATGAAGTCCACCATTCTTGTTATACTAAATGAGACTCAACAGCTATTTCTTTTTCGCCGGTGACTTGCGGGTGATGGGCTTGCGGGCCTTGGGCGCTGCCTTGAGGCGCAGCACCTGAGCGCTGCGTGCAGGCAGGTAAAGCTTGAGCCAACCCAGATGGTGAGGCGCATAGAGCCCGTCGTGCTCGGTGAGGTGTTTCACGTCCTCATCAATGTTGCCGTAGCCGCCATAACGCGGGTTGTCGCTGTCAAACACACCAACATATTCGCCCTCAGGGGCGAGGATTGGATAGTCCACGTGGGAACGGTTGGGACTGAAGTTGAAGATGAAGGCGAGGTCACCACGCATATAGGCCAGCACCTGGTCATCGTCCTTGTCCCAAAGTTTGCGCACAGGAAGTGCCTCAAATCCCTTGACACTGCCAATGAGGTGAATCATGTCGTTGTCCCAGTTGTTGAGATACTGGTACTTCAGGTCCTCGCGGTCCACGAGGTCCCACTGACGGCGGGCATACTTGTAGCTCCAGCCGTTGCCCTCGCGTGGGAAGTCGATCCACTCGGGATGTCCCCACTCGTTGCCCATGAAGTTGAGGTAGGCGCCATTGATGAGAGATGCCGTCACTAGGCGAATCATCTTGTGCAGTGCCATGCCGCGGTCAACTGTACCGTCGTGATCGTCAGTCATCATGTGCCAGTACATCTCCTTGTCGATGAGACGGAAGATGATGGTCTTGTCGCCCACAAGCGCCTGGTCGTGGCTCTCGGCATAGGAAACAGTCTTCTCATCGGCGCGCCGGTTGGTCAGCTCCCAAATGATGCTTGTGGGGTGCCAATCCTCGTCCTTGCGCTCCTTGATGGTCTTGATCCAGTAGTCGGGGATGCCCATTGCCATGCGGTAGTCAAAACCGATGCCGCCGTCCTTGAACGGCCTTGCCAGACCGGGCATACCGCTCATTTCCTCAGCGATGGTGATGGCATTGGGGTTGATGTCGTGGATGAGCACGTTGGCCAGCGTCAGGTAGGTGATGGCGTTGGTGTCCTGACTGCCGTTGTAGTAGTCGTCATAGCTGCCGAAGGCCTGTCCCAGTCCATGGCTGTAATAGAGCATCGAGGTGACTCCATCGAAGCGGAAACCGTCGAAACGGTACTCAGTGAGCCAGAACTTGCAGTTGGACAGCAGGAAGTTGAGCACCGCATTCTTGCCATAGTCGAAGCACAGTGAATCCCACGCGGGATGCTCGCGCTTATCGTCGCCATAGAAGTAGAGGTCGCCGGTTCCGTCGAAGCAGCCCAGTCCCTCAACCTCGTTTTTCACTGCATGGGAGTGGACGATATCCATGATAACCGCAAGGCCTGCGGCATGGGCGTCGTCGATGAGGTGCTTGAGCTCCTCGGGTGTGCCGAAACGCGACGAGGCAGCATAGAAGCTGGACACATGATAACCGAAGGAACCATAATAGGGGTGTTCCTGAATGGCCATGATCTGGATGGCATTGTAGCCGTCCTTGACGATGCGCGGCAGCACATTCAAGCGGAACTCCTCGTAGGTGCCCACGCCCTCGCGGTTCTGTGCCATGCCGATGTGGCACTCATAGATGAGCAGTGGCGAAGTGTTGGGTACAAAGTGCTTGACCTTGAACTCATAGGGCTCGGCCGGATCCCAAACCTGTGCCGAGAAGATATAGGTCTTCTCGTCCTGAACCACGCGCGTGGCATAGGCGGGGATGCGTTCGCCCTCACCTCCCTGCCAGTGGATGCGCAGCTTGTAGAGGTCTCCGTGTTGCATGGCACGTTCGGGCAACTTGATTTCCCAGTTGCCGCCCTCCAGTGGCTTCAATCGGTAGGGGGCACATTCGCGCCAGTCGTTGAACTGCCCGACCAGGTAGATTTCGGTGGCATTGGGTGCCCATTCGCGGAAAACCCATCCGTCGCTGGTGCGGTGCAGACCATAGTAGTTATAGGCGTTGGCAAATTCGTTAAGATTGCCAGTGCCTGCGGTGAGTTCGGCAATCTTGTTCACGGCATCCTGATGCCGTCCGTTGATGGCATCACTGTAAGGTTCCAGCCATGGGTCATCGATGATAATCGCAAGATTTTTTTTCTTTTTCATGTCGCACTCTGCATTGGTGATTGTGATGAGTACAAAGGTACAAATTTGCTGTCATTCAGCGTGCTTTTTGCCAGTTTTTTTGCTGCGCGACCTTGAAAACGATTGCAAATGATTAATTTCTGTGAGGAGAACAATTGGCATTTTCATCCGTATTCTGTTAAAATGATTTAAAACTTTAGTATTGTTAAATGTTAAATACCCAAATTTTGACCAAAAATGGTAATTTTGCACTATAGAGATGCAAATAAAAGGGTTTTGGAAAGGGTAATGCGGGTTCTTCCCTGACCATTGGCCCAAATGTTTTATATAGAACCTGCAAACTGAAAACCTAAACTTGTTATGAAAAAATTATTATTTGTCGGCGCAGCAGCCTTGATGCTCGCTTCATGTTCAACCTCAATGAAAACCTACACAGCCACTGCACTTGACACCCGTTCGCAGCTGCAGACTGCCACAACGGCCGATCTGGAAGTGAATGAAACCCGCGTGTCCTATACCATGAGGCCTGTTGCCAAAGCTATTCGAGATGGTGGCAAGGACAATGTTGTTGCCGCTGCAGTTCACGAGGCACTCGAGAAATACGGCAATGCAGACGTGCTTGTTGACCTTGAGTATGTACTTGAGTACAAGGATGGCAAGATTGAAGCCATTACTGTGAGTGGTCATCCTGCAAAATACCGCAACTTCCGTTCATTGAACAAGTGAGCGAGAGGATTGGCAATTCATGATTAATCATCTTAATGTTTGCTGATTCTTATGAAAAAAATATCAATAATTTCTGTCGGTTTGTTGGGATTGCTGCTCACGTCGTGCACCACTGCCGGCATCTTCAAGACGGCGACAACCCTGGGGACAGCATCATCAGTCACCTCATTGACGATCGCCGACTTGGATGTGTCCCCCGAGCGTGTGACGCACACCTTCTATCCCAGTGAAGATGTGCAGCGAGGAGGAGAGGATAATGTCCGTCGTGCCGCCGAAGCCGAGGTCTTGGCAGCCCATAACAATGCCGATGTGCTGGTCGATGCCCAGTTTGTTGTGACGAAGGAGAGCGGCTCGCTCTTCAGCAAGCCCAAGATCACGTCGGTTACAGTGACAGGTCATCCTGCCCATTACAAGAACTTCCATTCGGTACCTGCCGAGGTGTGGGATGAGGCAATTGCTGCCGCAACCACCGTTGGCCACAGCAACACCGAGGCAAAAAGCGGAGAAATCGGTAGTGATAGCAAAACCTTTGCCGTGTCGGCACCCAAGTTCAATTTCAAGGGCGCTAGGTTCGAGGCCTACATCAACGGCTTTGGCGGTATCGCTTTCACGAAACATCATACCGATGACGACTACCCCTTTGCCGGCGGCTCTTTGACCCTTGGTTGCCGCCTGACTCCCTATTTTTATATAGGTGCTGGTGCTTCAGGTCGTTATGCCTTTAAGAACGATTGCGTGTATCTTCCTGCCTACGGAGACTTGAGACTTTACTTTAACAAGGGCAAGATTGCTCCGTTCCTTGACGCAAAGGTGGGTCATTCATTTGTTCCCGGCGGCAAGCGCTATAAAGGCGGACTCTTTGTGTCTCCAACTCTGGGTTATGCCTTTGGCCGCTTTGAGATTGGTGTGCAGTATATTTACCAGAGGTGTAAATATGAACCCTATTTTGATGAGGCTTACAAGTATGATGATCATTGCATCGCATTATCATTGGGCTTGAGATTGTAATTCATTGAACAAATCATCACAATGCGGGAGGCAAAGAGAATTCAACTCTGTGCCTCCCTTTTTTCAGGCCAAATGACGCATGTTCCCGACCTCTTCACTAAGTGGTATAGTAAAAAGAAGAAATAAAGTTTTTTGAAGAAAAAAGCGGTAAAATGATAGTTTATTAAAAAAAGTCACTAAATTTGCACACTTTAGAGGGAATATTATCAACCTAAAAATATTTTTGATTATGGAACTTGAAGGAAGACGCGAAAGCACCAATGTTGAAGATCGCCGACGAATGGGTACAGGCGCTAGAGTGGGCCTGACTGGTATTGGCGGACTGATTATTGCCGGACTGATAACCCTGCTGATGGGTGGAAACATCGGCGACGTGCTGCAACAGGCAGGAGGCATGGCCATCCAGAACCAGAATGGAGAGGCTGTGTCGCCCGAGGAGGAAGAACTCGCTATATTTGCCAGCCGTGTGATGGCAAGTACCGAGGACGTATGGACACAGATTTTCAAGGAGTATGGCATTGGCCAGTATCCCGCCCCCACGATGGTACTTTACACAGGGAGTACTCAAACCGCATGCGGTCAGGGTAATGCCGCGGTGGGCCCGTTCTATTGCTCAGGTGACCAGAAGGTTTATCTTGACCTGTCGTTCTTCCAGACCATGGATCGGCAATTGGGTGTGAAAGGTGACAATTCCAGTCTTGCGAAGGCCTATGTCATCGCCCACGAGGTGGGACACCACATCGAGTATCTGCTTGGCACACTGGAGAAAGCGCACCAGCGCATGCAGGCCTCCAGCCAGACGACTGCCAACAAATACAGCGTGCGTCTGGAGCTGATGGCCGACTTTTATGCCGGTGTGTGGGCGCACTATGAAGACAAGTACTTCAACTCGATTGATGACCAAGACCTGATGGAGGCTATCGATTGCGCTCAGAAGATTGGTGACGACTACCTGCAGAAGCGTTCTCAGGGCTATGCATCTCCCGAAAGCTTCACCCACGGCACCAGCGCCCAGCGCATGAAGTGGTTTAAGCTGGGTTACCAGACCGGCGACGTGCGCCGCGCTACCACTTTCCAAGAGAGCGACGCCACCCTGTAATTGTCTAACAAATCCCATCAACAACGATGCCCACTCCTCGACAGGAATGGGCATCGCTGCTATTATTGGTCATGTTTATCGCTTGATGATGGCAGTGAATGTGCGGCCACTGTTAGTGCCCAGCCGTCGGGCCGAGAAGAAGCGGTCGTGTTCGCAGCGGGAGCAGTGCCTTGGCAAGATGACTTGACTGGCAGGCACCCCTGCGGCTTCGAGAACAATTCGGTTGGCGGCTCTCAAGTCGATGTGTGCCTTGCCCGTGGCGCAGTTGCGCTTGACAATGGTATTCACGTCAAAGCCTGCCAGCTTGAAGGCTTCCACAACCTCGTCGCCTACCTCAAAGCAGTCTTGGCAGATGCAAGGTCCCATGGCGGCTTGAATGTGCTTTGCCACTGCTCCCAGGCGGCACATTTCATCTACCACATTCTTGAGGATGCGTCCCGCAGTTCCGCGCCATCCGGCATGGGCGACTGCAATGACACCTGCCTGGGAATCAACGAGGACGATGGGCACACAGTCGGCCGTATTAACGCCAATGGCGATATCCGACATCGATGTCACTAGGGCATCAACACCATCCAGCGCCTTTTCCTGTTGCTCAATGTCACTATTCATGAATTGGTTGTCAATTACTGCCACACGGCATGAGTGGGTTTGTCGGGGCATAATAAGATTGTCCAATGTCAGGCCCAGCTGCATGGCAAAGGTGATACGTGCATCTAGCACCCGAAGGGCGTCGTCGCCCACGTAGTCACACAGGTTCACTCCTGAGTAGGCATTGCGCCTGTCCACTTCGCCTCGTGTAGTTGAGAAAGCTGCAACACCCTCGACAGGTCTTGCAAAATCAAGTGTCAATAGTTCCATCATGATGACAAAGGTAACATATTATTCCCACTTCAATAGCCATTATCATAGAAAAAAACAGTAATTTTGCACCCATGACACTGAACACAGCTACCATAGTCAATTACAAGAATATCGCTGAGGCGCGACTGGAATTCTCGCCCAAACTCAACTGCCTAATAGGCAACAATGGGCAGGGTAAGACCAATGTGCTGGATGCCATTTACTACCTGAGCTCATGCCGCAGTTTCGCGCCCACTACCGACAACAGTGCAGTCATTCGCCACGGTGAGCCCTACATGATGTTGCAGGGCAGTTATACCCGCCAGGATACTCCGTTGGAAATCAGTGTCGCCCTGCAGCGTGGCAAGCGCAAGATTGTGCGCCGCGATGGCAAGGAATATCAGCGGCTGAGCCAGCACATCGGACTGCTTCCCGTGGTCATGGTCTCTCCGATGGATTGGGACTTGGTGCGCGGCAGCGGTGAAGAGCGTCGCCGGTTCATGGACTTGATTATCTCGCAAAACGACAGTGAGTATCTTGATGCGCTCATCCGCTACAACAAGGCCCTTGAGCAGCGCAATGCCATGATCAAGAAAGAAATGCGCGATCAATTGCTCTATGAGACGGTGGAGGGTGAAATGGCCCGCTATGCAGGATTGCTACATCAGCGCCGCAGTCAATGGGTGGAACACTTCCTGCCCATCTTCATGCACTACTATGGCGCTGTGGCCGGTGAAGGCGAGACCGTGAAACTCAACTACAAGAGTCACCTGAATGAAGGCACGATGGAGGAGCACTTGAGGGCTACCCGAGAACGCGACCTCATTGTGGGCTATACCACTCGCGGAGTGCACCGTGATGATCTGGAACTGCTGCTCGACGGCTATCCCATGCGCCGCACAGGCAGTCAGGGCCAGTGCAAGACCTACACTATAGCGCTGAGGTTTGCTCAGTTTGATTTCCTCAAGGCGAATAATCCGGCGGTGCCCATTCTGCTGCTTGATGACATCTTTGACCGCTTGGATGCGAGCCGCGTGGAGCGCATTGTGGATGTCGTGTCGAGTGACCGCTTCGGGCAGATCTTCATTACCGACACTAACCGCACCCACCTTGACGAAATTGTGGCCCGTCATGGGGGCGGACACTGCCTGATGCTTGTTGAGAATGGCACCATTACCGACTTGAAAGGAGGTGAACTGGCATGAAACGCACTGAGGCAAAGAACATCGGGCAGATTATCGAAGACCTGCTCAAGAAAGAAAAACTGGATGTGGAGCTCGATGAGCATCGTGCCAGCGCGCTGTGGCCACAAATCGTGGGCGACGGCATCAACCGCTACACTATTAAGCGATATGTCAAGGATGGCGTAATGACGGTGCACCTGTCGTCGGCCTCCCTGGCCAATGAGCTGATGTTGGGCCGTTCGGCCCTCATCGCCCGCATCAACGAGGCCCTTGGCCGCGAAGTGATACGCGAAATTATCTTCAAGTAGCAGTTTTATTGTAAAACATTGAAACCATCAATATGAATTCTCACGCTATTGAGGCCCAATATCCCTTCAAACGCAGCACTGCAGTGCAGCTGCGCTTTAACGACATCGACGCCCTGGGCCACGTCAACAATTCGGTTTATTTCCAGTTCTTTGACTTGGCCAAGACTGAATATTTTGCAGGTCTGCAAGTCGAGGCTGATATCAACTGGTGCAAACCTGCCATCATCATTGCCAACGTGAACTGCAGTTTTCTTGTGCCTACCTTGTTCCAAGAGCCCGTTGAGGTGCTCACGCAATGCGCCCGTTTGGGCAACAAGAGCTTGACGCTGCTGCAGCACCTGGTGAACCGCGACACACGAGAACTGAAAGCCACTTGCGCTACCGTCATGGTTAATCTTGATCCCGAGACGAATCAACCCGCGCCGCTTCCAAAAGTGTGGAGGGATGCCATCGTGACCTTTGAAGGGCATGAATGAACTCCCCTGGTTTTCCTGTTTTTTGTGGTTTTCAAGGTCGTGAGTTCATCGTTCCATCGTTTTTTAACTTATTTTCGCAATTATTATCACGATTGGTGCCTGATTGAATCATGGAGAAAAATAGCTGAAATGGGTTGTCTGAATTGGTGTAAAAGTGCTTTTTCCATTAAAATAGACCAGTTTGTGAGCAAAAAGTTGGAAAAATTATGCCTTAGATGAAGAAAAAGGTGTATATTTGCAGGCTGAAAAAGTCAAATGAAGCAAAAATTAACAAAAATTAATTAAATAATTAACAAATCAAATGCAAACTAAAGGTTTTATCAGAGTCCTTACTTATGCACTGTTGTTGATTTGTGCTTTCTACCTGTCGTTCACCTTTGTGAGCAATCACTATCAGAACAAGGCAGAGCAGAAGGCGCTCGCTGCTGCCGGTATTAAGAGTGCCGACACGAGCAATGCAAAGTACAAAGCAGCATTGAATGAGTATTTGGATTCCCTCGCCAATCAGAAGGTGTACCTTGGATATTACACCTTCCAGCAGGTTCGTGAGAAAGAGTTGGGCCTCGGCCTTGACTTGAAGGGTGGTATGAATGTGACACTGCAGATTTCGGTGCCCGACATCCTGCGCGCGCTCGCGAACAATAATCCAGATAAGAAGTTTAACCAGGCCATCGACAACGTGTCCAAGAACCAGACCGCTCAGGACGACTTCGTAGGCTCCTTCTGCAAGGAGTACAAGAAGCTTGCTCCCGAGGGCAACTTGGCACAGATTTTCCGCAACGTCGAGCGCATCAAGGAGAAACCCAATGTGTCCGAGGGCGAGGTGGAAAATATCCTCAAGGATGAGGTGAACGCTATGGTTGACAACTCCTATAAGGTGTTGCGTAACCGTATCGACCGCTTTGGTGTGGTTCAACCTAATATTCAGAAACTGCAGAGCACAGGCCGCATCCTGCTCGAGCTCCCGGGTGTAAAAGAACCCGAGCGTGTTCGCAAACTGTTGCAGGGCGCCGCTAACCTGGAGTTCTACCAGACTTATACGCTGGCCGATGTAGTCGGTTCATTGCGTCAACTCAGTGATCAGGCTCAGGCTAACAAGACCGTAGCCACTACTGAGGAGGGTGCAACTGCCGAGAACACCGAGGCTCCTGCTCAGGAGACCGCTAAGGTGGATTCCGCTGCTAAGGCAAAAGCCGAGGCCGAAGCTAAGCCCGCTGACGCCAAGAAGGCTGAGGGTGCCATGACTCTGGCTCAACTCACTGGTTTTGAGGCTCTCGCAAGTGCCCAGCCGGGTTCTCCCGTTGTGGGTTATGTGTCTGCTGCCGATACTGCTGAGGTGAATGCTATCCTGAGGTCTCCGATTGCCAAAACGATCATGCCTGCCGACTTGAAGTTGGCTTGGACCGTGAAGCCCGAGAAGATGCAGGGTGGCCATGAGGCCTTCCAACTGGTTGCTTTGCAAACTGTCAACGGTCAGCCCGTTCTGACTGGTGACGTCGTTACCCGCGCAACCAGCGAGTATGACAACCTGCAGGGTCAGGTTGTGTCGATGACCATGAACGATGAGGGTGCCCGCAGTTGGAGCCGCATCACTGGTCAGAATATCGGTAAAGCTATCGCCATCGTACTCGATGACCAGGTTTATTCGTTCCCCAATGTGAACAGCCAGATCGACGGTGGTCGCTCGCAGATTAGCGGTAAGTTCTCCGTTGAGGAGGCTGGTGACCTTGCCAACGTGCTCGAGTCTGGTAAGATGGTAGCACGTGTAAACGTAGCTAGTGAGAGTGTGATTGGCCCGTCTCTGGGTAAGGAGTCGATCCGCAAGGGTCTCATCTCGTTCATCATCGCCCTCGTGCTGTTGATGATCTTCATGGTTTGCACCTACGGCATCCACGCCGGTATGATTGCTAACCTTGGTCTGTTGATGAACCTCTTCTTCACCATCGGTATCCTCGCTTCGTTCCAGAGCGTGCTCACTTTGCCAGGTATCGCCGGTATCGTGCTGACGCTTGGTATGGCGGTGGACGCCAACGTGCTTATTTTCGAGCGTTGTAAGGAGGAGCTCCGTGCTGGTAAAGGTCTCAAGGCTGCAGTCAGCGATGGTTACAAGAATGCATTCTCGGCCATCTTCGACTCGAACTTGACCACCATTATCACCGGTATCATCCTGATTCTGCTTGGTTCTGGTCCCATCCGCGGTTTTGCCGTTACCCTGGTAATCGGTATCTGCTGTTCGTTCTTCACTGCAGTGTTTGCAACCCGCCTTGTGATGGAGCACTTCGTGAACAAGGGCACCTTCGACAAGATGACCTTCAACACCAGCTTGACTCGTCACCTGATGGAGAATGTGAACTTCAACTTCATGGGCACTGCCAAGAGGACCTCGATTATCGTGCTCGCCCTGATCGTGATCATGGGCCTGCTGTTCGGTCTGCGCGGCCTCAACCGTGGCATCGACTTCTCGGGTGGCCGCAACTTTGTCGTGCAATTTGACCATCCCGTTTCCACCCAGACGCTGCAGTCACAGTTGGCTCCCCTGTTCGATGGCGCTAACACCTCAGTCATCACGATCGATAATGATACTAAGGTGCGCGTGTCGACCAACTACAAGATCAACGACAACAGTGAGGGTGTTGACGACGAGATCATGGGCAAGCTCTATGAGGGCCTCAAGAGTGATCTCGGCAGCATGAGCAAGGAGGACTTCAGCATGTCTAACGAGAACATCGGTGTGGTTTCGAGTGAGACCGTCGGCCCGAGCATCGCAAGCGACATGACCCGTCAGGCCGTATGGGCAGTGCTCTTCTCACTGCTTGCTATGGCACTCTACATCCTGTTCCGCTTCCGCAACATCGCGTTCTCGATTGGTGCGCTGGCTGCAGTTGCCTTCACCTCGTTTGTTGTGATCGGTTTCTACAACCTGCATGGCATGCTGCCCTTCTCAATGGAGATCGACCAGACGTTCATCGCCGCTATTCTGACCGTTATTGGTTATCAGGTGAACGATACCGTGGTTGTATTCGACCGTGTGCGTGAGTACCGCAAGCTCTATCCCAAGCAGGATTTGTACACCACCTTTAACAAGGCGTTGTGCAGCACCCTGTCTCGTACGACGATGACCTCTATCACGACCCTGCTCGTGTTGTTCATCATGCTGTTCTTCGGTGGTGAGAGCATCCGCAGCTTTATCTTCGCGATGATCCTCGGTGTTATCATCGGTACTTGCTCCTCACTGTTCATCGCTTCGCCTGTGGCTTATTGGATTGCCCGTCGCAGCGACAAGAAGGAGGCAGCCTTGGCTACCAAGAAGTAAATCTTGAAATCAAAACAAATCGGTTGGCGACAGCGCCAAGCCGTCACCAACCGGTTTGATGATGCTCCTGTAGTTCAATGGATAGAATGGAGGTTTCCTAAACCTTAGATTTGGGTTCGATTCCCAGCGGGAGTACAACTTTAAATATTCAGAAAGCGCTGACAGAATGTGACTTCCAGCGCTTTCTTTTTATAGTGTCTTATAGTTGTGTGTGGCGTTTATCTTTTCTTGGCTTGAGAAATGATGTCGTCATAGACGGCAATGACATTATTGACATCAAATCGGCTCTGAGCAAGCTTGCGGCTTTCAAGCGACATTTGGTGCTTTTCTTCCTGGCTAAGCTCGATGTAACGTGAGATGGCATCAACAAGTGACTGCACGTTTTTGGGCTCAACCAGAAAACCGTTCACGCCATCCTCGACAGTTTCTTTACAGCCATAGATGTTAGTTGTGATGATGGGCTTGCCACATGAGCACGCCTCCATGAGGGACCTGTTCAGGCCCTCGCTGTAGTATGACGGAATGGTAATTACGGTGCCAGGACGATTGTACACTTCAAGCATGTTGCTGAAAGTGCCCAGATACTCAATATAACCGTTTTTCACGTCTTGGTCAACTTCCTCTCTTGTGATGTTGGATTCTGCATCAGGAGAGCCATCGGCAAATGTGCCGATTGCCTGAAAACGTACTTGGCTGTAACGTTGTTTAATGATTTTTGCAGCTTCGACAAAGATGCGGTAACCTTTCTCTGCAATCATGCGTGCGATAAACATGAAGGTGATGTCTTGGGCATCGTTGTCATAGAAAGGGTATTTATCGATATTTACACCCTCGCCTCCCTTGAGCCAGATGATCTTATCCTTTGAGCAAAGTCGTTTTTCAAGCAGTGTGTTGAAGTTGCTCTCGTTCAGTATCATGATGTGTTGCGTACACTTCATGCTAATGCGGTATAATCCTCTGGCGATGCGGGAACTAGCGTCATTATGTGAGAATGCGTAGCCTAGACCAGCAAGCATACATGTATTGGGAATGCCTTGCAGCTTGGCCGCAATTGCTCCGTAAATATTAGGCTTGATGGTGTAGTTGAATATATAGTCTGGTTTCTCCTCTTTAAAAATGCGGTAGAGTTGGCGCAGGTAACTAAAATTGTCTGATATGCTGGTCGATGCACGATTGGCATTGATGGGTATCAGCTTAGCTTCTGCAGGAAATTTCTTCAGGTTGTCAATTTTCCTTACCGGGCACACCAAAACCACTTCATGACCTTCCTTCAAGAAGTGCTGAATAATGTCAATCCTGAAGGTGGCAAGCCCAAAAGTGTTGTTGTTATTGAAAAGGATTTTCATTATCGGTTGTTTTGTTTATGTAGTTTTGGGGGGATTCTTTGATTTGCGGTGGTAGTGTTCATACAGTGAGGTAGGCATTGCCCACTTGATCATGGGGACAATGACGCTCTCGGGGTAATGCCACCAGGGAAGATGAAACTTCCTGCAGATGCGCAGGCGCATGAAAATCTCGTTGCGGCGGGCTTTGAAATTGCGGCGGCGGGTGGCATTGCGGTCATCGCGCATCATGTATAGCGGCTCGTCCAGACAATATCCCTTGTAGCCCTGACTGTAGAGCTTGTACCAAAGGTGCTGGTCTTCCAGCCTGAGGAGATAGTCGGACACCGTGTATCCTCCAACTGCTTCATAGGCTGTGCGGCGCATCATTACAGGAGCGTGGCAGAATGTGCGTCCATTCAGGAAATCGATCCCTGTAGGGTTGTTGAGTTGCTTTCCGCGCCTGAATTCGCCTTGCTCGTCAAAATATATCATGGGAGAGCTAACGAAAGCATATTCAGGGTGCTCGTCCAGGAAGCGCACTTCTTTTTCAAAACGTTCAGGCAATGAGATGTCGTCACCATCCATGCGTGCGACATATTCGGTATCGGCAAGTTCAAGGCAACGGTTCAGGGTGTGGTTAAGGCCCATGTTTTTCTCGTTGCGAATGAGGATAATGTTGTCGTGTTGTGAGGCATACTGTTCAGCTACTTCATAGGTGTTGTCGCTGGAGCCGTCTTCGCAAAGGATGACTTTAAAGTTCTGATAGGTCTGTGAATAAAGCGAGTCAAGCGCTTCGACAAGAGTGGAAGCGCAGTTATAGATGCCAATGATTACCGAAACACGTATCGTATCACTAGAATTTGCCATATAACTGTAGAGTTATTGTTGTTAATATCAACGGGGGCATCGAGATGCGTTACCTTTGATATTGATGATGGTCACAAAATTATGTAATTTTTTTGTAATAATGGCACATTCTTGGTGAAAATGTGTGTTTGCTGAGGTGGAAAGCAGCAATACTTTTTCTTTGATGATGACGGGCATTGATGGCGCGATATTTTTGCCTGTATGTCCGGGATTTTGTGATTTCATCAGGTTGTATTCTTGCGGTTTTGGGATTTTGTTGATATCTTCGCACTCAAAAGTGAAACAATATGGCTGAACCGAAGAAAATCACCGAGTTGGACCTGAATGAAGTGCCTCAGGTCTATCATAACATCAAGTATAATGACGGTGAAATCTATTTTGCCGACAACATTACTTCCATTCCCGGCTTGATGAAACAGTTTAAGGTCAATTTCATCGCTTATGTGATGGTGACCGAAGGGTGGTTGACACTGGACTTGAATGGCATCACCTATCGTTTGGACAAGAATAGTTCGTTGTTTGTTGACCGCAAGGTGGTGATTGACAACGTGCGCCATGCCGAGAAGTTCAATTGCGTCATTTGCGCCATGAGTACCGATATGGGCTTCTCGTTCTTTAACAAGAGCCTGATTCAGAGTGTGATGCATATTTTCTCTAATCCTGTCATCACCATGGACCAAAACGAAGTGGATCTTATGTTGAAGTACTATGAGTTGCTGGTTTTCAAGATGGATCACCCGGAAATGAACTTCGGCCGTGAAACAGTTCGTGATATCATCCGCTGTTTTGCATATGATTTGCTCTCAAATATTAACAGGCACTTGAACAACGGCCAGGAAGACGATATGTTGAAGCAGGGCGACAGAATCTTCAGGCGCTTCATGCTCTTGCTTGCCGAGAATAGTAATGTGAACCGCAGCGTCAAATCCTATGCCGACGAACTTTGTGTCTCGCCTAAATACCTGACCAGTGTCTGTCGCAGGCATGGTGACTACACCGCCAGCGAACTCATTGCTTCGTCGGTCATGAGCCGCATCAAGCAGTTGCTGCTTTACAGTGACTTGAGCATAAAAGAGGTGGCCGCCGAAATGGGCTTTAACAACCTGTCATTCTTTGGGAAATATGTTAGAAAGCATTTAGGCCTGTCACCCAAGAATTACAGGAAAACCAATAACTACGGTAAATAATAAGTCTTAAATAAAATGACGGTTCTTCTGGTGCAATTAAGTCTTCAGAAGAGCCGTCACTGTTTTATCCTTTACGTAGATCTGCTTGGGCTTATTTCCCTTTGTAGCGTTTCGCGTTTAATCCGAGTCTTTTTTTGAGGGATTATCCCGTCCTTGAGTCGGAAATGTCACTTTGGTTTAATTGACAGTTTCTCCAACATTTGGCTAGCAGTGAGGCCAGTGACGGGGTGGTGCCAGTCAGGGGCAAGCTGTATCATAGGCTTGATGAAAAAATCCCGTTCGGGCAAATGCGGATGGGGTACTTGCAGGGTGGGGGAGTCGATGATCAGGTCATCGATTGCGACAATGTCGATGTCCACCAAGCGGTCAATGTAGTTGCCGTGCTCGTCGCGGTGTGAGGCGCTACCCAGACGGTGTTCAATGTCGTGTATGCGGTGAAGCATATCGTTTGGAACGATGTCACTCTTGAGCATGACTCCAAGATTCATAAAGCGGTTCTCACTTTCAAATCCCCAGGGTTCGCTCTCGACGATAGAGGATACTGCACATCCGCTGGTGCCTGCTGCCAATGCAACGACGGCGCGATAAAGGTTATCGCGCCGGTCGCCCATGTTGCTACCTATATTCAGGTAATAATTCATTGTTACAAGGTCTTGTGAACCTCGATTTCTTCAAATGCCTCGATGATATCCATTTCCTTCAAATCATTGTAGGACTTGAGGCTGAAACCGCAGTCAAAGCCGCTGGTAACTTCTTTGACATCATCTTTAAAGCGCTTGAGCGAAGCCAGTTCTCCGGTGTGGATAACAATGCCGTCTCTAATGAGGCGCACCTTGCTGCCACGCTTGATTTTGCCCTCGATAACCATGGCGCCTGCAATAGTGCCCACCTTGCTGATGTGGTAAACTTGGCGCACCTCGGCGCTGCCGGTGACTTCTTCCTTGATGTCGGGCTGGAGCATACCTTCCATAGCGCTCTTGACCTCCTCGATGGCGTCATAGATGATGGAATAAAGGCGGATGTCCACACCTTCCTGCTCAGCAGCGCGCTTGGCAGAGCTTGAAGGACGAACCTGGAAGCCCACGATGTAGGCATCGCTGGCGGCAGCCAGTGTGACATCGCTCTCGGTAATGGCACCTACAGCCTTGTGGATAACGTTCACCTGAACCTCGGGAGTCGAGAGCTTGATGAGCGAGTCGCTCAGTGCCTCGATAGAGCCGTCCACGTCACCCTTGACAATGATGTTGAGTTCGTGGAACTCACCCAATGCACGGCGGCGGCCGATGTCTTCGAGGTTGATGCGGTGCTGAGTGCGGCGGCTCAACTCACGTTGCAACTGTTCGCGCTTGTTGGCAATCTGACGCGCTTCTTGGTCGGTGTCCATGACATTGAACTTGTCACCAGCCGTTGGAGCGCCATCAAGTCCCAAAATCAGGGCAGGCGTTGAGGGACCGCTCTCAGTGATGCGCGAGTTGCGCTCGTTGAACATGGCCTTTACCTTGCCGTAGTGTGTACCGGCGAGCACGATGTCACCCACATGCAGGGTGCCGTTATCCACCAGAACTGTGGCAATGTATCCACGTCCCTTGTCCAGTGATGATTCAATGATGGAACCCGTTGCCTTGCGGTTGGGATTGGCTTTAAGGTCAAGCATGTCGGCTTCGAGTAGCACTTTCTCCATCAATTCGTTCACGCCGATTCCCTTCTTGGCCGAAATGTCTTGGCTCTGGTATTTGCCGCCCCAGTCCTCGACCAGATAGTTCATGTTGGCGAGTTCCTCCTTGATTTTCTCAGGGTTAGCGCCGGGCTTATCGATCTTGTTGATGGCGAAAATGATGGGCACACCTGCTGCTGATGCATGGTTGAGTGCCTCAACCGTCTGCGGCATGACGCTGTCGTCGGCAGCGACAATCACGATGACAATATCGGTTACCTTGGCACCACGGGCACGCATGGCGGTAAATGCTTCGTGACCAGGAGTGTCAAGGAAGGTGATGCGTCGGCCGTTAGGCAACTTCACGTTATATGCACCGATGTGCTGGGTGATGCCACCCGCCTCACCAGCAATCACGTTAGAGTTGCGGATGTAGTCGAGCAGAGAGGTCTTACCGTGGTCTACGTGTCCCATGACGGTAACGACGGGAGGACGCTGAACGAGATCTGCAGGATCGTCCTCTTCCTCGCTGATGGCTTGAGCCACCTCGGCGCTGGTGTATTCGGTCTTGAAACCGAACTCATCGGCCACGATGTTGATGGTCTCGGCATCAAGGCGCTGGTTAATGCTCACCATTACTCCCAGGTTCATACAAGTGGCGATAACCTTGTTGATGGGAACGTTCATCATGCTGGCAAGGTCATTGGCAGTGACGAACTCGGTGAGCTTGAGGATCTTGCTCTGTGCTGCTGCCATTGCGGCTTCCTCACGGGCCTCCTCACGGTGCTCCTCGCGACGCTCGCGACGGCGTGCTGCAGCGGCCTTCTTGGGGTTCTTGGCGGTGAGACGTGCCAGCGTCTCTTTCATCTGGCGCTGAACATCCTCTTCGCTGACCTCGGGCCTGAGGGGCTTGCGATTGCCCTTCTTGTCCTTGCTGCGCTTGCTGCTTTGTTCGTCTTTACCTCCTCGGGACGCTGATTTTCCGGGGAAAGAGGCCTGGTTGCCTGCGGCTTCGATGTCAATCTTCTCTTTGCCGATGCGTTTGCGCTTTTTCTTGTTGGCAGCACCTTCGGCTTGAGCTTTGGCGATACGCTCATTGCGTTTCTCCTCTTTGGATTTCTTGCGCGGGCGTGTCTGCTGATTGATTGAGGTCAAGTCAACCTTGCCCACAACTTTCAGTTGCGGGCCGCCAACAGTCTCAGAAACTGGTTTGAAGACATCGTTTTCTTCCTTGACTTCCTGCGGTTCTTCAACCGTGGTCGTGTCAACTGTTGTCTCGACATCTTCTTTGACTGTCTCCTGGGCAACCTTTTCCTCTTCATGTGGAGCTTCGGCCGTAATCGTCTGCTCGGGGGCTTTCTCGGTGCTTTGCTCCTCAGGACGTTTAATCTCCTTCTCGGCGGGCACCTTCTCCTCCTTAACTGCTACGGGTTCTTTCTCCTCGGTCGCGGGCTGGGGCTCAGGCTTGGGTGCAGGCTTGGGCTTACCGGCGTTCTCCAGGTCAATTTTACCCAGGAAGGTGGGTTTCTGTCCGGGAACGACAGTTTTGATTTCATGGGACTCTTTTGCCGAAGTCTGTTTGGCCTTGCCTTTCTGCCTCTCGTTGGCCATCTTGTCTGATTTGGATTTGAGGTCCATGTCAGGCTTGAATTCCTTTACAAGCATTTCATAGACATCGTCCTGGATGCGCGCATTGATGCTAGCGTCGATTTCGATGCCTTTCTTGTGCAGGAATTCCTCGATGGTCTGTCTTCCCACATTTAAATCTGCGATGACTTTACTGATCTTTATCGCCATTCTTGATAGTGTCTTATTCAGTTAGCTTTCTGCAATATGCTTTCAGCTTTATTTTTTGCAATGATTGAGATAATGTTGAAATAATGTGATTAATCCTCAAACTCGGCCCTGAGCACAGACAGCAGGTAGTCCACTGTGGCTTCTTCAAGGTCGGCCTTGTCGATGATTTCCTCACGCGGTACGCGCAGGACAGATTTAGCGGTGTCCATGCCCACATTCTTGAGAGCCTCAATTACCCATTCGTCGATCTCGTCCTTGAACTCATCAAGATAGATGTCTTCTTCAACCTCGGTCTCGACATCACGGTAAACATCGATGCTGTAACCGGTAAGGATGCTGGCCAGCTTAATGTTCAAACCGCCTTTACCGATTGCCAGCGATACTTCATCGGGACGCAAGAACACCTCGGCATGCTTGGCCTCGATGTCCAGACGGATGGATGAAATCTTGGCAGGACTTAAAGCCCTCTGGATGAGCAACTGCGGGTTGCTGGTGTAATTGATCACATCGATATTCTCGTTCCTGAGCTCTCGAACGATACCGTGAATGCGTGCGCCCTTCACGCCGACGCAAGCGCCAACGGGGTCGATGCGGTCGTCATAACTCTCAACGGCGATTTTAGCACGTTCTCCCGGAACGCGGGCGACCGCCCTGATGACGATGAGTCCGTCATGAATCTCGGGAACCTCCTGCTCAAACAAGCGGCGCAAGAAATTCTGGCTGGTCCTTGAGACGATGATTTTGGGATTGTTGTTGGTGTTGTCAACCTTTTCAATGACGGCCCTCACGACATCACCCTTGCGGTAGATGTCGGTAGGAATCTGTTCTTCCTTCGGCAGCAGCAACTCGTTCTTGTCGTCGTCGAGCAGCAGTACTTCCTTCTTCCACACCTGATAAACCTCACCAGCCACCAGCTGTCCTTCAAGTGCTTTAAACTTGGTGTAGATGGCGTCCTTTTGAAGATCGAGAATTTTGCTGGCTAACGTTTGACGCAAGTTGAGGATTGCCCTGCGGCCAAATTTGGTGAAGTCAATCTTTCTGGTGTGCTCTTCACCCACTTCGCAGTCGGGATCATCATCGGCCTGCGCATCACTCAACGAGATCTGCTTGTTGGGGTTTTCTACCTGGCCGTCTTCAACAACTTCCAGATTCTGGTAGATCTCACAATCGCCCTTGTCCGGGTTAACGATAACATCAAAATTGTCATCGTTACCGAACATCTTGGTCAGCACGCTGCGGAAGGACTCCTCAAGCACGCTGATGAGAGTAGTCTTGTCTATGTCCTTGAGTTCCTTGAACTCGGCAAATTGTGCGGTCATATTAACCGCTTCTTCTCTTTTGGCCATAATTTTCTTTTGTCTTTAGCCTTTAGCGACTTGCCAAAAGCTAGATCTTGATGATATTTTTTGTTTGTTTAATGTCGCTGTAATTGAACCTCTCTTGTTCCTCGACCATCTCGGGGCGTTTTTTGCCTTCGATTTTCTTCTTCACTGTGGTCGAGAGTGTGAAGCCCTCGTCGTCGGCACCGGCGATGACGCCCTTGAGCTTTCGTCCGTCGGCTGTTAAAACCTCCACGTCATTGCCCACATATTTGACATACTGCCGCGGCAGCAGCAACGGTGATGTGATGCCATAGGAGCCAACCGTTAACTCATAGTCCTCGATATCACGGTCAAACGCCTCAATAACTGCGTTGTTTACTGCCACGCAATCATCAACGGTAATGTTCTCATCGCTGTCGAGCGCGACGTCAATGATGTTGTCCTTGCTCACTTTGAGAGTGACAAGGTACATCTTGGTGCCCTGAAGCGCCTCGTTAATTACCTGTTCAAGAGCTTGTTTGTCAATCATTGATTCTGTTTTTTATAATAAAAACGAGGAAGCTCGATTGCCCCCTCTCACGAATGCTGGCGCAAAAGTACTGCTTTTTCGCCACACCTGCAATATACAATGTGGAAATGCCCCACGAAACGAAATGCTATTTCACACAATTTAATGATATTTAACATTTAAAAACCTCAAAAACAAGCTTGTGTAGTGCTAATCGGCAATCACATTGACTGTTTATTAGTGGCTGAAAGTTCGTGCAAAGTGCGCCATTTTGATGGCTGCTTCGGCTGCTTCGGTACCCTTGTTGCACAGGGCTCCTCCTGCGCGGTCCAATGCCTGCTGCAGGTCATCGCACGTGAGAACGCAGAAGATGACAGGCACGTTTTGTGTGGCGTTTAGATAGGCGCAGCCTTGAGTGGCATGGTCACACACATAGTCGAAGTGCGGGGTTCCGCCTCTGATGACGCAACCAATCATGATGACAGCATCATAGCGGCCGCTGCGCGCCATTTGTGCAGCCCCAAAAGTGAGCTCTATTGTTCCAGGTACACGAGCAACTGTGATATCCTCATATCCTTCCTGCTCAAAGCAATCTAATGCTCCCTGCAGCAGGGCTCCCGTAATCTGTTCGTTCCACTCGGCGCAAACGATGCCCACGGTCAGGCCGTCGACGTGGGGAAGGGTATGAAGGGCGCCTGAGCCCTCGTTCTTGTTGAGTTGTGTTGACATTTCTTGATGGTTGTTAAAGTACTAAAAGCTGTTTGTGCTAACAGGAATAGCTTTATCGGTTTGAATGGTTATAACTCCTTTGGAAATCTGGCGTTGGTCGTGATGTAGTCTACGCCCATGGCCTTAACGCGTTCAAAGTCTTCGACCTTGTCCACGGTCCACACATTGACCTTGAGCCCTGCGGCATGCATGGCGTCAACGGCCTCTTTGGTGATGATGGAGTGAACGACATCCAGGTCCATTTTGTATTGCTTGCACCATTCCACCCATTCCATGATGGTGCCGTCACTGTCGCCTGCCAGCACCTGAACAGCGATGTCGGGATAGTGCCTGTGGATGAAGTCCACTACCCCGGGCATGAACGAAATGATCACTGCCTTGTCGGCGAGGCCTTTCTGTTCAATCAGGTTAATCAGAGCGGGAATGCCGTCAAAGACCGGCTCGTTTTCGGCCTTGGTGTTGCTGTGGATGTTGGTGCAAACTTTCACCTCGATGACTGGCACGACGTTGTTCTCGTTGCAGATGTCGAGGAAATCGCCCAGCGTGCAGGGCGTACCGGCATAGGTGATGCCATGACGCTTTTGGGTGAGAGGCGTTGACAACACAGTGGCCGTGTTCATTTGCGAAATCTCGGTCTCGGGCCCTGCCAGTCTCTTGAAACTGGCATCGTGACTCACGACAAAAGTGCCGTCGGCAGTGACACGGATGTCGCACTCAAGTCCCCAGGCACCGGCATTAGCACCATTGATGAAAGCGGCGCGAGTGTTCTCAACGCCCCATTGTGAGCCTCGGTGTCCCACAATGAGTTGTGCCTGTGCCCCCAATGAACACATGATGATGATGGCTATGGTGAAGATGCTCTTGAGCAGTGTCATGATGTTGACATTTTTATTTTTGTTGTTCAATAATTCTTCTATTTCGTGTGCCTCGGCAGTCGCTTCCAGGCGTTGTGCCAGCGGGAGCAGGGAGCGCAGCAATTGCTCGGCTGCTGAGCGACGGTTGATGAGGCGCATGAGGGCCTTGGCGAGTCCAATGGAGAGCGTGAGTTCGCGGTGGCCCATTTTCTCGCCCAGTTTTTTCTGGTAGCGCAGTGCCTTGGTGTAGTATTTTACGGCATTTCGCCCATTGCCCATCTCCAGCATGATGTCGCCTTCTTTTCCCAGGGTGTCAACCAGGTTGGACATTGCAGTGCGAGTCGCATTGGCGTCACCGCTATTGAGCTCTTTCATATAGAGTTCACTGGCGGTTTGGTAGTGGGCGAGCACATTCATCTGTTTGGTCTTGGACTTGATGACCTCGGTGGATGCCTCCACTGCCATGAGCAACATGGCCGAGAAACGCGCTTCATTGCGTTTGGCCAGACGCTCCAGCAGTTGCTGCGCCTTGGTCAGTTCTTTGGCAGCCCTGCTGTTGTCGCCCATGTCGTGATGAGCGAGGGCAAGGTTGAAGAGCAGCGATGCCACGATGGCATGAAAATCCTCGGTTTTCTTGCCATAATGGTCTGAGAGCACGAGCAGGGCATTTTCGGCTGCTCCCAACGACATCGAGGCGTTGCCGCCGTCGATGAGTAGCGCCATGCGGGCGAGCCACAGCCAAGCAGCATAGAGCTCGGGCAGCTGTGCCATGCGCTCGTCATCATAGATGAAGTCCTCGATTATCTGTTCCGCTTCCAGATCGCGTTTTTCGGCAATGAGATACTCGATATAGCACATCTGCATCTCGTTGATGATGCCTTGTTCCAGCCCCTTGATGGTGGGCATTGAGCCAGATGTGGCCATCTGGGCTCGGGCGATGGTCATGTCGTTCTTGAAACGAGGCAGGGCAATGCTGATGCTGATGGAAAGCGGGTTCATCGTTTCTTGTCGCTTGTGTTATTTGTATTCGGTGCCTTTGGCCTTGCTGCCCAGGTAACCGCCATGGTGGCGCAGGGCATAATCCTCCTTGGTGAATCCGGTTGCCCTCATGGTATTGACAACAAGCACATCGCCAATTACCGTCATCATCGTGGTTGACGTGGTCGGAGTCAGCCCCAGCGGACACACCTCAGGCGCATTGCCTGTCCACAGGCAGATGTCGGCCAAATGTGCCAGCTCGCTGTCCTTGTTGCCAGTGATAACGACGATTTTCAACTGTGGGTAGAGGTTGTGTGCCAGTGAGACCAGGGCGCATATCTCATTGGTACGTCCCGAGTTTGAGAGGAGCAGGAGCACATCGTGTGGTTGTACCACACCCAGGTCGCCATGCTGAGCCTCGCTGGGATGGAGAAAGATGGCCGGTATTCCTGTTGAGGAGAATGTGGTGGCAATGTTGTCGGCGATTTGTCCGCATTTTCCCATTCCTGAGGTAACGAGTTTTCCGCCCTCGTGTCGCACTTGCTCGACAATGAGATTTACCGCCTCCTCATAGGCATCAGTAACAGGTATATTCAGGACGGCCTTGCTTTCGGCCTCCAGTATTTCACGCATTGATTGTTTAACGTCCATATAAGGGTATAAGTTGGTTTTGAACCCACAAAGGTACAAAAATAAGCGCAAGTCAAACAGAAAAGAAAATGAAAAACCCATTTTTTCATTTTTTTTGTTGATACTCATCCTGTTTTCATGAATTAAAGCACGCATTATGCCGAATTCTGTTTTTCAGCTTTTGCTTTTTGTTGTTGCTTTTTGAACAATGATTGCATCTAATGGAAAAAATAGTTACATTTGCAGTTTCCAATAAGACAATTGGCAATGATTCAGGAACAAATAAATAGAAATAAAGAACGTTTCAGAACCATCCATCAGCCTTTGGCTGAGTATGAGTTTACCAGCGATGAGGAGCATTGCTGTTGGAACTGTGGTCATGATTTCAAGGGCAACTATTGTCCCTATTGCTCTCAAAAGGCAGGTGAAGGCCCCATCGGTTGGGACAGCGTGCGACAGAGTGTGATGGACATTTGGGGGTTGGGGTCACATTCCCTGCCCCGGACGGTTTGGCGCCTGATCACGCATCCTGGCAACTTGATTGGCGATTACATTGATGGCAGGCGCCAGGTAAGTTTCCCGCCCGTGAAAATGCTTTTTATCGTTTCGGTGGTAGTGGTGTTTTTTATCTATTACGTGTTGCCGTTCTTTACCGATGCCAACATGTATGAAATGCCCGATTCGGTAATCCCAAATTTCAGTACATGGAATCGGGGCCATTTCGCTTGGATGTATTTTGGTTTGTCGCTCTTATACATTCTGCCCACATGGGTGTTGTTCCGGTACTCGCCTCGTCACACCCGCCACACCCTGCCTCAGTGTTTTTTTATCCAAGTGTTCATGTTGGTGCTGAATCTGATCGTTACGACTTTTATGCTCTTTCCTTTTCTTTTCATCAACTATTTTGTTTACATCAGCATTTGCTTGGTCGTTCTGGTGCTTTATTACGTCATAGCTTACAAACAACTGTTTGGGTATGGGGTTTGGGGAACCTTGTGGCGAGTGCTCTTAGTCATTGGTGTTGCCTGTTATATGGTTTCTTCATTGATGATTGTGCTGCTTGATTTTGATTTCGAGGCATTAGGATATTCCGGGTTAAACAAATATTCAGCGGCACTGCAATCGGTTTGTTTCGCACTTCTGCTATTAGCGATTGGCTGGCTCATCAACCTCATCGCAACGAGAAAGGCTCGTCGTGAAATCAAAGCATCAGCTAGAGAAAAGAAGGCTTCACTGTAGATATAATGCAGTATATGGCTATGAAAAGAAAGATATTTTTGCTGTTGAGGGTACTAGCTGTCGGTTTGAACTCGCAAGCTCAACGCACTCCTGCCATGGGCTGGAGTTCTTGGAACACATTTGCCCTCGACATCAATGAGATGGAATTGGACTAATCATTATTGCGGTTATATAATGAAAAACGAGAACCGAAATATCGTCAAGATAGCCATCATCAGTGACCTGCATGTGATGGCTCCGGAGTTGCTGGTTAATGATGGTGTGGCCTTTGAGGAGTATCTCATCAAGGACCGCAAGATGCTGCGCGAGAGTGCCGAAATTCTCACCTCGATAGTTGACAGCATTCTGGAAGTTGAGCCGCACATTGTGCTGGTGACGGGCGACTTGACAAAGGATGGTGAACGTGTGAGCCACATGCTGGTGGTATCACAGCTGCAACGCCTCGTCGATGCCGGCATCCAAGTGCTTGTCGTCCCCGGCAATCATGACATCAACAATCCCGATGCCCGAACCTATGATGGTGATATTGCCACTCCCACCGACACTATTACTCGCCCCGAGTTTGCCGAGATTTATCGTCACATGGGCTATGATGAACGTTCACGCCGTGACCAGGATACCTTGAGCTATTGTCGGGATGTGACCGAGCAGCTCACGATTCTGGCCATTGATGCCTGTATGGATCGTCTCAACACTTTTGTTTCCCGAGGCGATGCCCGTGACCATTGCAAGACCAGTGGCATGCTTGAGGCTGCCAGTCAGCAGTGGCTGGTGGAGCAGGCGAGTGCTGCAACTGCGGCAGGCAGACGTGTTATCGCGATGATGCATCACCACCTGGTACCGCATTTCCACATGGAAGACACATTGGCTGCCCCCTATGTCGTTGCTGACTCCCAACAGTTGTGCCAACGGCTGGTAGATGCAGGGGTCCATGTCATCTTCACCGGTCATCTTCACATTAGTGACATCAGCCAGACGAGCCTTCGCAGCGGCAAAATGGTTGAGGTGTCAACTGCATCGGCTGTGGGGTATCCTTGCCAGTGGCGCGTCGCCACTTGCAATCCCCAAGCGGGCAAATTGCAGCTCCGCAGCATCACCCTTAGCAGCCTTCCGTCAGATCCTGACTTCTGTGAACGTGCGCGCGAGGTGTTCAAGAACTGCATTCCCACCATGACACGGGGTGTCCTCAGACGTTACTGGCCCGAAATCAGCAGCGCTATTGACAATTACCGCAGCAAGCATGCGTTTGTCATGCGTTATGTTACTGTGCCCGATACGCCTGATGAAATAGCCGCTCTGTTGCTCAAACACCTGCAACACTCGGCAACCAATGCCTATATTGCCTTTGCCGAGGGAAATGAGGGCGGACAGGACAACCGCCAAATCATCGATCAGCTCATCAAGGGTGTGGATCAGGTTGTTGACAGCACTGTCAAAGGCATCCTCCGCCCGCTCACCAAGGCCGCATTGCGTTTGCGCATCTATGGCCAATTCAGGCTTGTCATGCGCAGCATCCTCGAGGATTTGAACGACATCGGAACCAGCCATGAATCGGTCATTAATGACCATACTGCAATCATTGATATGTGATTAAAGAATTGAAGACGTTTTTTCTAGTCATCCTTTTGATTGCATTGCGTCATTGTTGAGATTTTCTAGCGATGAAATTGTCATTGTCTCCTTGCATATATTCATTTTTTTTCTACTGAAATACATAGTTTTTGTAACATTATGTCTAAATTTATGGCAATTTGTTTGGCCCGATAGGTTTTACTGTTTATTTTTGCAACTGTATTATAGTTAGCAAATTATAAATAAACATATAATAATATGAGTTCCCCAAAGATTGAATTGACTTCCCGCGAAAAGGAAGTACTTGAAATGCTGTCATTAGGGTATAACAGCAAAGAAATTGGAGAAAAAATCTTCATTTCCTCTAACACGGTGGAGTATCACCGCAAGCAGCTTCTACGCAAAACAAACTCACGCAATGTTGCTGAATTGATTGGTAAAGCATACCGTACAGGATTGTTGAAGATCAACAACTGACATAGATACCCTAGAGTCAAAGGCTATGCTGCAGTTTCCATGTGGCGTAGTCTTATTTTTTTCTGCAAAATACAAACAACGCCCGCAGCCTGAACCAGGCAATGCGGGCGTTGTTATGGGTGAGACGTTCTATTGCATGAGCAGTAGAAGTCGTTCAAAGGAGGGAAGTGTGATTACTTCTTCTCCTTGAGCAGGTCGCGGATTTCGCCAAGCAACTCTTCCTGAGTGGGACCAGCGGGAGCCTCGGGCTCTTCCTTCTTGGGCATGAGCTTGTTCATAGCCTTGATCATCAAGAAGATACAGAAGGCAATGATGAGGAAGTCAAGAACGTTCTGCAGGAACAGACCATACTTAATCGTTGCACCAACAGCCTCGGTAGCCACACCTGCGTTGGCAGCTACGGTGCCGGCAGCGTCGGCAACGGCTTCAACAGCACCCTCGGCACCGACTGCACTGGCTGCATCGCCGACCATCTCGGAAACGGGGGGCAGGTGATATTCCAGACCAGAGAGGTCAACACCGCCAGTGAGGACGCCGATAGCAGGCATCAGCACGTCGTCAACCAATGAGGAAACGATCTTGCCGAAAGCACCACCGATGATAACACCGACAGCCATGTCCATCACATTGCCCTTCATTGCAAATTCTTTAAACTCTTTGATAAATCCCATAATTTTTCAGTTTTTAAAAAATATAACATGCGAATATATTAAACATTCTTAATTGTGCAGTAAAAGCATCATTTTGTCCCTTCAAGTCAACTGTGGTATTGATATTTTTTGTTAACTTTGCAGCCGCATAGCGGCTGATGACGTGTTGACGTGTTAACCGCAATGCAAAGGTAATAAAAAAATGTAATAAAAGTTATATATCTACTTATTTATTAAAAAAACATTAAAAAATGGAGAAGATTAAAATCGGTATTAATGGATTCGGACGTATTGGTCGCTTTGTGTTCCGTTCAGCTTTTGAGCCTGAGAACGTTAACGACATCGAGGTAGTGGGTATCAATGACCTGCTTGACGTTGACTACATGGCCTACATGCTCAAGTATGACACTATGCATGGCCGCTTTGACGGTACGGTAGACTATGACCTGGAGAAGAAGGAACTCATCGTCAATGGTCAGCACATCCACATCTACGCTGAGAAGGAAGCACAGAACATCCCCTGGGGTGAGATTGGTGCCGAGTACATCGTTGAATCGACCGGTTTCTACCTGACCATGGACCGCGCTGAGCAGCACCTCAAGGCTGGTGCCAAGTATGTGGTTCTGTCAGCTCCCAGCAAGAAGGGTGACGACGGTCGCCAGGCCGACATGTTCGTTTGCGGTGTGAACACCGACAAGTATGCTGGCCAGACCATCGTGAGCAACGCCAGCTGCACCACCAACTGCTTGGCTCCCATCGCAAAGGTGTTGAACGACAGCTTCGGTATTGAGAGCGGTCTGATGACCACCGTTCACTCGGTAACCGCTACCCAGCGCACCGTTGACGGTCCCAGTGCAAAGGATTGGCGAGGTGGTCGTGCCGCTTGCGGCAACATCATCCCCAGCTCGACCGGCGCTGCCAAGGCCGTGGGTAAAGTCATTCCCGAACTCGATGGTAAGCTCACCGGTATCTCGATGCGCGTTCCCACCCTCGACGTTTCGGTTGTCGACCTCACTGTGAACCTCAAGAACCCCGCCACCAAGGAGGACATCTGCGCTGCCATGAAGAAGGCCAGCGAGGGTGAGCTGAAGGGTATCCTGGGTTATACCGAGGACAAGGTCGTTTCCAGCGACTTCCTGGGTTGCGCTCTGACCTCAATCTTTGACGCTGACGCTGGTGTTTACCTCACCGACAAGTTTGTCAAGGTGGTTTCGTGGTATGACAACGAGATTGGTTACAGCCACAAGATGCTCGATCTCATCAAGGTGATGAAGAAGCACAACGGCTAATCTCGAGGTTACAAACCTAAAGTTTAAAGAATCCCCGCAATGTCATCATTGTGGGGATTTTTCATAAAAAATAATAAAATATTTGGATTTTCTTGTCTAGTGCCTTAACTTTGTAACCATCAATTTTTATTAACCATCTAAAACAGTTCACGACAATGAAGAAATGGAAATGTGTTGTGTGCGGTTACATCCATGAGGGTGATACACCGCCCGAAGAGTGCCCGCTGTGCGGCGTTGGCCCTGAGGACTTTGAGGAAGTGACCGAGTAAGTCCCGTTGACCCTATTCAGGTCATGAGAATCATGAATTATTTATCTGTTTAACTTAACAACTAATAATCAAATCAACTGACAATCAATTATGGCTAAAAAATGGATCTGTACCGTGTGCGGTTATGTGCATGAGGGCGATACCCCTCCCGAGAAGTGTCCGCAGTGTAAACAACCCGCCGAGAAGTTCAAAGAACTCAAGGAAGACGAGGAAGTAACCTATGCTGCCGAGCATGTCATCGGTGTTGCTAAGGGTGTTGATCCCGAAATTCTCGCTGGCTTGAAGGCCCACTTCGAGGGCGAATGCTCCGAGGTCGGCATGTATTTGGCAATGTCGCGTCAGGCCGACCGTGAGGGCTATCCCGAGGTGGCCGAGGCGTTCAAGCGCTATGCCTTTGAGGAGGCTGAGCATGCTGCCAAGTTTGCTGAGCTGTTGGGCGAGGTAGTTTGGGACACCAAGACCAACCTTGAGAAACGCATGGCTGCCGAGGCTGGCGCCTGTGAGGACAAGTTCCGCATTGCTAAGCTTGCTAAAGCCCAGAACCTTGATGCCATCCATGACACCGTTCACGAGATGGCCCGCGACGAGGCACGTCACGGTCAGGGCTTCACTGGTCTGTACAACCGCTTTTTCAAGAAATAACGCCAATTAGTGCGTTACCTGTTACAAACAAAGCACTCGAGGCCCTGGGCCCGTCGGGTGCTTTATTTTGTTCCCCCTCTGAAACTATAATCTCGGACTTGCATCAACAAAAAAATAGGTCAACAAGCTGTTTTCACTGCTTGCTGACCTTTAGTTGGTCGGGGTGAGAAGACTCGAACTTCCGGCCTCCACGTCCCGAACGTGGCGCGCTAACCAACTGTGCTACACCCCGAAACTTAAAAGCAATTTGGGTACACGAGACTCAAATCCGCTTTTGAGCGGTGCAAAGATACTGCTATTTTTTGAAACAGAGCAAGAATTCGGCAATTTTATTTAATGGGCGTCTAGCCAGTTGCTGGCAGCGCCATGGCTGGCGGTAAGCTTCACTTGGCCTTGATATACCCCTTCCATCTCTTCGATGACGATGCGCTGCACCTGGTCGAGTTCGCTGGGGATGACGTCAAAGTTGAGTTCGTCATGCACCTGCAGTATCATCTTGGACTTGATGCCTTCCTGATTAAAGCGGCGGTAGATGCGCACCATGGCGAGTTTGATGACGTCGGCAGCCGTTCCCTGGATGGGAGCGTTGATGGCGTTGCGCTCGCTGAAACTTCTCACGACCGCATTGCGGGAATTGATATCGGGGAGCATGCGACGCCTGCCGTAGAGTGTGGTAACATAGCCTTTCTCACGCGCTTGGGCGATGCTGCGGTCAATATAGTCGCGCACCTGCGGGAAGGTGGTGTAGTAGCCGTCGATGAGCATCTTGGCCTCATCGCGCGGGATGTTGAGGCGCTGGGCCAACCCGAAGGCACTGATGCCGTACAGGATGCCGAAGTTGGCGGTCTTGGCCTTGCGGCGTTCGTCACTGGTGACCTGCTCCAGTGGCTTGTGGTAGATGCGTGCTGCCGTGATGGCATGAATGTCCTGCTCATGGGCAAAGGCATCGAGCATCGTCTTGTCATGGCTTAAGTCGGCAACAAGTCGCAGTTCGATTTGGGAGTAGTCGGCGCTGAAGAATACATTGCCTTCAGCAGGGATGAAAGCCCGCCTGATTTCTTTGCCGTCGTCGGTGCGCACGGGAATGTTCTGCAGGTTGGGATTGGTCGATGAAAGGCGTCCCGTGGCAGTGACTGTCTGGTTATAGGTGGTGTGGATGCGCCCTGTTTCGGGATTGATGAGTGCCGGCAGGGCATTGACATAGGTGGACAACAGTTTGCGAATACCCCTGAGCTCCAGTATCTTGTCGACTAGCGGATGACGATCGCGCAGCTTGAGCAGGATGTCCTCGGTGGTGCTGTACTGGCCCGTCTTTGTCTTTTTGGCCTTGGGATCGATTTTCAGGTGATCGAACAGCACTTCGCCCACTTGTGCGGGCGAGGCGGTGTTGAAACTCATGCCTGCTAACTGATGGCACTCGGCTTCAAGTTTGTTCATCTGCTCTGTCAATGTCACTGAGTATTCGTTCAGTGCCTTTTCGTCAATTCTCACTCCGGCAAGTTCCATGCTTGCAAGCACCTGCACGAGCGGCAGCTCAATTTCCTGCAACAGTTTGTACAGGCCTTGCTCCTTAAGCAGCTTGTCGAGTGCGTCAGGGAGCTGGAAGGTCAGGTCAGCTGCCTCGCCGATCCATTTTGCCAGCGTGGGGAGCGGAATCTGTTGCGGCTTGAGCTGGTTGCGTCCCTTGGGGCCTAACAGTGTCTCGGGTGCGATAGCGGTGTAATGTAGCAGTTCATAGGCCATTTCGGCGATGCTGTGGCCACGTTCGGGCTGCAGCAGGTAATGGGCTACCGAGGTGTCATAGTAAGGAGCCGTGAAGTTGATGCCGTGCTGATGCAGGGTGACCATCAGTCGCTTGATGTCGCTGCTCACGATGCACGCTTTGCCGCTAAAGAGCGGGGCGATCGCCTTGAGCATCTCAGGGTGTTCCTCACACATCACGAATGCTGCCTCATGTTCCCTGGCGGTGATGGCGATTCCCACAATCTTGAGCTGCATGGTGTTGCTGCCGGCAGCCAGCAGGCTGACAGCGACGCGTGGCTGATCGGCGAGATTGCTTACAAGCATGGCTGCTTCCAGTGGGGAGGTGATGAGACCGTATTGCGTGGGCACATCGTTGATGGTTTTGTAGCTTGGTGCTGCTGGTGCCTGTGCCTCAGCGGGTTCATCCATGTCGAAGAGCGACAACTGCTGCCCGCTCACTGGCTGCTTGCGGACTGGTTGTGCGGGCGTTGAAGGCTTTTGTGGCGCCTCGGCCGGGACGGCGTCCAGGCCAGCGTTCGCTTCGCCACCGTCAATCAGGCGCTGGGTGAGTGTGCGGAACTCCAGCTCAGAGAACACTTGCCGCAGGGATTCTATATCAACAGCTTCGCGCTTTAGTGCCTCGGGGTTGAGTGTGACGGGCACGTCGGTGATGATGGTAGCCAGCCACTTCGACATGCGAATCTGATCGGCATTTTCCTCTACGCGCTGCTTTTGTGCACCCTTGAGTTCATCGGTGTGTTCCAGCAAATTCTCAATGGAGCCGTATTGCTGGATGAGTTTCTCGGCCGTCTTGGGCCCCACGCCAGGGCAACCGGGAATATTATCGGCAGTGTCACCCATGAGTCCCAAAATGTCGATGAGCTGTGTGGGGTTTTCAATTCCGTATTTTTCATTGACTTCCTCCACTCCCAAAATGACTTTCTTGAGTGGGTCATAGACCTTGATGTTGGGAGTCACCAGCTGTCCGAAATCCTTGTCACCAGTGACCATGTAGGTGAAGAATCCCTGCTGTTCGGCCTGGTGTGACAGCGTCCCGATGACATCATCGGCCTCAAATCCCTCGATTTCAAAGATGGGGATGCGGTAGGCCTGCAGGATGCGCTTGATGTAGGGCACAGCGACGAGGATGCCCTCGGGCGTCTTTTCACGGTTGGCCTTGTAGGGCTCATAGCTCTCGTGCCTGAAAGTTTTGCCCCCAGGCGGATCAAAGCACACGGCAATGTGCGATGGCTGCTCCCGCTTGAGCAGATCTTGCAGCGTGTTCACAAAGCCGAAAATGGCAGACGTGTCAATGCCTGTCGAGGTGACGCGTGGACTGCGAATCATGGCATAATAGGCCCTGAAGATGAGCGCATAGGCGTCCAGCAGCAGCAGTTTCTTGTCGGATTCCATACAGCAGTGGTTTTTGATTACAAGGGCATAAAGGTAATGATTTTTTTTCAGTTTCGGTTCATTTGGCAATCATAAAGTCCCATAATAGAAAAATAACTCCTAAAATGGTGATGCTACCGAGAATTATTGCTACCTTTGCACCTTGAAATGGCAATATCGTTAGCACATATCCAAGAGCAACTGCGGCCTGACCTTGACGCGATGAATGACATCATTTCATCCACATTGCAGAGCAGCAGTGAGTTGACCAACAACATTGTTACGTCCTATCTCAAGAGCAAGGGCAAGTTGTTGCGCCCCATTGTGACCTTGTTGAGCGCTAAATTCTTTGGCGGCATCAACGAGAAATCCTTGCAGGGCGCTGCCGCGCTGGAGATGCTGCATAATGCCTCCCTCATTCACGACGACGTCATCGACGAGGCCACCGAACGCCGTGGCCTGCCCACTATCAACAGTGTGTGGAGCAATCATGTGGCAGTGCTCGTTGGCGACTTTTTTGTCACGGGAGCCTTGCGTTGCGGTGTGGCAACTGGCGACGGTCGCATCCTGAGTGCCCTTGCTGATATGGGCCGGGCATTGTCGCTGGGCGAGATTGACCAGGTGGACATCGCGCGCAACCACAATATCGATGAGGCCACCTACATGGAAATTATCGGGGCCAAGACCGCTTCCCTGTTTGAGTGTTGTGCCGTTGTTGGCGGCTATGCCAACGATGCACCCCAGACAGCGATTAACGAGTTGCGCAATTATGCCCGCTTGCTGGGCCTGTGTTTCCAAATCAAGGACGACACATTCGACTATTACAACGATCCCATCATCGGCAAGCCCACCGGTAATGACCTGCGCGAGGGCAAAGTGACGCTGCCGCTCATCTATGCCTTGAGGCGTGACGACATGCCCGAGCGTGACGAGATGCTGGCACTGGTGAGAAAAGAGTCACCCGATTGTGAAGACATTGAACGCCTCATTGATTTTGCCAAGCGTGCAGGGGGCATTGACTATGCCTATGACACGATGGTGCGACTGCGTGACGAGGCCACAACGATACTGGCACCTTATCAGCCCGATGAGACTGTTGACCAGTTCAGGGAAATCTTTGATTATGTCATCGAACGCAGGCTTTAAGCTGCGGTGCCGCTCTTGCGGTGTCCCTTGCCAACCCAAGTAGAAACATCATGCTGCAACAATTCATGATAGCAGGACGCATCGAGGCCGGCTGTGACGAGGCCGGGCGCGGTTGCCTTGCAGGCCCTGTGACGGCTGCTGCCGTCATCCTGCCGGCCGATTTCACCAGCGACATGATTAACGACAGCAAGCAGTTGACCGAGCGTCAGCGCGAGCGCCTGCGTCCTGTTATCGAACGCGAAGCAATCGCTTGGGCGGTTGCTATGGTCTCTCCCGAAGAGATTGACCGCATCAATATCCTGCGCGCCAGCATCACCGCGATGCACCGCGCCCTGGACCAGCTTGCCGTTCGTCCTGAGGGTATCCTTGTTGACGGCAACCGATTCTATCCTTACCATGATATTCCCCACACGACCATTGTCAAGGGCGACGGCAAGATGCTCAGCATTGCAGCCGCATCGATTCTTGCCAAAACGCACCGCGATGAATTGATGCGCCGCCTGGATGCCGAGTTTCCCCAATATGGCTGGTCCCGCAACAAGGGGTATCCCACGCCCGATCATCGTGCTGCTATTGCTGCCCACGGCATCACTCCCTATCATCGCAAGACTTTCCAGTTGCTGCCTCAGCCCACACTTTTTGACGGAATGGACTTTTAATTTTTTGTTGTCCCCATCAGTCAAGGTTCTCAGCTTAGTGCAGACCGTCGGCCTGCTTTTTAACAACATAGTCTTTTGCTAGATATCACTAATAAAAAACAGGGCCCCGTGCGGGACCCTGCTTTTGTATTAGTGTATCAATCTCAATTGATTACCAGGTCTTTGCCAACAGGTAGTCAATCAGAGCCGAAACGTCAGCAATCGAAACAGTCTGGTCTTGGTTGCAGTCAGCATTGGCCATGTTGATGGCGTTCTCATCCTTGCTCAGCAGGTAGTCAATCAGTACAGAAACGTCAGCGATTGAAACAGTGCCGTCGCCATTGGCGTCACCACGCAGGCCAGCGGGAGCAGCAGCCTCGGTTACGCTGATGATGTAAAGCTGAGGCTTCTCGTTGTAAACGGTAACGGTACCGATTACATCGTAGGTCTTACCCTCCTCGATGGTGAACTCAACACCGAACTGGTTGTACAGTACGAGGCTGTCAGCACCAGTGTAGTAGTACTTCTGGTAGTCCTGAACGGTCTGGTCAGTCTCGGGAACGATGGTCAGACCCTTCATGATGACGTATTCGTTAACGTTGTTCAGCTCGAGAGTTTGGCGCTCGAAGGGCTCAACAGTCTGGATGGGCTCGCCCTCAGCTGCCTTCACGTTGTTGGGATACTGGAACTCGGGAACGAGACCACCACGGAAGTCATACTTCTGAGCATCCCATTCCTCGGCCAGAACGGTACCCTGGGGAAGGGTGGGAACCTGGCTGCCGTAGATCAGACCGCTGCCGCTAGCGTCGCGGATCCACAGGTTTTTGCCATTCTGATAGGTAACAACTGCGTTGCCGTAGAAGATGAAGTCAACCTTGTTGGCCAGGGCGTTGGCCTCGGCGATGGTGCTCACCTCAGCAAGCTTGATGTACTTAGCACTTACGGTAGCGCTGGTTACACCATTGAGTTCGGCATAAGCCTTAACAGTGGTAGTTGCGTTGATGGTGAAGGGCTGGGTGTAAACCTGATATACGCTGTCGGTGGTGTAATAGATGGTAGCACCCTGGGTAGCGCAGGTGATGGTTACCTCCTGGCTGTTGACAAACTTGGTGTTGTGGTCAGGAGCGAGAACGGGAGCCTCAACGGGAGTAACGTCGCCAGTAGCCTTGTAGATGTAAACGGGCTCTTGGCCGCTAGCATAGCAAGAGAAGAGAACGCTGCTCTTGTTGTAGCGGATGGTGTTGCGGGTGCTGCTGCCCTGGAAGATGATGGCGGCAGCGCCATCAATGCTGATGGATGCGATGGCATTGCTATCAACCTCGGCCTTGGCCTTCAGCTGGTTGGAGCTGCTGCTGGGAGCATACAAGTAACCGTCGGCGGTCTTGAGAGCCCAGTTGTTGCCCTGAGCCTCGAGGGTGATCACTTGAGCCTCATCGGTAACGATGATGTTGTCGTTGATTGTTACGTCAACGGCACCGTAGTTGTTGGTGCGGGCCTCACCCATGGCCTTGGCGGCCTCGTTGTTCACGATGATGATGTTGTCACCCTCGGCCAAGCTAGCAGCGTTGGTTACCAACTCATAGGTGGTACCCTCAACGGGAGTAACACCTGAGTTATAGTCGCTCTCGATGTAGTAGAGCTGCAGAGCGTCATTGAAGATGCTCACGATGCCCGTGATGGAGCAATCCTGGTCAGTAAACTCGGGAATGGTAACATCGGTGAAGCGGTTGTACAGAGCAATGGTGGTACCGTCGGTCAGAGTGGCGGTGGTACCGCTGATGCTCTTCACGTGCTCGATCTTCACATAAGCGTTGATCATGTCGGCCATCTGGCTAGCCTGGATGGTCTGTACGGCAGCAAGTGCGCTGTTGGAAACACCGCTTGCAGATACATTAGCAGGGTGCTGGAACTCATCCAAAGACTTGTAGGTGGTCTTGGTTGCAGTCCAGTTCTGGTTCAGAACAGCACCATTGGCAAAGGTCTCGGCGGGAGCGGCATCATAATAAATGAGGCCATAGCCACTAGCGTCGCGCACGAAGAGGTATTTGCCATTGTGATAGGTAACAACAGCGTCACCAGTGAACATGAATTCGGTGTCATCCTCCAAGCCGTTAGCGGCAGCCAGTGTAGCAACACCGGTAGCGGGCTCAACCTTGGTGTAGGTGGCACTAACGGTAGCACTCTCAACACCGTTCTTGGCAGCCTTGGCGTAAACCGTAGTGGTTTCAGTGATGTTGAGGGGAGTGCTGTAAGCCTGCCAGTTCTGATTGTCAGTGCTGTAGCTCAAGGTAGCGCCTTCCTCATTGTTGGTGATGGCTACGGTAAGGCTCTCTTCGAAGGTCTGAGAAGCGGGCAGGCTGGGAGCGGCAACGGTAACCACGGGAGTTGTACCGTCATTTAAGGTAACGGTCATGCTTACAAGGCGCACCTGCTTACCACTTTGGTCGTTGGTGAACGTAATGCTGCTGTTATTGCCAGACCAGTTGCCGTTTGCATCAATGGTACCATTGTCAACAGCGGGCCAAACAATGTACTTGGTGTCACCCAATTCGTAAGTGAAGGCAATACTGATGATGTTTTTAGTAGCCTCAACTTTCAAGGTGTTCTGTGCGTAGAAACGCAGGTTGCTACCAGTGTTATAGTACGCAGGAGGATTGTTGCCAGTATTCTTGGCATAGGTCAGGGTTACACCATCAACAGTCAGCGACGCTCCATCTAAACTTTCACCATTGGTGTAGTTTTGTTCGGAGAAATTGATGGTCACATCAGTAGCGGCCCAAGCCGACATGGTCAGCAGGGCTAGCGTGAGGAGAGAAAATAATTTCTTCATAAAAACGTGAATGAATTAAATGAATAAAAGTATGTTAATAAACAAAAATGTTCATTTTGAGTACTTTAGTGAAAGGTGGTCCGTTTCATGCCGCAAAGGTACGGATAATATAATAATTGTGCAACTGTTTTCCCCCTTTTTTGTGGGCCGTTTTTGTTTTTGAAAATGGTGATGATTGAGGCTCGTGTCATTTCCAAAATGAGGTGTCCTTTTGCCTACTGATAAATATAAAGAAAATGTTCATGAAAAACGCTTTTCTTTCTGCTTGATGCGGGTGATTGGCTAATAATGATTATTTTTGCAGAGATAAAAAAGTATTATATGGGAAACCTTCATATTGGCATGACATTTTCGGGAGGCGGTTATCGGGCAGCCACCTTTGACTTGGGCGGATTGTCATTGTTGAATGCCCTCAAGATCGATGACAATAAAACGTTGCTGGATTGTGTCACAGCCCTCACCTCGGTCTCGGGCGGCACTATCACAGCGCTAAAATATATGCTCGCGCGTGCGAATGGTCAGGATGTGAATGCGATGGTCGCAGAATTGTTCTCGTTCCTGTGTGATGAAGACCTGGTTGTGCGGGCAATGAAAGGGCTGAGTCAGGAGCGGGCCAACCGCAACGCTTCAGCTATCAAAATCATGGCTGGCATTTATGACGAGGTGCTGTATAAGGGGGCGGTGATGCAGGACATCATCGACAACATTGACCGTATTCCCGTAAAGGATTTCACGGCGCTGGCGACCGATTTTGACAATTCGCTGCCCTTTCGTTTCCGGATTACCGAGGGTAGGATGACCACAGGTGAACGACTGACTTATGGCGTCTTTGGCAACCAAAAGCACCGCATCGGCCGCTCCATAGCAGGCCGCATCAGGCTAGGCGAGGCGCTTGCTTGCTCTTCATGTTTCCCCAGCGGTTTTGAACCGATGATGTTTCCCGACGATTTCAAGGTATCGCAAGAAGACGATGTCGACATCTATAGCCAAATGCGCTTCGGGCTCATGGACGGCGGCATCGTGGACAATCAGGGCATTGAGCCTGTCTTGCTTGCCGAGGAACGCATGCGCAAGTATCGCGAGGACAAGGCCCGCACCGACAAGGCCTTGGACTTGATTATCGTCTCGGACGTATCGAGCCCCTATATGGAGGGTTATGAGCCTAGTGAACAGATGCTGCCACACGGTGTCGGCAAGCTGACCATGGGAAGGCTGCGCAACTACGGCTTGATTGCCGAGTGCGTTGCGATGTCGCTGTTCATTCTTGCTCTTGTCATGGGCAGCGGCTTTTGGGTGGGACTCATGAGTGTGGTGTTGGTCCTTGTCACAGTGTTAAACATCGCTGGTGCCTTGTTCAAAAACAGGCTTTTCAGGGCTATTGCCAGTACGTTTGTCGGCAACAATGCCACCTTTATCAGTCATCTCAAGTTCTCGACCTTGGAAGCGATGCTCATGAACCGGGCCAAATCGGTAATCATGATGTCATCGGATGTCTTCCTCAAACATCTGCGCAAGATGAACTACGAGACACTCTATAATGACGAGCAGTGGCACAATCGAACTCTCACCACCACCGTCTATGAGCTGCGTGAGGGTGAGCGATGGGATTCCATGAGAAGGAATGGAACCTTGTCGGAATATCTTGCCCCGTCAGATGCCATGCAAGAGAACAGCAAACTCGCCGCCAGCATGGGAACAACCTTGTGGTTCACGGCCGCAGACAAGGAAAAAGGAATGCCGCAAGCCATCATGGCCGATGGCCAGTACACAATGTGCTACAACCTGCTAGAGTATATTGATAAGGTACAGGAGGATGGCACAAATCTCACCGAAGGCCACCAGCAGATCATCGCATTAAGGCCCCAGCTGATGGAGATGTGGAATAAGTTCCAACAGGATCCCCAATGGATGGTGCCTAAAGACCAATAATCTTGGCTAAAGTTTCGTCGGTTTTGTCGGGGGCGGTCCAGATGATGTCAGGGTCGCGACGGTACCATGTGAGCTGCTTTTTGGCATAAACGCGTGTGTTCTTCTTGATGCGCTCGATGGCCGTGTGTCGGTCCATGGTGCTGTCAAACATGGCGAACATTTCTTTCATTCCTACTGTGTTGAGGGAGTTGAGGTGGCGCAGGTGATAGACGCTGTGCGCCTCCTGTTCCAACCCTGCATCTACCATGTGGTCCACGCGGCGGTTAATGCGGTCAAAAAGTTTGTCCCGCTCGATGTTTAGGGCCATCTTGATGATGTTGAAATCGCGTTGTTTGGCATTGCCGGTGCGCAGCGTGGAGTAGGGAACACCGGCCTGACGGCAAATTTCCACAGCATGGCATACGCGCTTGGTGTTGTTGCGGTCTACGGTCGCTGCATACTGCGGGTCTAGGCTTTCCAGCTCATTTACAAGGCTTTCCAACCCCTCGTTGGCCAGCTTCTCCTTGACTGCCATGCGCACGTCGGGTGTGATGTCGGGCAACTGGTCGATACCGCGGCAAACGGCATCAACATAGAGCATCGAGCCCCCGCACATCACAGCATAGTCTCCCACCTGCCACAATGAAGGCAGCAGTGCCAATACGTCGGTTTCGAATTGTGCAGCGCTATAGTTTTCATCAAGTTCCTTGAATGCGACAAAGTGATGCCGCACGGCTGCCAGTTCCTCGGGTGTTGGGGCGGCGGTGCAGATGGGTATTCCCCGGTAGATTTGTCGTGAGTCGGCGTTGATGATGTCACATCGCAGCCGCTGTGCCAGTCGGATGGCAGCGGCTGTCTTGCCCACACCAGTGGGCCCGGTAATGACAATCAACGTCTTGGACATTTTAGTTCACTCGCTTTGCTCGTGCAAGGTGGGCTGCGCCTCAGCAATTGGAAGCAAGCTATCATTGCGTTCGGCTTGCACCACCTTTCCTGTTTTTTTAGGGCCATTAGGGGCTCTTGGGGCCTTAACGCCTAATGCCAAGCACCTAACACCTAAAACCTCACTCACTTCTCGTTGCGATAGTTGGCAATGAATGATGAGGTCATGGTCATGGGCTTCTTTTGGTCGGTTATCTCTTTCTTTTTTGTCTTATGCAATGGGTTGGGCTGGTGCAGCACATATTCGCAGTAATAGGAAATGATGAGCGTCGTCAGCGGCAATCCGATGATCAGTCCGATGAATCCCATGACATATACCCACAGCGATAGCGAAAGGAAGATGATGGCGGGATTGAGGCCCATCTGATTCTTCATGATGGTGGGGATGAGCACCATGTCCTGGATGACCTGGCAGATGATGTAGGCGAGAATCACCCAAGCAAACATCACCCAAAAACTGCCTCCTGTTGCTGCCGTTGCCACCAGGCAGAGGAATGCGGCGATGGGGATGGAAATGAGTTGCAGATAAGGTACCATGTTCAGCAGTCCCACGAACAGGCCAAAAGCAATGGCCATGGGCAGCCCGATAATATAGAACTCGATGGCAAAGATGATACCCACAAAGAACGACACGGCAGCCTGGCCGCGGAAGTAGCGTCTCATGGTGTCGGCCACGTCGCTGAAGATGCGCAGAGCCGTGCGCCTGTACTTGGAGGGTATGGCAGCCTTAAATGCGCGTGACAACTTGTTGAAGTCCAATAGGATAAAGAACATGTACAAGAGCACGATGAACCAGGAGATGATGCTGAAGATGACACTCATGGTTCCTCCCACTACCGACCATGCGCCAGACAACGTCTTGTTGATAATCTCCATCCATTGCTGCTTGCTGAATATCTCATTGATCTTTTCGAGGTCAATATACTTGCGGATGAACTCGTTGACTTCTGCAGGGATGTATGGTATCCTGAGCGATGACTTGGCATAGGCCGCCAGTTGCTTTGACATGGTGCCGAACTCGTCAATGAGATAGGGGATGACAAGCCAGCATAGCCCAACGATGATTGCAATGACGATCACGAGCGCCAACACCACCGCAAGGGCGCGCGCCTTGATGTGCGCTTTGCGCTGCAGCCACTCTACCAGCGGCTCGATGAGATAGGCCAGGATGAAGCCCACGACAAACGGCATGAGGACGGGGCTCAGGTAGTTGATGAGCCACACGCCCACGGCCACGCTGATGAGCGTCAAGACCATCCTGACCACGCGGTCGAAGTCATATTTCTTTTGAACTGTCTGTGACATATTTTGTTTTTAGTTTTTAGTCCTTAGTTTTTAGTCCTTAGTCCTTAGTTCTTAGTTTTTAGTTTTTAGGGCCCTTAGGGGCCTAACAGCTAGAGCTTAATATCAACCTCGACGGGGCAGTGGTCGCTGCCGAATATCTCGGTGTGGATTTTGGCATCGGTAAGTTTCTCTTGCAGGCGGTTGCTCACCAGGAAGTAGTCGATGCGCCACCCTGCATTTTTCTCGCGGGCCTTGAAACGGTAGCTCCACCACGAATAGACATCGGTCACGTCGGGGTTGAAGAAACGCCAAGTGTCGGTAAATCCCGAGCCAAGCAACACAGTCAATTTTTCGCGTTCCTCATCAGTGAAGCCGGCATTCTTGCGGTTGGTCTTGGGGTTCTTCAGGTCGATTTCCTGATGCGCCACATTGAGGTCGCCGCACACGATGACGGGCTTTTTCTTGTCAAGTTCCAGCAAATAGGCACGGAAGGCGTCTTCCCATGTCATGCGGTAGTCCAGACGCTTCAAGCCGTCCTGGCTGTTGGGCGTGTAGCATGTGACGAGGTAGAAATCGGGCATCTCCAGGGTAATGACGCGACCTTCATTGTCGTGCTCCTCGATGCCCATGCCATAGGTCACGCTCAGCGGCTCATGGCGGCTGTAGATGGCTGTGCCCGAGTAACCTTTTTTCTCGGCATAGTTCCAATAGGAGCGATAACCCTCAAATTCCAAGTCGAGCTGCCCCGCCTGCATCTTGGTTTCCTGCAGGCAGAAGAAGTCGGCATCCAGCGCCTTGAAGATGTCTCCAAAACCTTTTCCCACTACGGCTCTCAAGCCGTTCACGTTCCACGATATGAATTTCATTGCTGTATGTTGAGTGAAGTGTTATGTTGTGAATTACCGTCGGGCTGAATCATAGGAGATTCCGGCTCTGCCCAGTTCGTTCAATAGCGCAATCATGTTGATGCCTGCGCTCACGCACAAGGTCTTCAGGTCCATGTTATTGGCCTTGAGTAGCATGTTCACATATTGTGACTTCATGTATGGATCCTCGGGCAAGTGCACGGCGATTGCGTCTTTAGGTGTTGATTAGCTTGCAAATATACTGCAATTCTTGAGCTAAATCACTAAACTCGGTGAAAAAATCAGTAATTTTGCCGTGATGAACAGTGCATTTCATCCTTTTGAGAAACGTGCGGCGGCGACGATGGAGTTGCCGCGGCAGTTCACATGCCCGTTCTGCTATGAGCCCCATCCGTTGGCGCTGATGGCGGTAGAGCGGGTGCAGGGCTATGTCGCTTCGCGGAACGATTGGGCCGACGAGCTGGGCGCCGGCAAGATGCTGGGCGTGCTGGTTGCCCGTGACCGACAGGGACAACTGGGCTTTCTCGCCGCCTTCTCGGGCAACTTGGCAGGAAGAGTCAGGCATGACTACTTTGTGCCGCCGGTCTATGACCTGCTCGATCCTCAAGGCGAGTTCAAACTGGGCGAGGCGCAAATCACCGCTATCAACCATGAAGTGACGCGTCTGGAACAATCCCCCGAATTGCAGGAACTGGTGCGTTGTGAGGCTTTACAAAGCCAGCTGATGCAAGACAAAATCGAAGAATACAAGGTGATGATGGCGTTGCACAAGCAAGAACGGGATGCCCGTCGCAAGGCCGGAAACCTGACTGCCGAACAGCAGGAAGCACTCTTGAATCAGAGCCGTTTTGAAAAAGCCGAGTTGAAACGCATGCGCCAACACCATGAGGCTGAATTGCTGAAAATCAGGCAGGAAATCGGTCGCCTGCACCATGAGATTGACCAGCTGAAGTCCCGTCGCAAGGCCATGAGCGAGGCCCTGCAGGAGCGCATCTTCCGCCTGTTTGTCGTGAGCAACGCCCGCGGTGAGTGCCGCGATTTGGTCGAAGTGTTCCGCCCGTTGGGAACCTTGCCGCCAGCCGGGGCAGGGGAGTGTTGTGCCCCGCGACTGCTCAACTATGCCTTTAACAACGACCTGCAGCCATTGTGCATGGCCGAGTTCTGGTGGGGTGCCTCACCTGTGGGCGAGGTGCGTCATCACGGTCATTTTTATCCTGCATGCCGCAGCAAGTGCAAACCGATTCTCGACTTCATGATGCAAGGCCTCGATGTGGAGGAAAACCCCTTGGAAAAGCCGATTGAGGCGGCAGAGCTGGAGGTCGTCTATGATGATAGGTGGCTCACTGTGCTCAACAAGCCGTCGGGAATGCTGTCGGTCCCTGGAAAGGCATTGGAGGATTCTTTACTGACAAGATATCAAAAGGCATTTCATGATATTACAGGCCCTATTGTGGTCCATCGCCTTGACCAAGAAACCTCGGGCCTGGTGATGTTTGCAAAGGATAAAACCTCCAACAAAGCCTTGCAACAGCAATTCGAGAACCACACCATCAAGAAATGCTATATTGCCCTGGTCGACGGTATGGTGACTGCCGATGAGGGTGTCATCGACTTGCCTTTGCTGCCCGATGTCAATGACCGTCCGCGCCAGCGGGTGGATGGCGAGCATGGCAAGCCTGCCGTCACCCGTTACCGGGTGCTGGAACGTGTGGGTGGACAAACGCGTGTTGCCCTAGAACCCCTTACCGGCCGTACTCACCAGCTGCGGGTGCATTGTTCTCATCCCCTGGGCTTGAACTGTCCCATCGTGGGTGACCGGCTCTATGGCCGTGCCGCTGAGCGGCTGATGCTTCATGCCCAGCGCATCACCTTCACACATCCCGCCACAGGCAAATCCCTCACCCTGGAATCCGATCCCGATTTCTGAATCATACGCAAGTCTTTTAACTACGAATTGCGCGACTTCTATCAATAGTTTTTTTTGTTGGGGCGGTAACGTCAAGGCTTGGCCCTTCTAAATGGACTGCAACTTGTCGATGATTGCAGGCACATCGCCGATGGATATGTTTTGGTCACCATTGACATCAGCGCAGATGAAGCAAATGTCATCATTGATGCCCAGCAGGTAATCGATCAGGTCGGTCACGTCTTTGATGGAAACTGAACCGTCGTGATTCACATCACCCAATTGATAGGTGTGACCGGGCTGTTCTGTCAAGGTGACCACTTGGCCATTGGATTTCTTAGTTGTTCCGTCGGCAAAACGGGTAACAACCAGGAAACGATAAGTTCCTCCTGCCGAGAGCCCTGTAACACTAAAATCAGTAGCGGTAATATCGGGAAACACAAGGCAACCGTTGATGAGTTCATTCATCTCGATGGGGTCACGGTCATCGCCAGTTGTCACCACCACATCATCGAGGTAAAAACCCATATATCGACCTGCGCTTGTAAAAGTAACAGTTGCGCCGTCTGCGACATTATTAAACACGATGACATATTCCTCGGCCATTCTAGTCAACTCAACCACCTGTTCCACACCATTACATTTCACAGTGGCGTTGCTGCTGATGCTGCCTGAGTACCGAGACCTGAAACGAACGGTAATCACGCCATCGCCGCCCACATTCAGCGGCGGCGTGGTGAGCGTGCCAACGTACTTCTGCCCACCGACAATGAAGCAACCCCCAGCACCCAGATAGACAAAACTGCCGGTCCAGCCGGGATTATCGCAATAGTTGCCCACTTTATTGGCCGATAGGGCCGTCGTCTCGTCAACGTTCACATCGATTGCTCCGAACGTCTCGTTCAGTAACATCACATGAGCCGATGGATCATAGGGTTGCACATACAGGGTGTAATCGGTCACATTCTCGCTAGGTGTCTCGTCGGTCCAGTCGGCGGTAAACGATGAAGCAGTCACATTTGCTGCCTGTTCCATCACAGGAGCGCACTTGTCATACAGATAGCCCGTGGGATAAACCTGGTAAAGCATCTCTTGTCCGCTATAAAATGTATAGCCCATCGTCGAGAAGGCATCAAGTACAAAGTAACCATCACCCGAGCCGCTATATCCCCAGTTCACATGATACATGCCACCGCCACATCCATCCACGACAAAACCATGGCCCATGCCCTTGTCAGGGTCAACCCCTCCGTACAGAATGGGGCACCCTGCAGTCAATTGGGCCTCAATCATTCCAGCCCATTGTTCGGCAGAATAGTCATCGCGAGAGAGCAGAGTCGCCTCGGCATTGTAGCCGAACAGTTTCATGCCTGCCAGTTCGTCGTCACTGTAAGCGCCACTGGCCGATGTGCCATATCCCATGTGACATGACTGTCCGCAATAGCGCATGAGCATGGCCACGGCATCACGTTGCTGGGTTGTTGCGCTACTGGTGTAAACATCGAGCATATTGTCCCAGTCCAGCACACCACCAGGCAATGCGCCAACGGCCATGCCATTGACCTCTGACGTATAGGCATCCATCGCGGGCGCCTCGGCGGGATATTTCCAGTAATACATCACCTGGGCCATCGCAGTGGCAATACATCCCGTGAGGCAATGCTGCGAGCCGCTGGTCGGGCATTGGTTGTAGAAGGGCGAACGCTGGTTCCATGTGCAGGAAACGAGCGGAGATACAGGCACGGTGGCCGAACGCACAGTGGTTTTGCTGACGCTCATTTCAGGATGCTCTCGCAGGAATGTGAGTTGCCGCTTGTATTGGTTTAAAAGCCACTGCATGTTGCAAGGCACGGTTTTCATATCCAAGGCATGAGGGCCATAGGCCAGCACATCGGTGGCTCGGTCATCGCCCGCAACAATGATAAACGCGCTGCCATCCTGGGCATTAAACACATAGAAATCTGCTATGTTGCGGCCTGTTTGCGCGGGCTCGACATGGACAAGTTTCAACTCTTGAGTGGACATTGACAACATGGTTCCTGGGCGTTGGTTAAGAAACCGCAACGCCTTGGTTTGCGCATCGCTGACGCTCACTTCACTGGCTGCCACACACATGGCCAGTAAGGCACATCCCATCAGTAAAAAAGACTTCAAAACATTCATATTTTTAAAAGTATCGAGATTAATTGCCCAAATTTAAGAATTCTGAATGAAATAAGAGGCTTTTTTATCTAAAATCTCCACATTTTAATTTCCAAGCCCGCAGGTTGGGAATCAGAGTAATCGGCTTTTGATGAATCTGGGCGGCCATGCCGAGGCGATAAGTAAAGAGAGGGTGCAACACGACAGATTGTGCTGCACCCTTGATAATGTATTGTTCAATTATCTTTTAGTTGCCTGCCAGCAACTTGTCGATGAGGACTGTGATGTCCCCGATGGTAATGTTTCCGTCTCCATTCACATCTGAATTGATGGGATTGCCGTTGCCCGCTTGAGTATTGAGCAGCATATCGATCAGTGCAGTGATATCGCCAATGGTTAACTGGCCGTCGCCGTTGACGTCGCCGTTGCCCATGATGTTCATGCCCTCGATGTTCGCAAATCTGCTCCAATTGTAGGCTTCACGATAATCATTTATCAGAACCTGGGGCACACGCAATACTGTGGAGTCATAGACCTGGGTACTGAATACCCAGTCGCGGTTGTCAGTTCTTGAGAAAATGGGTGGGGCGGGAGCCCAGCACGTGATGGTGTCGAGGACGTGCCCGACAAAGGTTCGCTCATTCAAGAGGGTTACATTCTCACCCAAGGTGATCTTCTTCAGAGAACCGAGTGTCGTTTCGGCAGTGGCCCAGCCTTCTTCCCTGTAACTAATGCTAAGATATAGGGAGTCATAACCTTGGATATCGCTAGAGACTACACAAAAAACGCTGCCTCCAAAAAACGCTGCCTCTCCGATGCTATCAGCCTTGGTTAAGTCAAGTTCGGTCAACTTGTGGCAACCGGCAAACGAGCGCTCGCCAAATGTGGTGACATTGTTGAGATTGAGACTGGTCAAGTTGCTGCAGTTATAGAATGTGTTGCTGCGAATAGTGGTGATGGCATCGGGAATGCTAATGTTGGACAGTGACTCGCAATTGAGAAAGGCGGCTTCGCCGATGAATTGGAGTGCAGGATTTAGTGTCATACCTTGGAGCTGGTGGCACTCGGCAAAAGCATAGTTACCGATGTATGTGACGCCACTGGGGATATTAATATTCTTGAGATTGGTGCAGTAGGCAAAAGCGCCGTTTCCAATCACCTTGACCGTGTTTGGAATCTGAAAATGGGTGAGGCTGCTACAGTTGAAAAATGCGAAATGACCAATCGTGTCGATGGAAAAGTTATTCTCGTCATGATCGCTAGAGAAATTGAAATATACATTTTCTAATTTTGGACAATTCATGAACATGCAGGAGGAAAACTGATTGATTGGCCTGCGGAATTCAACTGTCGTGAGGCGTTCGCAGCCTCTAAATTCTCCAAGATCTGGCTCAGAGCCATACCATTGACTGCCCTGGCCAAATGTGATGGGTTGGGTTTCGTAGCCATAAGGGTTAGAATTATCGAAAAAGATTGTCTCAATGCTTGAGTTCGCAAAAGCTCCTCTACCGATTGTGGTGACTGTGTAAGGGATGATTACATGCTTCAAATCGGAAAACCCTGCGAACCCGCCATAAATGGTGGTAACAGGAAAGTCTCCAATCGACGAAGGAACGACATAAACTGAGTCGGTATTCCAATCATCGTATTGGATTGAACACCATTCATTATTTTCCATATCCCAGGATCGCGTGATCATCGCGGCCGAACCTGACCATGTTTCATCGTCATAGGTGAGCATGTACTCAAAGCCCTCAACAATGACTATTTCTTCTCGCACGCTTGCTGAGGCATTTTGGAAATAGGTGAGCATCATCAATAGGGCGCATAGGCCTTTTGTGAAAGTTAGATAATTAGTTTTCATAATGCTTGAATTTATTATTTGTTAGATATTATGAATCAATCACAGGTTATTTTTTGAGCTGTCATTCCTTTCAAGAAAAAGTCGAGCAGGATAACACAACAGCTATGTGACCACAAATATAGAAGATGCCTCAAAGGATGATATCAATCAAAAGGTGTTTTTTTTAGGAAGTGTCTAATTTTTTTACGGTATTGTGTCAAAATATTTTACACTTCTAGGTTTCACTGCCTCATCAAGTGCTATGACCAATATTTTTTTAATTGGAATTACGCTAATTTTTTGAACCTTGACGAATTGTAGTGATTCTTGGTTTATCAATGATTTGTCATTTCTTGTCTTCCAACTCGGTGGCAGGCAATTGGATATTTCAAAAAACAACCGCCCGGATAGAGGCGGCTGCAAGGGTATGTCGGGATACTATGTTTCAGGAAAACTACAGGCGGAAGGCAATGGGCAATACCACCCTCACGGGGACGGCATGTCCGCCCACTTTGCCAACGCTCCACTTGGGCATCTCGCCGATGACGCGGATGGCCTCGCGGTTCAGACTCTCATCGCCGGCGCCACGAATCACGCGGATGTCACTCACCCTGCCGTCGGTGCCCACAATGAAACTGCAAAGCACGCGGCCCTGGATGTGCTTCTTGTAGGCATGATATGGGTACTCGCGTGTCTTGTTGATGAAATTGATGAGCCCGCGCTCGCCGCCGGGGAACTGCGGCTGGATGTCAACATAGTCAAACTCATAGACTTCGATGTAAGACTGCTTGGTCATGGGGTTCACAGTGGTGACGTGACGCACCTGTGCTACCATGGGCAACACAGCTGTGAGTGTCAATACTGCCAAGAGTCCTAAACGTAATTGTTTGATCATGGGCATCTTATGTTATTGGTTGATGATGAAATCCGGCATTTGCCGACAATATCATGTCGCAAAATTAAAGTTACAGTTGCAAACTTCAAAATGATTTAATTTATTTTTGTAAACAATTAGCATTGTTTCATTCTTTTTTACCAAATCGTTGGCTATTTGATAAAAAATGTAAAACACATGGCGGGGTGAATAGTTTTTGCATAAAAATAATACATAAATTGCTTTCGGGGTTATTTTTTGTGATTTTTTTGTCGCATATTGAAATAATTTGTAACTTTGCGCCTGATGGGTGTAGCGATACACAATCAACTGCCATCTGAACATGATTTTTAATCCATTAATATTAACCATTCAATCATTTATTTATGAAGAAATTAATTTTCTTTTTAACTGCTGCTGTTGCGGCAATGTCATTGACTGCTGCTCCTGTTGATCAGTTCACGGCAGCCAAGTCGGCTTATGGTTTCTTGACGCAGGGCAATAATGGCGGCAAGATTAAAATGTCGATGTCCGAGAGTCCTAAACTGGCCAAGGCCGAAGCAAGCCGTGTAAAAGGCAGTGAGCCTGTGTATTACATTTTCACTACCAGCAATTCCTATGTAGTTGTCGCTGGCGATGACAGGTCGGTAGATATCCTTGCCTATGGCGACTACTGCCTTGACATTAAGAATATTCCCCCTGGTCTTCAGGACATGCTGAACCAGTATCGCGACGCGATTGAGTTCTTGCAGAAGAACCCGACGCTAAAGGTGGATCCCGCTCCCAGCCCCAAGAACACTCCCTCGCTCAAGGCCTCGTCGGTGGGTCCGCTGCTGACTTGCAATTGGGATCAGGAAGAGCCTTTTTGGAACCAGTGCAAGATCAATAACTACCAGTGCTTGACCGGTTGCCCCGCCACCTCGGCCGCAATGGTGTTCTATTACTGGAAATTCCCGACCGACCCGACTCCCGTCATTCCCGCCTATGAGTGTTACCTGTCCACTTCCTATTGGGGTGGCAGTTCTGTTAGCTTGGGTGCTCTGCCCTCGGTAACCTTTGACTGGGACAACATGATTGACGACTACACCGGCGGCTTTACCACCGCTCAGGGTGATGCTGTTGCCACGTTGATGCGCTACATTGGCCAAGCCGAGCGCATGGAATATGGAACCTCCAGCGCCGGTGGTAGCGGTGTGAATGCCGACAGTGTGAGCCTGATTGCAGGTGCTTTCACCCTCATGGGATATGATTCTGAGACAGTACGCGTGGTGAAGAAGACCAGCGCCTACAGTGGTGGCCAAACCCTTTATACCGACGCTGAGTGGGCTGCCATCATCCAAGAGGAAATTCTTGCCGAGCGCCCCATCGTGTTCTGTGCAGTGGATGGCAGCGGCAATGGCGGCCACGCCTTCAATGTTGACGGTTATGACAGCAGCACCAACAAGTACCACATCAACTTTGGTTGGAGTGGCGACGGCAATGACTGGTGCTCGTTGAACGCATTTGGCTACAGCTACTATAACTTCAATGCATATCAGCAGGCCGTAATCGGCATTCAGCCTCCCTTCCAGGGCCCTGGCATCAAGACCAGCCCCAGCAAGCTTGAAATGGAAGCCTTTGTCGAGCAGAGCGCAACTGCCACCTTCACCGTTAAGGGTAATGAGCTGACCGACAACATCACGCTGACACTCAACGACGAGAGCGGCTGCTTTGCAATCGATGCCAACAGCGTTGCAGTGAGTGAGCAGGAAGCCGGCAAGGTCATCACTGTGACCTACAGCCCGATGGCAACCGGCAACCACACTGCCACCGTGACCTTGAGCGCTCCCGGTGCCGACGACAAGGTGGTTACCATCAACGGTACTGCTTCGCTTGAGACATATATTCCCTACATGTTGCCAGCCGACAGTGCTTATATCAACCTGACTCAATTCCGTGCCGACTGGACCGACCAGACTGCTGACAAGTACGTTGACAACTACACTCTGGAGGTATCCACCCGTCCCGCAGTCGAGCTCATCGGCACCCTCGACGGCAGCAGCTACACTGGCAGTTATGAGAGCATCACCCTCACCGAGCCTTGGAGCGGTAATGGTGTGAAGGTGGGCAATTCAGCCTATTACTTCAGCAACTACTCAGGTGACGGTTATATTGCTTTCACTGTTCCCGAGGGCTATGTTGATGATGTCTTCACCATGCAGATTACGACCGTGTCGGGCTCCTATGGCAGTGGTAACCTCACCGTGGGCTCAGACCAGACAGCTCCTGTTGGTCACAATTTCAATGCGGGTAACACTTACACCTGGCTGGTAACTGCCAGCTCAGGTGAGAAGATTACCATCACCTCGACCGATAGCTACTTCTCACCCGACATGGCCCTGATTCAGGTCTATGCAGGCGATGTGAACGAGCTGAACACACTCAAGGCCAACGAGGAAGGTGACGCTAACTATCGCCTCATCACCGGCATCACCGACAAGTACTACACTGTGAAGGATCTTGCCGAGGGCGGTTCGTTCTATTATAAGGTGAAAGCTAACTACACCGATGGTACTCAGAGCCGCTGGAGCAATGCCCAGAAGATTACCTTGTTTGAGAATGGCCACGCCTTCCAACCGGGCGACGCGAACCACGACGGTAACGTTGCAATCTCGGACGTAAGCTTTATCATCGACTACCTGTTGGGCCAGGATAACGGCGCTTGTGTGATTTGCGGCGACCTGAGCGGTGACGGTGTTATCGGCATCTCGGACGTGAGCTTGCTCATCGACATCTTGCTGAACGCTCACTAATCAATTGTTGAAATAGCAAACCCGCATGGCTTGGGATTCAGGTGCTTCGGGCACCTGAATCCCAAGCTTATTATTATTAATGTGGGGGCAATTGTGATATATAGGTGCAATTGTTTGCGTATTTGCATTTTAAAGGCTATGTTTGCCGAAAATAATTTTAACCCCAAAACTATTAACTTTGTAAACTATGAAGAAAATATTATTTGTTTTGTCAGGTGCCATAGCGGCCATTGCATTTTCGGTTGGCATCAATGCGACTACAGCTCCCACCGACATGTATGTAGAACCGGGCACCCACTCTTGTATAGTGACTTGGGAAGATGAGGAAAACAGCGCATGGAACCTGCGCTACAGGCTCTACTCTGAGGAACCCGACGAACCCGTCCTGCTCCATTCGTTGAGCGGAAGCGTTTATACCGGCAGCTATGCCGATATCACGTTGCCGGCTCCATGGGGCGGTGTCAACACGCGTGCCGGAAATGGCGCCATCTATATTAAGAACAATTATAATGGCGTTGCTACTGGAACTCTCACCTACACCATTCCTGAAGGTTACACCAATGCGACCTTCACGATGATGATTACTTCGGGGGCGGGTACCTATGGCTCAGGCAACTTCACGGTTTATACCCCGCAGACCGCTGCGGAGGGACATACCTTCAGTGGCGGTGAGACTTACAGGTGGCTGGTAACTGCCAGTTCTGGCGAGCAAATTACCGTTTACTCGACCGATGCCAACTATTCGCCCGATATCGCTCTGATTGCGGTTTATTATGGCGACGCTACAGGCGCAAAGGCTAACGAGTGGACCTATGTGAACAATTTGACCAAGACGACCTACACCATCGAGGGCCTTGAAATCGATACCGACTATGAAGTACAGGTGCAGGCCATCGGCGCTGGCGGTGCCTTGAGCGATTGGACCAGGCCAGATGTCTTTACCACTCTTGCCGAAGAACCCTTCATGACTAATGTCCACATTCTGGGTGACATTGATGACCAGGCATGGTCGCCCTTTGCGGGTACCAAGATGACCTATGACGCCGAGAACGAGATTTACACTGCTACCATTTTTGTCGACGAGAACAGGACCTTCGGTTTTACCACCGAGATTGATGATAACGAGGACATGGGTGGCTGGAACTATATTGAGCCTTACCGTTTTGGCCCAGTGAGCGACGGCTTGTTCACGTTAACCGAGGATTATTTCGGCCAGCAACTGCCACTGACCTTTGACAACTATGGAGATATCCTTGTCTTGAGCATGGGTGAGTATCATGTGACCGTCAGTCTGGAGCAGAGCTACATCATGATCAATAAGATTGGAGAGCCGCCTCATGGCTATGTCCCTGGTGACGTGAATCACAGCAATGGTGTGACCATCGGTGATGTGTCTGTCCTAATTGATTTGTTGTTGGGCAGCAGCGACAATGCCTGTGAGATTTGTGCCGATGTGAACCAGGACGGCCATGTCAGCATTGGCGACGTGAGTGCCCTTATCGACATGTTGCTCGGAACTGACTAAGCTTCCTATCGAAAGCCGTGATGCCCCTGATTGCGTGATAGAGGCGTCTTGCATGAAACAGAACATGGGACTCGGGTGTGATTGCACTCGAGTCCCATGATTATCAATGTGAAAAATAATACAAAATGCTTGTTTTATTCAGTTTATGGGATTATCTTTGCGGGGACTAAATGAAAATGTGACCATATCATAAACCCTCTAATCATTAATAGAATGAAGAAGTTTTTTTCTTTAGTGGCACTGCTGCTAGTGGTGTCGCCGTTGACTTGGGCTGCTAACGTGGACGCTCCTGTTGCCCGAATAACAGCCGAGCAGTTTCTGAGTCAACAGGCAGGGAACATCAAGTTTGCATTGCCGTCGAGTGAACTCAAACTCGCCCATGCCGAGCTGAACTCCGGCATGGTGTCAACTCCGGTTTATTACATCTTTAATAGCGATAACGCCTTTGTGATTGTCGCCGGTGATGACCGTGCCCAGGAGATTCTTGCCTACGGCGAGGGAAATCTGGACGTGAACTCTTTGCCCGAGAACATGAAATTCTGGCTAGAGACCTACAAGAAGCAGATTGAGTACCTGCAGGCTCATCCAGGCATGGTGGTCGAGAAACCCATGTTGAAGGCCAACCGCGGTGTGACAGTTGAGCCGATGCTTGAAGCCAAGTGGGACCAGGGCTATCCCTACTACAACCAGTGCCCCATGGACGGTGATCGTCGCGGCTTGACTGGTTGTGCCACCACCTCGCTGGCGCAAGTCTTTTACAAATGGAAATATCCCACACAACCCACACCCGAGGTCCCGGGTTACACCACCCGCACCCGCCATTTTGAACTTCCTGCTCTGCCCTCAATCACCTTTGACTGGGCCAATATGGTGCCTGTTTACAATTATGCCGCTACCGATGCCCAGAAAAATGCTGTGGCATGGCTCATGCGCTACATTGGCCAGGCCGAAGAAATGGATTACACCAACGAGGGCAGTGAGGCTTGGGAGGGCGACATCATCAGGGCTTGCCACCTGTTTGGATATGTGGGTGCCCATGTCGAATATAAGGCCACGCTCAACTTTGACACTCATGGTGAGAATATGATTATCAACGATGCCGACTGGAGTGTGATGCTTCAGGACGAGCTCGCTGCAGGCCGCCCCGTGGTGTATTGTGCTTACAGCTATAGTAATGCCTATGACCAGTTCTATGGCCATGCCTTCAATGTTGACGGCTATGATGCCAGCAACGGCATGTATTCCATCAACTGGGGCTGGAGCGGCACGGGGAACGGATATTTTGCTCTGCGCGCATTTGCCAACCAGGGTTATAACTACAGTCTGGGAGAACTGATGGTTAAGGGCATTGAGCCGCCCGCACCCATCGAGGCCTATGACCCCGTGATGCTGCCCGCCGATAGTGCTTATATCAACTTGACCTCGTTCCGTGCCGAGTGGACCGACGAGACTCCAGCCGAAAATGTGACCAGCTATACCCTTGAGGTGAATACCGACGATGGCAGTGAGCCTGGTGTGTATGAACTGATCATGAGTGAGAGTTTCCCCTATGCCACATCCGATGAGAAAACTCCAATCAAGAAGATTGATAACTACACTACGAATCAAGGTTGGTCGTGCAGCAATGCCTATGAGGCCCGTGGTGGCATCCGCCTGGGTGGCGGTGGCAATATCGGTACGCTTACCACACCGGCCCTTGACATGACGCAGAGTGGTGGCAAGATGACCGTTGTTGTCAACATGAGGCCTCACACAACGACAGATGTCGATATTCCTGTGAGCATCTCTTGCGGCAACAGTGTCCAGAGTGTTATTGTCAATGCTGAGCAGACCTATACCTTTGTCTTGGATTGTGAGGCTGACGCTAGCCAGAAAGTGACCTTCACGGCCACTAGCGGCGCAAATACAAAGCGCATTGTAATTACTCAGGTGGACATCTACAGTGCTAAGAACGATGCCGCCAAGATGTTGCTTACCGTGCCTGTAGAGACCGGCGATAGCACCTCGCGCACCATTACCGATATCACCGACAAGTTCTACAATGTGACGGGCCTGACCGAGGGCGGCACCTTCACCTATAGGGTAAGGGCCCACTATGTGAACGGCACCCGCAGCGCGTGGAGCAATATTGAGACGGTAACTCTGTTCGAGAATGGCCACGCCTTTGAACCTGGCGACTTGAACCATGACGGCAGCGTGAGCATCGGTGATATTGCTGCTCTGATTGATTACATGCTTGGCAATCCTGGCCAGTCATGTGACACTTGCGCCGATGTGAATAGCGATGGCAATGTGAGCATTGGCGATGTGGCGGCCCTCATCGACAAGCTGCTGAACAAGTGATGCCATAAACCCTAAACAGAATTGTTTTTACAAAATCCTTAATAGTTTTTTATATGAAAAAGATTTTATTACTTGCCGCTCTCGTGCTTGCCTCGTTGCAACTCACGGCAGCCAATGTGGACCTGGCCACCGCTCAGCAGTCCGCTCAACGTTTCCTGATGAGTAAGGCCACCAATGGTCGTTTCATGACCTCGGCGCCCACCGTTAAGTGGACTCATGAGGTAAAGAACTCAAACAATGCCGCTTTGGCTGCTTTCTACATCGTCAGCACCGACAACGGTTATGTGATTGTCTCGGGTGATGACCGTGCCCGTGAGATTCTCGCCTATGGTGACGGTCAGCTCGATAATCTCAACGACCTGCCCGAGGCCGTTCAATACTTCCTCGACATCTATCAGAAACAGATGGAATACCTGCAGGCCCATCCCGGATTGAAGGCGCAGACGCGTTCAGCCAATCGTGGTATCTCTGTAGAGCCCCTGCTGAAGAGTGCATGGTCCCAGGCCAAGCCTTATAACATGAAGACCCCGAAAAAGGGTTACGGCTCTGACCCCTATTGCAAGGTGGGCTGTGCTGCAGTGGCGCTGGCCCAGGTAATGTACAAGTGGAATTTCCCTGTTAGCTCACCCGCCCTGCCCGGCTACGTGACCGAGACTCATGGCTATGTCATGGATCCTCTGCCCGAATACACATTTGACTATGAAAGCCTGTTATATACTTACAGGAGCTACACCGATCAGTACACTGACAAACAGCTGGATGCGATCGGTTATCTGATGCTCTATACCGGTTATGCCATGAATATGGACTATGCTACCGACAGGAGTGGTGCCGAGTATGAGGAGATTGATCAGGCTATCCGCACCTTTGGTTTTGACCCGGGTTACTCCATTGAGATGAAGTGGGATTATGATAGCGGTTTTGTTAACTATACCGAGGAAGAGTGGGGTCAACTGATCCAGTCTGAGCTGCTTGCTGGCCGTCCCTTGATTTATTGCGCATTTGACATGGCATCCGACTCGACTGGCCTTGGTGGCGGTCACGCCTTCAATGTTGATGGTTATGATGCCGACAATGACATGTATCACGTGAACTTCGGTATGAGTGAAGAGTTGAATACTTACTATGCACTCAATGCATTCACCATTGACAACGGTATGACGATATATGACTTCTTCCCCTTGCTCTTCGCCGGTGTGCAGCCTCCCACGGGCCCTGCTGTTCCCCGCATGATTGTTTCGCCGACTACTCTCAACATGGAGTGCTATGCAGGCTATACCACAACCGCTGAATTTAATGTTGCCGGTATTGACTTGACAGATGCAATCACAGTGACTGTTAACGACACGAACGGCTACTTTACTACCGATGTCGCTACCATTGCCGTTAATGAGGCCGGTAACAAGACAGTTACCGTTACTTATGCGCCTCAGGAAGTGGGCGAACACACTGCCACCATCACCTTGAGCACTCCCGGCGCTTTGGACGTGACTGTCAACCTCAGTGGTAAGGCTACTGCTGCTCCTCTGGTGAAGTATGATCCCGTGATGCTGCCCGCCGACAGCGCCGCTATCGCTCAGACCTCGTTCCGCGCCGACTGGACCGACCAGACCGCTGCTCAGAACGTGCTCAGCTATACCCTTGATGTGAAAATCAAGCCGAACTATACGACCCTTGCTGAGGCCGATTGGACCAATACCGAAGAGGTGTTCACCAACCAGAGTGCAAGTTGGCAATCTTCAGGTCTGTTCCCCGAGGGCTGGACATTCAACGGTGATGGTTTGTGGGCCGAGGATAACTTCATGTCCATCAAGAATGCAACCTTCAGCATTCCCGAGTTTAGTGGTTATGACAAGGTGACCGTAGTATTCACCGGTAAGGGAATGTATGGTTCTGCAAATGTCAACGTTGCTACCAGCCAGGCTTCTCAGACCCTTTTGTTGGCAAATAATTCTGTTCAGCAGTATGTGGTTGTGCTTGACTGCGCTGACGTCGACAATGTATCGATTACCGCTACCAATGGTTATGCAGGCTTCTATAAACTTGCCGTTTATTCGGGCGAGATTGATCCTCCTGCATCGCTGCGTGCTGACGTACAGGGTGACTCTGAACACTATATTATTAGTGGTATTACCGAAAAGAGTTATATGGTAGAAAACTTGATTGCCGAGGCTACTTACATGTACAAGGTGAAAGCCTTCTATTCTGATGGCACTGAGAGCGCTTGGAGCAACATTGAAGAAGTGACCTTGTTCGACAACGGTCCTGCTCCTCATGGCTTCGAACCCGGTGATGTAAACCACGACGGTGGTGTTACCATCGGTGATGTATCAGTCCTGATTGACGTATTGATGGGCAATAATCCCACTGCTTGTACCATTTGCGCCGATGTCAATGGAGACAAGTCTGTTACCATTGGTGACATCTCGGCCTTGATCGACATCCTGCTGAACTCGCATTGATGAGTTCCATCTTGTTGAATGACTAAAAAAAGGCTCAGGTGCAAACCGCATCTGAGCCTTTTTTCTGACCATATCACTTTCATTATGACATACCCTCCTAGGTATCATTTATAGTGCAGAACTTCAAAACAAAACCGTTATGTGCCGTGGAACACGGATGCTCCAGGCAGTCGCTCTATAACAAAAGATAGGCAATTCATTATCATTGAGCATCATTTATTGTCAATGAATGCCATTTTGAACTGGATGTTCCAATATAATCAACGAGTAACCATCTGGTGTTTAGATGGTTACTCGTATTTTGCGGAGCTGAAGAGATCTATTTTAACTAAGCAGGAGTTTTAATTCCAAGTGCCGTTAAGCAAATAGTCAATCAGGGCCGACACGTCGGCGATGGTAATCTCACTGTTGACATTGCAGTCGGCAGCAGCCAGACTGATGCCGGTAGCATCGTGTGTCAACAGGTAGTCGATCAGTGCCGACACATCATTGATGCTCACATGGCCGTCACGGTTCACGTCGCCCCGGATAAAGGAAATGTTGACAGTGAAGTGGTGGGGGTCCAGTTCGCCGAACACCGGTTGCTGATAGCGGTGTCCCGACTCGTCGGCACCAAAGACGTAGTAGTCGACCTCTGACCCTTGCTGATAGCCCTTGATGTAGCCCACATATTCATCAGGATTGCCAGTGGCAGTCATGTGTGCAGTCTGGTAGGGGCCGTTGTCAATGCTGTAGTAAACCAGCAGCGAGTCCGTTTTCAGGGCCTTTCCGCTATAGGCGATGAACTTGCTCGTCACGGCGATGGAGTCTTCACACTCCTGTGTGCCGAAGAGCACATTCCTGTGGTCGACAAACAGCATCTTGAAGTCCATCACACCGCGCGTGCGACAGTGCAGGGCATCGGTGTTCTGCCAACCGGTGCTGTAGTTGGTGTTGGACACACCAATCACCTCGTAACCGGGCATGGCGTCCCTGTAGACCTGGAGCGCGCGATTATTGTAAGTGCTGTTGCTGCCCAGGGGCACGTAGACAGTCTTGTTGAGGATAAGGCTGTTGGTATAGGGAGCAAGGGTGCTGCCACCAGGTTCTTCCACGCGGTACACCTTGTAGGGATAGCCCCAGCAGCAGTTGGTTGTTGCGAAATAGTCGGCCACGGCTTCATAGTCGGCATAATGGCTGTTGGACTGCGGCACTTTAGCAATCAGGATTTTATCAGGTGCGAGGTATTTTCCCCAGCAGTCGACATGGGCAATGTATTCACCCTGCGGGTCGATGGTGATGTGGTAGTTGTCGATGCCGAGGTAGTCGAGCATCTTCTTGCGCACGTTGGCCTCGTTATTGTTGTTCTCTCTAACGACCAGGTCGTCGCTAACGCCGTGTCCGCGTCCGTCCTCCATCATGTTGCCTCCAGTGTGTTGCAGGTTCATGCCGTAGAGGGGGATATCCAAAAATGTGGCAAAAGTCTGGGGTATTGCATCGTCGTAAGGTCGAGGACGATTATACACGTTGTCGACGATGGCAGGTGTCCTGCCGGCAAAGATATACCAGGGACCGTAGTCGCGCACCCAGTAGGAATCATTGTCAGCGATCACAAAGGTGACACGATTCATGTTCACCCCCGCGTTGCTGAACGCCGACCGTGCGCTTGACTGTTGGGACGATTGCACAATGCAGTACACTTGGCAGTTCTCGGCCAAAGATTTAACAAGGGAAACCGGTATGCCCAGCGGATAGCGAATTGTCACGCCCTGCATGGGCTCAAACTCTGCCACGAAGCGGGGTGCTTCGGTTGGCGCGGGTGTTTCCGTGAAGTTGGAGGCCCTCACTGGGGTCCGCATTTCTTCTTCGGACAGGTAGTGAAGTTTTCTCCAGTCGGGTGCTTCCTGTGTCTGTGCTTGGGCGTTTACAAGGCCCGCTGTCGACATCATAGAAGCAAACATGATTAAAGCGAAAAAAGAGTTTTTAATTTTCATAATGGCATGAATTAATTAGTATAAATTAGCGCAAAGGTACATTTTTTTCTGGATTGATGCTATTTATTTGCGGAATTTGTAAAACGGCGTGTCCTGTTGTAAAGACAGGTCAATCAAGTTCGATCTGCTGCCAGGTTTGCATTGATGAACTCCATTTTGTTGACTAACTATGGCTCAGGTACCCATGGCTTAAGGTACAAAATGTCCAATTGAGATGCCTAAATTCACCTTCGGCTATCACACTCACTTTTCCCATGCCGAGTGGATGAATGTGGTTCTAGCTGCCAAATTTCACATTCTTAGAATTGGTAGCGCAGCCAATTTGTTCCGGTTTTTGTAAGTTTTCTGGAAAAATGTTGTGTTTTTGTGGATTATAGTGTAAATTTGCGACCGATTTTAACGTCGTTGCAGTTGCAATGACGTTAAAATTCACTGTATAGTGAGAGTCAAGGAAGGGATATTAATTAATTACCAAATATTAATTCAAAGAAGATTTATGAGAAAATTGTGTTTATTTGCTGCCGTTATTTTAGTGGCGATTCAGGCATTGGCAGCTCCTGTCGATGTGCGGACTGCGCAAATCAGTGCTCAGCGTTTCATGAATGAAAAGATGTATTCAGGAAAGTTGAATGCACCGATTTCAGGCACCCTCAAGCTGGCTCATGCCGAGATGAACTCCAAGATGCTGGACCGTGCGGTGTACTATGTGTTCAATACCAGCAACGGTTTTGTAATCGTTTCGGGCGATGACCGTGCCGAGCAGATTCTGGGTTACGGTGACTATCCCATTGACATGAATAATATTCCCAGCAACATGCGCGCATGGTTGGGAACCTACAAGGAGCAATTGGAATATCTGCAGGCACATGAGGGCATGCAGGTTGTGACTCCGTCGATGATGGCTCCGTCATTCACGACCCCCAGCGTTTCCCCGCTGCTGACAGCCTTGTGGGACCAGGATGCACCTTACAATAACATGTGCGTCATCAATGGCACCCGTTGCTTGACTGGTTGTCCTGCAACCTCGGCAGCTATGGTGTTCCATTATTGGAAATATCCCGATTATCCCACCGATCCCGTGCCCGCCTACAGGTGCAATATGAGTTCGGGCTGGAGCAGCACCTCTGTCAATGTCCCCGAATTGCCTTCGGTGATGTTCGACTGGGAAAACATGCGTGACTCCTACAGTGGCAGCTATACTAACGACGAGGCCAATGCCGTTGCAACCCTGATGCGCTACATCGGTCAGGCCGAGCACATGGAGTATGGCTCTGATGGTAGCGGTGTGGATGCCGACAGCGTGATTCTCATTGCTAACGCGTTCAAGTTCTTCGGCTATGACGAGGAGTCAGTTCGCGTGGTCAAGAAGACCAGCGCCTATAGCGGTGGCCAAACCCTTTATACCGATGCCGAGTGGGCTGCTCTCATCCAAGAGGAACTTGTTGAGGGCCGTCCTATCGTCTTCTGCGCTATCAGCGGCGGTTGGTTTGGCGGCGGCCATGCCTTCAACGTTGACGGTTATGACGCCTCAACCAACAAGTATCATATCAACTGGGGCTGGAGTGGCTCAAACAACAACTACTTTGCCCTTAACGCATTTAATGGCGGTGGCTCGACCTACAACCAGTACCAGCAGATGGTAATCGGTGTTCAGCCTGCAGTAGTTGGTCCTCGTCTGAAAGCCGATACCAGAGAATTGTCATTGTCTTGCTACAAGAATCAGACCGCTTCGACCAGGTTTAAACTCATGGGCCGCTATTTGGAGGAGAATGTGACCATCACCCTCAATGATGAAAATGGTGTGTTCAGCGTTGACAAGACTTCGTTGACTCCCGATGAGAACAACAGCATTGACCAAAACATTGCTGTTACCTATGCCCCGAAGGCCGAAGGTCGTTATACTGCTACTGTTACCGTTAGCTATCCCGGTCTTGAGGATATCGTGATTACCCTTAAGGGCTCGTCAGACTATGAGTTGTATCGTCCCGTGATGGAACCCGTTGACGAGTCAAGTATCACAGCCACTTCGTTCCGTGCCGATTGGTCGGATGCCACTCCCGTGGAGAACGTTACCAGCTACACCCTTGAGGTGAGGGCTAAACCCGATGTGAACCTGCTTACCGAGGCCGACTGGAGCAATGTTCCCACCGAGACTGCCAACCATGCTTCGGATGCTGCTAACTATATGCCCGAAGGCTGGACCTTCAGCGGCGCTCATTTGTATCTCGATGGTGGCTTTATCTCCCCGGGCCGCAATTGCGTTATCACTGCTAACTGTGATGCTATGGGCTACAACAAGTTGAGCGTTATCATCAAGGCCAAGGATTATAATAAGGGTTCCAACACCACCTTGACCGTCAGCACCGATGTGGCATCCACCACTCTGACGCTGGCCAAGGAAGTTGAGACCTATCTGGTTGTTCTTGATGCCGGTGACTCCAATTGGGTGAAGTTTACCGCCGGTTACTATCCCGAAATCCAGAGCATCAAGATTTATGGTGGCGAGATTTCAGATCCTGAGCCCTTTGCATTCAACATGTCTAATGAGTCGGGTGACGCTGAGTATCGCCTGATTGAAGGCATCACCCCCGACAAGTTCTACACCGTTACCGGCCTCAACGCTGGTGCACCCTACCTGTATCGTGTAAAGGCTTACTATGTAAACGGCACTGAGAGCTTGTGGAGTAACACCAGGGAGGTGATTCTGGCTGCTGCAACTGACGTTCGCGGTGATGTGGACAACAATGGTATCGTCAACATTACCGATGTGAGTGCTCTCGTTGACTTGTTGCTCACCGGCGAAGCTGCTGGCACTACTGCCGATTGCAACCAGGATGGCAATGTCGACATCAGTGATATCTCGGTTCTCATCGACTATCTGATGACCGGAAACTGGAATTAAGGATTGCCAGTTAAGAGATTTTTAAGCCTAAGGGCCGGTGTTTCGCCGGCCCTTGACTTTTGCAATCACCTATAGTTAAATTCATGTTAAACAGCCTCATGGTGTGTAACTTTAGCTGTTGTTCAGAGTCTAAAGGGTAAAAAATCGGCTAGAAACTTTGACTTTTTGCAAAAAAGCAGTACCTTTGCAGATTGAAACAGAATGTGGACGTGAAATGAAACGTGTTTTATACATAGTTGTCTGCTTGTTGGCAGTGGGAATGACTCAAGCGATTCCCGTGCCCGACAACTTCCTGCCGCAGCGCATCGAGAACACTGCGACAGGGCCTGCTGCACAAGGTGCCGAAGGGCGCATTGTCTTCACGGCAGGCAGCACCGATGCCACGTTCAATGTCTATTCAATCACTGGACAGCTTGTCAAGGTGGTGCGCGTGAGTGCCGAACAACGCACCTCAGTAGATTTTCCTAAGGGATTCTACATCGTCAGGTGCAACAATCAGTGGTCCCGCAAAGTGGTAGTGCGCTGAGATGTCTTTTCGGCACAAGCCGGCTTGGTGCATGCGTACAGTGATGAAAGAGAGATGGGCGTGACGGTGTCACGTCCGTTATTGTTTAAGAAGTGAAAAGCCATGGTACTCGCCGAGTTGTTTCCATATGCCGATATCGTTTACAATGTCCTGCTGGTGTTGTATGTGCTCACTGTGCTCACTGTGATTGTGGTAGTGCTCAGTGAGAACCGCAATCCAGTCAAATCGATGGCATGGATGCTCGTGCTCGTGCTGTTGCCCGTGTTGGGACTGGTCGTGTACCTCATCTTCGGCCGGAGCCTGAAGGGCATGATGCTGATTTCCCGTTCCGACCTGCGAGAATTGCGCAAACTCAACGTGTTCCCCGAAGCCGATGGCCTGGAGAATACCTTGAGCGACAGTTCACGGCAGCTCATATCACTGGTGAACAAGTTGGCTGGACGTCACCTGTTCGTTGGAGATGATATTGAGGTATTCACGACGGGAAAGGACAAATTCGAGTCGTTGAAGCGTGACATCCTGGCAGCACATGATTACATTCACGTCCAGTACTTTATCATCGAGAATGATGATGTGGGAAAAGAACTGATTGATTTGCTCATTCAGAAGGCGCTTGAGGGCGTGCAGGTGCGTGTGCTCTATGATTATGTGGGTTCATTCTATATGCGCCCCAGTGTCCTGCGCAAGATGAGATCGGCGGGAATTGAGGTGCATCCGTTCCTTGAACTCACGTTAACACAGTTCGCTTTCCGAATCAATTGGCGCAATCACCGCAAGATTGTCGTTATCGACGGCAAGGTGGGCTATGTGGGCGGCATGAATATTGCCAACAGGTATGTCATTGGTGACAAGAAATGGAAGCCTTGGCGTGACACACATCTGCGCCTGAGCGGTGCTGCTGTGGCTGCCCTGCAGTATTCATTTGCCATTGACTGGAACTATACCACGCGTAAACTGATAACCTCTCCAACAAAGCATTTTGAGGTTTCTCCTAACCACCCCGACAGGATGGTCCAGGTGATGAGCAGTGGGCCCACTAACCGTTGGAACAATATTTCGATAGTGTTCTTCAAGGCTATCACGTTGGCAAAAAAGTGTGTCTATATCCAGACGCCTTATTTCCTGCCAAGCGAGTCTTTGCTCAAAGCGCTGCAGAGCGCCGCACTTGCCGGGGTTGACGTCAGACTGATGATTCCCCGTGATTCCGACTCGGCGATGCTTCGTTATGCAACCGGTTCCTATATGAAGGAATGTCTGTTGTCGGGCATCAAGATTTACCACTATGATCCCACGATCATGCATGCCAAAGTTGTTATCGTCGATGACGAGTTTGTCACAACGGGATCTACCAATTTCGATTTCCGCAGTTTTGAGCACAACTTTGAAATTAATGCGCTGGTATACAGCAAGGAATTTAACCAGCAGATGAAGAGTATATTTGAGGCCGACATGGAACATTGCACCCGTCTGTCGCTGGGCAAGTGGAAACAGCGTCCTCTCATTCAAAAGGCTCTTGAGTCGGTCTTGCGTCTCATCAGCCCAATCCTGTAAATCATGATAACTTTTCCTAACGCTAAGATCAATTTGGGCCTGAATATCGTGGAGCGTCGCCCTGACGGCTATCACAATATTGAGACCGTTTTCTATCCCGTCCCGTTGACCGATGTTCTTGAGATAGTTCCGGCTAAATCAGGAGAAACGGTGCTCGCCTGTTATGGTAATGCCGTGGATTGTCCGGCTGAGAAGAACCTTGTCATGAAGGCCTACCGCCTGATGGCAGAGAAGTTTGACCTGCCGCCTGTGGAAATGTATCTCTTCAAGCACATTCCCGATGGCGCTGGTCTGGGTGGCGGTTCTAGTGATGCCGCTCATGCACTTGTGACACTCAACAGGATGTTTGAACTGGGCCTGCCTGATGCCGAATTGGCATCGATGGCAGCAACGATAGGTGCCGACTGTGCATTCTTTGTCTATAACAGGCCCATGTTGGCTACGGGCATCGGCGATGTGTTGTCGCCTGTCGATGTGAGCCTCAAGGGCAAAACGTTGTTGCTGGTCAAGCCGCCCGTGGGTGTAGACACCCGCACGGCCTATAGCCGTGTCGTTCCCGAGCCGTCAACAATGGATCTGCAGCACATTATTGCCCGTCCTGTCGAGACTTGGGACGGCCTGCTTGTCAATGATTTTGAACCTAGTGTATTTGCTGCCCTGCCGCAATTGTGGCTCATCAAGGCACGTTTGATTGATGGCGGCGCCCAGTATGCCGCCATGTCTGGTTCGGGTTCAACCATTTTCGGTATCTTTGAGAGTGACAAACTGGCAGAAACTGCGGCTGACACTTTTGCCGATTGCGCCACCTTTGTCCTTCATTTGTAGCAAGTGGGTATTGGACTGGTTTTTGCATGAAACGGTAAGGTAAAAGGAATTTTAACACAACAACGATATGTCAAAAAAGAACAAGAAGAATCAAAATGAAGAGGCAAAGGCCGCTCAGCAGGAGGCTCAGGTCGAGGAGACCTTGGCTCCCGAGCAGCAGACCGATGAAAAACAGGTAACAGACAATGAGGCAGTCGAGGAGGTTTCTCCTGAACAGCGCATTGCCCAGCTTGAGGAGCAACTTGAGCATGAAAAGAAGGAATACCTTTTCCTGATGGCCGATTTTGAGAATTTCCGCAAACGCACCCTTAAGGAAAAGGCCGACCTTATCAAGAACGGAGCCGAGAGCGCCATGCGCGACCTCTTGCCCGTTGTCGATGACCTGGAACGTGCACTTGACGCCATCAGCAAGGGTGGTGATCTTGACAGCCTCAAAGAGGGCGTTGACCTGATTTACAACAAGTTTGTGAAATATCTTGAAAGCCAGCATATAACTGCCATCGAATCAACGGGCAAGGACTTTGATACCGACCTTCATGAGGCGGTGACCATGTTCCCGGCTCCCGATCCCTCAATGAAGGGCAAGGTTATTGATACGACCATCAAGGGCTACAAGATTAATGACAAGGTGCTGCGCCACGCCAAGGTGGTTGTCGGCAGTTGAGATTCATTCAATGATTAAAGTGCACACTTTAGTCATCGAGGTTTAGAGTTTAGAGATTTAGAGATTAGAGAGTTTAAAAGGATATGGCTCAGAAGAGAGATTACTACGAGGTGTTGGGCGTGGAGAAGAACGCTACTGCCGATGACCTGAAGAAGGCCTACCGCAAGTTGGCGATCCAGTATCACCCTGACAAGCAGCAAGGCAAGAGCGATGCCGAGAAAAAAGCTGCCGAGGAGAAATTCAAAGAGGCTGCCGAGGCTTATAATGTGCTCAGCGATCCCGATAAGCGCGCCCGCTATGACCAGTTTGGCTTTGCCGGTGAGCAGATGGGTGGCGGCGGCTTTGGCGGCGGCATGTCTATGGACGACATCCTGCGTCAGTTTGGCGACCTGTTCGGCGGTTTCGGCGGCTTTGGCGGCTTTGGTGACTTCTTTGGCGGCGGGGCATCAGGTGCTCAATCGCAGCGTGTTCAGCGCGGCACCGATTTGCGTGTTCGCGTCAAGATGACGCTCAGCGAGATTGCCAAGGGAGCCGAGAAGAAACTGCGTATTCCTCGCATGAAGTCTTGTGACCACTGCCATGGTACCGGAGCAAAGGACGGAACAGCTCTTGAGACCTGCCCCACATGTAATGGCTCGGGCGTTGAGGTGCGCATGCAGCGCACCATGTTCGGCACCATGCAGTCCCAGAGTGTATGCCACACTTGCGGCGGCAAGGGCAAGCGCATTAAGGAAGCTTGTCCCCACTGCGGCGGCAAAGGCTTGGTCCGCAAGGAAGAAGTGGTGAGCATCAGCATCCCCGCAGGTGTGTCCGACGGTATGACCTTGCGCATGGGACGTCAAGGCAATGACGCTCCCGGTGGCGGCGTACCAGGAGACTTGCTTGTGGTGATTGAAGAAGTGCGTGACGCCCAGCTCACACGCGATGGCAACGATTTGATTTACAGCCTCATGCTCGATATTCCCACAGCTGTGCTCGGTGGTAAAGTCGAAGTCCCGACTGTTGACGGCAAGGCGCGTGTTACCATCAAGCCCGGCACCCAGCCTGGCAGCATCCTGCGCTTGCGCGGCAAGGGCCTGCCTTCTCCCGAACGTTATGGAACGGGCGACCTGCTCATCAATGTCATGGTCTACATGCCCGAGAAACTCAACGATAAGGAACGTGAAGCCATTTCCATGCTGCAGAACGGAGAGCACGTCAAGCCCAGCGACAGCGACAAGAGCCGCATTTTCTCTCGCCTGCGCCACATTTTTGATTAAATTCTAACATCTATCTAAATAAGAAATAATGCCCCGACCTCACGACCACCGCGTGCCCCGCAACGATGACAAGACTGTCGTGTGCGAGGTGAAGCAGCCCGACAAACTGCTCAACTTTGTTATGCACTGTCTGGACGGCATCAGCCGTAACAAGGCAAAGTCCATCCTTTCTCATGGTGGTGTCACCGTTGATGGACAGGTGCGGACTCATGTCGATTATCCCCTTGAAGAAGGCAGTGTCGTCAAGATTAGCCGTCACGCACGCTTGTCATCGGCAAGGAATCCTTACTACCGCATTGTCTATGAAGACCGTTGGGTCATCGTGGTCGATAAGCAGCAAGGCGTGCTGTCAATGCCTGTGGGTGCTGGCAGCCTGAACATGAAGACCATGCTCGACCGCCATCTTACTGAGACGCGCCAGCGCTGCACCGCCCATGTTGTGCATCGCCTGGATGCCCGCACATCGGGCCTGATGGTTTATGCCAAGAGTGTTGACGTGCAACAGCAGATGATTGCCGATTGGCGCGGTACAATTATCGACCGCCGATATGTCGCTGTTGTCGAGGGTGTCATGGAAGAGCCGCAGGGAAGAATCGAAAGTTGGTTGCATGATACCGAGAGCAGGGTAGTTGTCAGCAGTCCCGTGGATGACGGCGGCAAATGGGCCGCTACCGAGTGGGAACTGGTGGAACAGGCTCCCGACCGCTCTTTGTTGTTTGTGCACCTGCTCACAGGGCGCAAGAACCAGATTCGTGTCCACATGGCCGGCATCGGGCATCCCGTGGTGGGAGACGGCAAGTACGGACGTCAGGACGATCCTGGAAGCCGCATGTGTCTGCATGCCTTCCGTTTGGCATTCCATCATCCTGTCACTGGCGAGGCGCTATATTTCGAGACACCCATCCCCCGTTACTTCGGCACCGCCCTCCATGCCAAGTCGCTTTGAAAAACAAAAAACCGCACATCGGCCGATGTGTGGTTTTTTTTGTTTATTAGATGGATTCTTCTTCTGGCTCTTTCCCAGGGTCTGCGTCTTGTTGCCGTTGTTGCCGTAGTCGCTTGATGTAGGCAAGTTCGTTGATGGCATAGTCGGCATTTTCTTCCTCTTCCAGCATATGGGTGAAAATCTTCTCTGCCTTATCGAGTTGATTGAAATCGATGAAGGCATAGCCACGGCGACGACGCAGGAAATTGATGAAATCCTTGATGTTCTCAGGCAGCTCGTCGTCCTGGCTGAAGTTGCGTTTGATTTCCTCCATGACGCCCTCGGTGTAGCTGAACAGGCGCAGGTCTTTGCTGTTGGCCATGGCGTTAACCAGTTCCATGGTGTGGCGGATGTTTCCGTCGGTGGCCATGAGATCAAGGTAGTAGAATGCCTGCTTGTTCAAGCCCAGCTCGTTGTAGCAGAATCCCAGTTTGTAGGCCGTTTCCATGAAGAGGTGCTTGCCCTCGGGACCCATCTCAAAGAAGTCGCAGCGGTAGCTGTTGAACACGTTCTCCAGATACAGTATCGCCTCATAGTATCGTCCGCTGTTGAACGCCTGCACACCCCAGTACATGTTGTAGGCCACGTCGGCGACCCTGACTTGGCCCAGCAGCAGCTGGTCTTCGGTCAGGCTGTCTTTCTCGCCGTTGTGCGCCTTGAGCTGGGCGTCGCTCCACATGTACTCAAACTCCTGCTGGCGCTTCTTGTCATCGCTGCGGTCCAGGGCGATGAGCAGGCTCACGCTGTGGGGCTGGCGGCTCTCGTTGCTCAACGAGTTCATGCGGCTGGCGTTGCGGGGCGGTATAGTGACGGTAACGCGGCTGTAGATGCTGTGGTCGTCCTCACCCTCGGCAGTGATGCTGACAGTCGCCATCATCGGCTTCTCGTCGCGGCCCTGCTTGTAGTGAAGGTCGATCAGGGCATAGTCGAGGACCAGGCGAGCCTCTTTGCCGGTCCCTTCTACCAGGGCATGGCGCAGGTCATAGTTGCGTAAGACCTGCTCGTCATTAATGCGCTCTTGCCCGTTAACGGTGTTCACTGTCATAAACAGCAATTTGCAGTCGGGTAGGGGGCACACAGTATCGAGCAACTGCCACAGGGGTAGCGCATCAGTTCCGGCAGCAATGCAGGCAGTGCTGCTGTCAAACTGGTGTCTCAGCTCCAGCCTCCTGAGCATGAACATTTCACGCTGGTGCTTGTAAAGCTCGCTTTCCAGGTCGATAGAGTCACTGTCCTTGGCAATTGCCACAGCCTCGTCAAAGTCACGCTTCCACTCACGCTGGAAATGGAATGCGGCTTTGAGTTGTTGCGCCATCGACTCATTGTCAATCTTGTTGTTGAAGAATGACATGTGAACGTGAATCTCATTGCTCTCATGCTCGATCGAGTAGGTGAACTTGAACAAGATGTTGCTGTTGTTGTGGTCGTTGCACTTGGAGCGCACCAGTGGGAGCTGACTCACGGGGGCTATCGCCATGGTAGGGTATGACACCTCAACACAGTCGTCCTGCTTGCGCAGTGCTGCGATGAAGCGCGCCGCCTGAAACTCAAATTGTATGATAGTTGAATTGTCCTCTTCATGGACTGTGTAATCGCAGTTGTAATCCTTCAAAAATTTCTCGATTGCTGCTTTTGCCGACTCTTTTTTCTTCCTGATGCGCATAGTGACTGATGTGTTTGATGGGTAAAAACGGGTAAAATGTAATTTAACACTGCAATTATTGTGCCAATGTGGGGAAGATGCCGCCAAAGTAGCGCCGTTGCAGTCCACGATAGACAGCCGTGTCACTTTTCACCTGGTTGTGCCACTGGTTGAGGGTGTCGCACAGGCCTTGCCGTTGCTTGGCAACCATCCAGGACTGGAACTGTGACAAGCTGATGGCTACTGAGCGGTCCAGGTTGGGCAGCTTTGTCGCCATGGCGCGAGCGATGGAGCGGTTGACGACAGCATATCGGATATCTCCTGCCGCCACCATCATCATCAGCTGTTCGGGGCCATAAAGTTCTTCGACATGAATATAAATGGTGTCACCGATTTCGCGGCTCAAGCTGGCAATGCGCTGTATCATAGGTGATTCCTTGACAACCCACACCGTGTCACCCGCCAGGTCGAGCTGTGAATGGATGGCTTGGCTGCCGCGCCGTTGCACCAGCACCTGCTGGTCGATGTAGATGGGTTGGGTGAATGCCAGTCTTGACGTGTCCACCGCTGTCATGGGAAACTGAGCCACTACCACGTCATATCGTCCAGTCTCGAGTCCGTCGAGCGCTTTCTCAAGCGTGACGATGGGATGGAACTTCATGGGTCGTCCTGCATTGCGCGACATGATGCGCAACAGGTCATAGTTGTAGCCTCCCAGTGTGTCGTCATAGGTATAGTAGGTCACGGGCGAATACTCGATGGCGATGTCGAGCGTGTCGCCGCCGCTGTGCATGTCCAGCGGGCTGTCCTTGGGCTTGTCACACATGCTCAATGCCACCATGCATGCCACCACAATGGCCAGCAAAGCCAGATAGAGTATCGTTTGTCCCTTTTTAGCGGTATTTAGTTGTCTCATCATTGCCATCGTCTCCTTTTTTATCGGAATGCAAAGATACTATTTTTTTCTGATTAATGCAATACCGCCAACCTCATCGTTGAGGCTGGCGGCACTGTTTTTTTTAAGCCATTTGCTTGTTAACGGGCATTGTAGGCCTCGAGGGCTTTCTCAAGCACTACCAAGGCACGCTTCAGGTCTTCGATCTTGAGCACATAGGCCATGCGAACCTCGTCCTTGCCCAGTCCGGGAGTAGCATAGAAACCGCTGGCCGGAGCCATCATCACGGTCTCGCCCTCATAGTTGAACTCTTCAAGACACCAGCGGCAGAAGTCGTCGATATCTTTCACCGGCAGTTTGGCAACGGTGTAGAAGGCACCCATGGGCATCGGGCTGAAGACACCGGGAATCTTGTTGAGACCTTCGACCAGGCAGTTGCGACGAGCGATATACTCGTCATAAACGCCCTTGTGGTAGGCCTGAGGCGCGTCGAGCGATGCCTCGGCAACGATCTGGCCGAGCAGGGGAGGGCTCAAGCGAGCCTGGGCCAGCTTCATGGCAGCAGCGCGCACTTCCTTGTTGCGGGTGATAAAGGCACCGATGCGGATACCGCACTCGCTGTAGCGCTTCGACACACTGTCAATCATGATGACGTTGTTCTCAATGCCCTCGAGGTGCATTGCGCTGGTGTAAGGCGCATCGCTGTAGATAAACTCGCGATAAACCTCATCGGCAAACAGGAACAGGTCATATTTCTTCACCAGGTCACGCAGGCGCATCAGCTCCTCGCGGCTGTAGAGGGTGCCGGTCGGGTTGTTGGGGTTACAGATCATGATGGCGCGGGTGCGCTCGTTGATGACCTTCTCAAACTCCTCGACGGGAGGCAACGCAAAACCGTCCTCGATGTGAGTGGTAATGGTGCGAACCATGGCACCGGTCTCGCAGGCAAAACCCATGTAATTGGCGTAGGCGGGCTCGGGAATAATGACTTCGTCACCAGGGTTCAGGCAAACCATGAAGGCCATCTGTACGGCCTCACTGCCACCGCAGGTCACGATGATGTCGTCAACACTCAGGTCGATGTTATAGCGCTTGTAGTAACCTACCAGTTTCTCTACGTAGCTGGGGATGCCCTGCGAGGGGCTGTATTCCAACACCTTACGGTCCACGTGCTTGATTGCTTCCAGACCTTCCTCGGGGGTGTGGATGTCGGGCTGACCGATGTTCAGATGATACACTTTGATACCGCGTTTTTTAGCTTCAGCGGCAAACGGAGCAAGCTTACGGATGGGCGATGCCGGCATCTTCACGCTGCGTTCTGAAAGTTTAGGCATAATAAATTGGTTCTAAATTTATTGTTAATGATATAAAAGTCTTAATTGTCGGCAAAGGTACACAAAAACCATAATTCCCCCAAAATTTTTCGGAAACATCCTCCAAAAACATGAAACGATTGCCTGGCAGATAAAAAACGCAACGCGTGGAATCAGCCATGATGGGCGGTTCCACGCGTTGTCGTGTAGCAGTGATTATTCCTTAGTGAGAGGCTAACTCATCGCCAGAGGGATCAGTCTTCGTCCTTCTTCTCGCAGTTGCACTTGCAGTTGCAGTCGATGATCTTCCAGATTAATGCAGCCAAAGCACCGCCGACAAAGGGACCAACAATGAATACCCAAAGGTCTGACAGGGCTTGTCCTCCCTCGAACAAGGCCGGACCGATTGAGCGGGCGGGGTTTACCGAAGTGCCAGTGAAGTGGATACCCACCAGATGAATCAGAATGAGTGACAGACCGATGGCCAGACCGGCAAAGTTGTTAGTGGCACCATTGGTCTTGGCAGTGGCACCGAGCACTACGAGCACAAAGAGCATCGTGAGCACGATCTCAACCAGCAGACCGTTGGTCACGCCAAAAGCACAAGCGTTGGCGCCTGTCTTGGTGGTGATAATGGCCTCGGCGGGAGCAGTGCCTACAATGCCTGCCAAAACAGCAGCAGCAAGGATGGCTCCAATTACTTGGAAAACGATGTACATTCCGCAGTCCTTGGCGGTCATGCGGCCGCTCAGGAAACAACCCAGCGAGATGGCGGGGTTGATGTGGCAACCACTGATGCCACCGATGGTGTAAGCCATAGCAACAACAGCCAAACCAAATGCAAAGGCAGTGCCGACAATCGATGCAGTATCAGCACCGCAACCCAAAGCAACTGCTGCGCCGCAACCCAGGAACGTCAGTACAAATGTACCTACTAATTCTGCTAAATACTTCTTCATAATAAAAGGATGATTTATGTTTAGTTAAACAAGTTAATTACATAACACCAGTCATATTTGGAAAGTGCAAACTTAGAAATTTTTAATGTAAAACGCAAGAATTTTTTATGAAATCATCGTATATTTGCAAATTAATTAGTCGAAATAATAACTGAAAAGGCAGATAGAATATGAACGTATCAATAGTAGGTACAGGATATGTGGGTTTGGTGAGCGGCACCTGTTTTGCCGACCTGGGTGTTAACGTGACATGTGTGGACCGTGACAGTCAGAAGATTAACCGCCTTGTCTATGGCGCGATACCCATCTATGAGCCGGGACTGGACAACATGATCAACCGCAATGTCAATGACAAGCGTCTGACGTTCTCCAGCGATTATAAACAGGGCTTTGTTGACCAGGATTTCGTCTTCTGTGCTGTTGACACGACGGCCAGCGAGGACGGCTCGACCGATTTGGGCCCCATCCTGGATATCGCCAGGGATTTCGGCAACTTCATCAACCGCTACAGCGTGTTTGTCATCAAGTCAACGGTACCCGTCGGTACGGCTCAGCATGTGACAAAGATCATAGCCGAGACGCTGCAGGAGCGCGGTGCAGCTGATGTCAAGTTTGATGTGGCAAGCAATCCCGATTTCCTGACCGAGGGCAACGGCATCAAGGACTTCATGAAGCCCGACCGCATTGTCATCGGCACCGAGACCGCCTCGGCGCGCCAAGCGATGGAACGATTGTACCGCACCATCCTCATGCACAATAACCGCCTTGTCATCTATACCGACACCCGTACTGCCGAGATGATTAAGTATGCTGCCACCTCGATGCTCGCCACTCGCGTGAGCTTCATGAACGAGATTGCCAACCTGTGTGAGATTGTGGGGGCCGACATCAATATCGTGCGTCACGGCGTTGGAACCGACAGTCGCATCGGCCCGAAATACATTTTCCCGGGCTGCGGTTATGGCGGCACGTTGTTCCCCCAGGACATCAACGACCTCATCAAAATTGGCAGTGAGCACAACTACGATATGGAAATCCTCAAGGCGGTCGAGAATGTCAACCACCGTCAAAAACGCATTCTTTTCAAGAAACTTGCCAACCATTTCAAGGGAGAACTGTCGGGCAAGACGATTGCCCTGTGGGGACTGAGTTTCAAGCCCGAGACCGATGACATGAGTTCCGCCCCCTCGATTGAGACCATCAACCTGCTCATGGATGCCGGATGCCATGTGCGTGTCTATGATCCCGTAGCGATGAATGCCACCAAGCGCCGTTGGAGCAATGTCTATTGCGGCCTGGACATGTATGACGCCGTCAAGGGTGCCGATGCCGTGCTGCTGCTCACCGAGTGGCGACAGTTCCGCATTCCCGCATGGCATGATGTCAAGAAGCTGATGAAAACACCAGTCATTATCGACGGCCGCAACGTGTATGACGGTAACGAGCTTGAGGAACTGGGCTTCACCTACTACTGCATCGGGCGCTAGGCGCTCTAGATATCGTAGATCATCTAGAAAAATTGGGTAATAACAAGAAAACCGCCTTGTTGGGCGGTTTCTTGTTATTAGTACTCATAGCTGGTATCGAGGACCGTGAACTCGGTTCGTCGGTTGATTTGGTCGGCGGCTTCCTGATCCTCCTTGCTCAGCGTCTTGATGAATTCCTGTGTGAGCGTCACGCCTTCTTCAAATTGCGGATACTGGCTGTGAATGCGCTTGGTGACCGTCTTGGGACGTGACTCGCCATAGCCTGCAGGTTTGAGGCGTTCGCGCGGGATGCCGTTGGCGATGAGGTAGTCCACAACGCTTTGGGCGCGGCGCTGTGACAGGCCCTGGTTGTACTTTTCGCTACCCACACGGTCGGTGTGTGAAGCCATCTCGATGACAATGTTGGGATGGTCTTTCAGGAGCATGACCATGCTGTCGAGCGCTAGTTTAGACTCGTCGCGCAACACGGCCTTGTCGAAGTCATAGAAGATGTTCTCTACCACTTGGGCCTTGAACATCGCGGCCAGGATAAAGTCCACGTTGTACTCGGCATCTTCCTCGGCACTGTCGCTCTCGAACTCCTGTCGAGCGTTGAGATAGCCGTCGGCGCTGGCCATCATGGCATACTTGACACCTCGCTGCAGGTCAAAACGGAATGAGCCGTCGGGTTTGGATGCGGTCTTCTGGTTGCTGCCGTCGTCACCCACGATGCGGATGGTGGCATTGGGCACCGGCTCGTCGTCCTTGTCCACCACATAGCCTGAAATCCAAATCTGGAGGTCGGGCTTGATGAAACTGAAGATGTGGTCATATCCACGGGCATCGCCGCGGCTGCTGGAGAAGAAACCGCTCTCGCTCTTGCCGAAGGTGATGCCGAAGTCGTCGGCCGACGAGTTCATGGGAACACCCATATTCTCAATCACCCACCTGTCCATGGCGGTGCGGTCGTTCTCATCACGGGGTTGTAGTGTGGCGACAAAGAGGTCCAGCCCGCCCATGCCGGGATGGCCGTCACTGGAGAAATAGAGCAGGCTGTCGGTGCGCATGTTGGGGAAGCGCTCGTCGCCCTTGGTGTTGATTTGCGGGCCCAGGTTCTCAAGGGTTCCGTGCTTGTCCTTGAGGTTGATGCGCCAGATGTCGGTGCCGCCCTGTCCTCCTGGCATGTCGCTGGCAAAGTACAGCCACTGCCCATCGGGACTGACGAACGGGTCAGAGTAGTTGCTCAAGGTGTCTTCGGTAATCATGAACTTTTGTGGAGCGTTCCATTTGGCCTCGCTGCGGGTGCTGGTATAAATCTCCACGGTAGTGGGCCAGTCCTGGCGCACGGCGCGTGCCAGATACATCGTTGAGCCGTCGGGCGAGAAGGCCGCCATACCCTCGTCATGCTCGGTGTTCAATCCGCCGTCAACAATCTCGGGGCGTGTCAGGTTTCCTTTCTCGTCTCTCTTGAAGAAGAAAATGTCGCCCTTCTTGGTTCCGGTGATCTCGCTGCGCAGTTCACCTGTGGCGCTCTCGCGTGTTGATGTGAAGTAGATGTACTCCAGGTTTTTGTCAAGATACATCGGGCAATAGTCAGCCCTGCGCGAATTGAACATTTTGGCCTGCTTGACAATGTAGCGTGAGCCTTCTTCTTTCCATTGGGGGGCAAGTTCACAGCCGCGGATGCCCACCTGGGCCTCCCAGCTGTCGGGGAACATATCCAAATAGCTATTGTAGCTGTTGATGGCGGCGGCATACAAGCCCTCTTGTTGCTGGGCCTGGCCCAGTCTGAGCATGACGGTCGAGTCCTCATACTCATACCTGATGGCATTCTGGAAGGCAGCTGTTGCCCTGTTGCCCTGATTGAGCTTCAGGTGGCACATGCCGAGCTGGAAGGCCAACTCGCCGCGCAGCCAAGCGTCCTCCTTGCGGTTATAGCGGTTGTAGAGCTTGCGGTATATGGTGGCGGCGTCAAAGTATTCACCCCTGTCGTAGGCCTCGTCGGCTTCCTTGAGCTTGGGCCCTCGGCAACTGGCGAGCGACAGCACTACCGAAACCAGCATCAACCCTACTGTGATATATACTATCCGTTTCATTGAAAATTGAGATTCACACACTTTGTCTGTAACTTTAAAAACGTTAAAGCGGTTCCTTTTATTGTGTTCTCCCAACAGTTCTCGAGCAGCGGTCTAGTCGCTATAGGTCCTGGTGATGGTCATCTGGCGCTTGCCGTCGAGTGAAACGACCACGCTGGTATATCGCCCGTGAGTGTCGATTTGGTAATCAAAGGTGCGCTCATGCACTACATCAGTACCCTTGAGCTCCTTGATGGCGATGAGGAATTTCTTGCCTGTCGCTGTGTCAAAGTCATAGAAATAACGGTATGCCTTGCCGCCTGTTTCCTCACGCACTACATATCCATCCTGGTAGAGCAGGGTGCGCTTGTCGCCCTTGGCAGGAGTGATGACGAGTTTGGCAAGGTGTCCCTGCTCGTTGTAGGTATAGTCCTGGCGCTGGCCGTTGCTGGCCTTGATGCACTCGCGGCGGCCATGTTCCCCATAGATGGGGAAATAGTCGGTGGTGCGGTTCTTGCTCTTGCTCTGCTTGATGCTGAAACCCAATACTTCGTCATAGGAGTAAGTGTAGTTTACCTCGGTTTTGCCTTTAGATCCCTGAATGACGGAGCGGGTGAGCAGACCTTGGTTATTGAAAATGAATACGTTGTCGCGCTTGGCCCCGTTGGCCATGACGACCTGTTCGTCCACGCGACCTGTGCATCCGTTGAAGCCCAGGTCCAGGTGCTCGATGCGGTAACTGTGGGTGGGATTATTCACCAGGTTCCGGTAGAACATTTTGATGCCGGCATCGGCATTGTGGGTGGTATCCATGTAATTGGTGAGTGCCTCAAGGGAAACGCCCTCACTGCACAATGCACCGCGGGTTGCTGTCTCTTTCTGGTCTTGTGCGTTCAGTGCCCCTGCCATTGCGATGACGGCAGCGACCAGCAGTAAAAATCTCTTAACCATAACTATCGTCTGTTTAATTTCCTTGCACAAAGGTAACTAAAAACTTCAATCTCGCCAAAAAATCCCACATTTCACACCTTTCATGTCGCATGGTTGGCGTTTTTTGTCTATCTTCGCAGTTTAATAATTGACTATAATACCTAAATAAATAACAAATATATTTTTTATGAAAGACGAAGAAATTATTGTTGAACAACAGCAAGACGAAATGTCTTTGCCCGAGAACGCTGCGCGCGAGCTCAAGCCGGGGGAGAAATATGTCCCCATCTTGAAGCCCGACAAGATGTATCCCGAGATCACGCCCTACAGCGTCTCGCTGGGTCTGATTATGGCGGTCATCTTCAGTGCCGCGACAGCCTATCTGGGCCTTAAGGTGGGCCAGGTGTTCGAGGCTGCCATCCCCATCGCTATCATTGCCGCGGGCATTGGTGCTGCGACCAAGCGCAAGAACTCGCTGGGCGAAAATGTCATCATCCAGTCAATCGGTGCCGCATCGGGCATCGTGGTAGCGGGTGCCATCTTTACCCTGCCTGCTCTCTACATCCTGCAGGCCAAGTACCCCGACATCACGGTGAACTTCCTGGAAGTATTCCTCAGTTCACTGTTGGGTGGCTGCTTGGGAATTTTGTTCTTTATCCCCTTCCGCAAGTACTTTGTGAGCGACATGCACGGCAAGTTCCCGTTCCCCGAGGCTACCGCGACCACCCAGGTGCTCGTCAGCGGGCAGAAGGGCGGTGACCAGGCGCGCCCGTTGCTCATTGCCGGCCTTGTCGGCGGTCTATACGACTTCCTGCTCTCGACTTTCAAGTGGTGGAGCGAGGTGCTCACCACGGCGACTGTGCCGGCCCTGCAGTATGTGACCAATAACCTCAAGATGATTTTCAAGATCAACACGGGCGCCGCCGTGCTTGGTTTGGGTTACATCATCGGCTTGCCCTACGCATTTATCATCTTTGCCGGTAGTGCCTTTATCTGGTGGATTATCGTTCCCCTAATGGGTTCATTGGACCCTGCATTGGCCAGCCAACCCGCTGACTACATCTTTGCCAACGGTGCCCGCTACATCGGAATCGGCGGTATCGCCATGAGCGGTATCATTGGTATTATCAAGTCGTGGGGCGTTATCAAGAACGCTGCAGGTCTTGCCGGTCAGGCCTTCAAGGGCCAAGACCAGAGCCAGCAAGTGGAGCGTCACCAGCGCGACATCTCGATGAAGGTGGTTGTGTTCGCTCTGTTGGCAGCCTTGTTGGTTACCTTCGTATTCTTCTATATTGGTGTCATCCACAACCTGCTCCAGACCATTGTAGCCTTCATCGTCGTACTTGTCATCGCCTTCCTGTTTACTACCGTGGCAGCCAATGCGATTGCTATTGTGGGCAGTAATCCTGTATCGGGTATGACTCTGATGACCCTCATCGTCGCCAGCGTGATTTTTGTCGCCATCGGCCTCGAGGGTTCCAAGGGTATCGTTGCCGCCATGGTCATCGGTGGCGTGGTCTGCACGGCCTTGTCGATGGCTGGTGGATTGGTTACCGATATGAAAATCGGTTACTGGATCGGCACCACGCCCGCCAAGCAGCAGACGTGGAAATTTGTCGGCACCCTTGTGTCGGCGGCCACTGTTGGCGGTGTGATGATTATCTTGAATGAGGCCTATGGTTTTACCGGTCCTGACGCCATGGTAGCCCCTCAGGCCAATGCGATGGCTGCCGTCATCGATCCCTTGATGATGGGTGGCGAGACACCTTGGTTACTCTATATCGTGGGTGCTATTCTGGCCCTGCTGCTCAACTGGCTGAAGGTGCCTGCATTGCCTTTCTCGCTGGGTATGTTCATCCCCTTGCAATTGAATGCCCCGCTGCTTGTCGGTGCCATCGTCGGTTGGTTTGTCGGCAACCGCAGCAAGAATGAGGAAGTTAACAACGCCCGCAAGGAGCGCGGCACGCTGCTTGCCAGCGGTTTCATCGCCGGTGGTGCACTCATGGGTGTTGTGAGCGCAGCTTTGGTGTTCTTGAGCCAGAAGTTCAAATTCAACCTTGCTATGCCGCTGAAGGAGCCCTATGGTGACATTCTTGCCATCGTGATGTACATCGCCCTGATCCTCTTCCTTGCCGTTTCATGCCTGCGTGCCAAGAAAGAGAGTAATTAGTTTCTAGTCCTTAGTCCTTAGTCCTTAGTCCCTAGTTTGGGGCTGGGGACTGGAATGAAAAGGCAATATATTGCCGCCAGTGTGGGAATCCCCTGCACTGGCGGCATTTATTTCCACTAAGGTCATATAATCAAACGCGAATTACGCTGATCAACACTGAATTTTTGATAATTCAATCTGCGGAATCAGCGTTTTGTATATCACTGTCCGCTAAATGGCTTGTTAGGATTGGCGACGCGAATTCCAGTTTGAAGTGCGAAAATAGTCATATATTTCGATAGAAGACTGATTTTGGTGCTTCAAACTGGAGTTTCTTTCTTGGTCTTCTGTTTATCTTGAACTGCACCTGTTCGATTTTCCTATCGGTAACGTCGTTAAAATCAAGCTGTTTGGGCAGGTACTGTCTGATGAGTCCATTAGCGTTTTCGATAGCACCTTTTTCCCAGGAGCAGTAAGGGTGTGCGAAGTAAACCTTAGTTGCGAGT
>Ga0247609_10000135_pt1 | contig 103414 bp, 157 predicted proteins | sample 172DNAGHGlowgp2_FD_193487 | JGI IMG/M metagenome (GOLD analysis project Ga0247609, IMG submission 193487) | Sheep rumen microbial communities from Palmerston North, Manawatu-Wanganui, New Zealand - 1728 DNA GHGlow gp2 | ecosystem: Host-associated > Mammals > Digestive system > Stomach > Rumen...
TATCAACTTCGTATCAAAATGAGTTTATAAATTGTGAGGTTTTGCCATTCGATGTACGCCACCCCTGAAGCTTTTATTACGTAATTATTATGCTTCCTCAACGCTGTTTGATGCGTCGCCGCTGCCTTCTGTTGCGGGCTCAGAGTTTATAGGCTCGCCTTCTGTTTCCGGAAGACTCTGAGTAGCCGTCGGTGCGCTTGTGTCTGTTTCATCTGTAGAACCGTAGCCGCCTTCGCCACGATCTGTTTCGCTAAGTATCTCTGATTCCTCAAACTGAACCTCTGGTACAGGAAGGATCAAAAGTTGTGCAAATCGTTCACCCGGTTTATATACACTGGGCACAGAATCTGTTGTAACCTTAAACTTACCAATAATCTCTCCACGATAACCCGTTTGTTATCTTACACGTTCTTTATCATGTAATTCTACAGCTTTTTTTGTTATACCTGTAGGTCGGACTATATCTTCACCGATTTAATCGGGCAGGGCACTCGTGTCAGTATTATATTCTACGATATGTATTACACATCATAGTTTCAACTGTTAGTCTCTGAACCTTCCAACTTTTTTAAAGGTTGGCTTGGCTGCTGATTACCCACTTCTGGGCTTTCCAGCAATTCACCCTGTTTAATGACGCCAGTTATTCTTCCATTTTTTGGATCACGAACAATCATAATCCCGAGATTATGTATCATTCGATGTTCCGATCTAGTTACTGGAATTAAGTTTTCTATTCTATTGTCGTTATGATCTTCGTTTAGATGATGTACTTGAGATTGTTTTTTCAACACTACTCTATTGTCGATAACTTCAAAATATTTCTTATCAAATATTTTATAGTTTTCTTCAACAATTAATCTATGCTTTAATACACGTCCGTCCTTGTCACAATAAGGATGTGTTGGATCGTATACACGTATTTCTATTAAATTGTTGTTTCGTTTTGATATTTCATCACCTTTAAACGAAGAATTTAATCTGCCTTTCAATCCATATTGATGGTTTCCTTCTCCTGAATATAAAATAGATTTTAGTTTATTTAAACATTCTATAGAACAGCAATGATGTTTACTCTTTTTTAATTGAGAAGGTTTTAAATGAAATTTTTTACCGCAGATCTCACACGTACAATTTGGTTCTTTTTTGTTACTGTTATGTTGACATTCCGAACAACAGTACTTTGCAGTATCTTTCCTCCAATGAGGAACCTCAAATTCTTTTCCGCAATTTAAACAGATTTTCTTTATTAACATAATAATGTGTTTATCATTTCTGTTTAAATAACGTAGCAACTAATGAAACTGGTTGCATCGATAGGTTAAAATTCGATGCTTAGTTTAGCGTCAATAACACCAAATGCATTTGTCAGCAATAATGGCTTCTTTGCAATAGAAGATCTTGGAACAAGTGCTCCAAAATATCCTTCTGGTATTTCGAGTGACAGACCTGTGTGATATACTATAACAACCTGACCGTTCTCGTTAATCTCTGTTGTAACATCAGTACAAGTCAAATCAAATCCAGCATCTGTGCTATGTGCTTTTACAGGTGCGATTGCATTTTCTGAAAGTCTTTTAAATTTAATCGTCATAATGTGTATATAAAGTGTGTATTGGTCGCCCCACCATCGAGTCGAACCCGGACCTGGAGGGTTAGAGCCTCCCGTGCTACCGCTACACCATGGAGCAGGACTTACCGAGAGTAACGCTCTCTCGCAAGGTCTAAACGTAAGTCTCACATTATTTCTCTCTTATTTTTCTTTCGTTCGATTGATTCGTTCAAATCTTTCATGCATGTTCAAACTCTTCACAGGGATTCGCAGGACCCTGTAGCCTGTATTGGGGCCTCTTTGTTATAGTCGGTATAGACTTTCAAGGCTTAACCTCCGACTGTATGGTACCCAATCGCTGTTCAACGTTCCTTTCGTCACTATGGGAAGCGCATTGGGTTTATTTCTTACTTACGGAAAGTAATCCAACGCCAGAATCGCTTATACCAAGGCTGCTTCTTTGTCTGATACTTCTTAATAAGCTTCATCATATCATCAGCAAGCTTATCGTCTTCGATATATGTAGTATGCTGATCACACATATCTACCAGTTGTTCTATAGTATCTGCAGCGGTATAAAAACCTCTCCACTCGAGAGCATCTGCCTCGCTTACCGAAATGGGAAGTCCTGCGCGTACTTTGCCTCGTATGACCTCACACGGAATATCGAGATTTGTCTCAATATCTGTCCAATCTACTACGAAATCAGGCTTCTTAATTACTTTCTTGGTTGTTTTCTTTGTAGTCTTCATAATTCTATATTTTATCTGATTATCTGTTTATGCAGGGTTACAAGTAGATACCGTGTTTCCACACTCTGCTTCTGCAAGATTCTTTGCGGCCCAAGCCTCTTTTTCAGCCTGTTCCATCTTGCGACGATTCTTAATGTTTGCCACCCACTGCTTTGTACGAATGGTATCCATAGCATACTTGTTGTATCGATTGTCGTAGAACAGAATCAAAAGATCGCCCTTTTTAGCATCAATCTCTTCCTTATCCTCACCACACTGATATACAACATGCATAGGCTCTTCAATATAGTAGATACTGCGGATTGCATAACGATCTTCTGTCTGAAGCTTTCCTACAAAATCAATCTCAGGATCCACTACGATGTTTTCAGAACTCTGTGTCAAATACAATGTTTTCATTTGGAACTATATTTTTGTGTTTTGTCTTCTTTATATCTGCGCTTTAGTTTAAACTTAAACAACTGATTGAATAGTATATCTCTGCAGTCGTCATCGGATTTCATAGTCTTAACTGTTTCTGTAAATACATGTTTGCATACAGCGTTAACTATTTCTTTATCTATGTTTAAACGTTTAGCAACTTCTTTAATCACTTTATCAAGATCAACCATTACTCTTTACCAAGTATGTCATACATACGAAGCAGACGGCTATCTTTAAGTAGATCAAAGCGGAGTCCAGCCGGATCTCTGAATATTACTACATCTCCAATCTTTAGTTCGGACTTTGTACCAATAAGATCGCTGTTTTCGTAATAAAGAGGACGTTTCAATACAATTCCTCTACGATAATCAGAATTAACTTCTTTAACCTCGGTCTCAACATTGTCGAAGTCTTGTGCTTCAACTCCATTTGCATCTTTTGCGGGTGTACCAGTTGCGACCGGTTTGCTAAACTCTTTTGTTACTTTGACCGGATCCAGCGGCTTTACGAGAAAGAAATCAAAGAAATCGTATTTGATATTCTCTGCTACACTCTCTGCAAGCGGCGATTGGTCTATTAACTTCTCTTCTTCCATATTTTTATTTCTTAAGTCCTTTGAGGTGATCAAGTACAGACAGAAGGTTGTTGAGTACAGTAGTGCGTTCGACCTTCATACATTCCGGGAATTGTGCCATATCCTCATCGAGATTCTTAAGCTCGCTTTCATATCTTGAAGTAAGACTATCAATCTCATCGAAAACGTTAACGAAGCTTTTTGCATCATTATTTGCATCTTCCAGAACACCGTCTTGCATCAACTCTTTGGCATATCCTTCAGAAATAGCGAAACGAGAACTATAAATCGAACGAAGTTCACTATCGGAATCATCAGAACGGTGAAATTCCTCGCTACGCTCAGCGACATACATCTTGGCGTTATCATCGTATTCAAATGTATCACCAGGATTCATGTCAAGAAAATCAGAAATTACACGTAATGTCTTTGCCATTTTGTTGTTTTAATTTTATCGTTTTGCCCACATAACGGGCAAATATGCAAAATTGGTTGCAAAATAATAAAAAATTTTTAGTTTTTGCAACTTTTTGATTGATTTTTACGTTATGTGGTTGTTCCAAGGGGAAAGAAGGGGGGACTATAGGGGGGGTTATTAGGGGCCTTATACTGTTCTAACTATATATAAATTTATATAATATATACTGGCCCTTTCTTTCTTTGGTACTTTCTTTCTTTCCCCAGTAAACTTAAACTAAATTTTATGAAAAAAGAGAAAAAGAGTAGAATAGATATATACGAAACTCCATATGAGGTATATCTAGCTATTGCAAATAAGTATACTACATTAGAAGAGCTTCAGGAAATATTTACATATACTGACGGATCAGAGCTCGATAATAGTATGCTTGAAGATAAATACGGATATAAGTTCCAAGGGGTTACTGTTTCTGTAAAACGTAAATCTGATAATAGACCTTTTATACTTGTAAAGTATATAGATGATACTTCTGTAAAAGTAGAAGATAAGCTATTAGATTTAATAAATCTTGCGGACCATGAAGCCTGTCATGTTATACTAGACCTATACAAGACAATTGGTCAAGATGTAGATTTAGAACAGCAAGAGGAATTTGCGTACCAAAAGGCTTATATTACAGGACTAATCCTTAAAAATTGGATGAACAGATGACAAACATAGAGTTAAATGCTGTACTATATTATGCAGATTTTCTAAGTTTGTAGTATGAAAGTCACCCTGTAACAGACAATTGTAAATATTTTTTTATACACGGTTGTCCAATAAACAGTGCTTTTATCCTAGATCTCGAGCCAGAATACGACCCTGATAACAAATATTTAGCGTAGGCGATGGCAGAATATTAGACTATCTAGGACAAATATGACGAAGAGGCTGCAATGAGTTTTATAGATGATATCTGCAGTATAAAGGCCTGCGGTAGTGTAGACGCAGAAGCAATGTTAAAGTGTATTCATAGATTTAGTAGTAAGTATGAACGAAAACAAGCTTTTAATGCTTATTATAAATGGAAAAAAGAACAAATATATTCTCACATAACATTCAATGAAAACGGAGACCCCCAAGAAACGTAGTGTACACGATATGTCAAACACTTTGAAACAAGCCTTAAACGACGAAAACTACTTGAAAGCCTTAGCGCTAATGGAGAAAGCGCAAAGAACACGACTTATTAATGGACTTTATCCGACAGATTATGAGTAAACAGCATGATATAGATCCTTGTGACTGGGATGATATTAATATCCCTACTGAAAATCACGATAATGTACTTAAAAAATGAAAGAAAGTAATATTTATGACATAGATGGCGAGTTAATTCGTCGTGGGGACCAAGGAGCATTTACCCTTGAGGAAACCGAAGAGTTAGTAGACAAATTGACTAAAAAAGTACAGGAAAACCCTGATAATCAGGTATATAAGGTCTACTTAAACAACGCTCAAAAGTGGCTTTTTAACCTCTATAATAACATGTCTAGAGAGGATTTGATGAAACGCATGTCATTCCTTCAAACAAGTGTTGATGAGGCTAAAAATACTGCAAACGAAGCCGAGCAAAAACAGTTAGAAGAGATAAATAAAGCAATAGAACAGCTTAAAAATGAGTATGATAACCTCCCCGAAGGTGCCCCCGTGCCAACCACCGAAGGAACCGGAGACGAACAGCTGGATAGACCGGTGGAATCGCCTATGGAAGAGCCTACACCAGTTGTGATGGATGAGTACGTTTCACCTATCGGTGAAGCCTCCGATGAATATGTAGAAGAAGTAAAAGATGAAGAATGATATAAAATGGCTAGTATACGGTTCATTAATCTCTGCAGACAATGATAACTATACTGAAGAGCAGAAACAAGAGAGTATACATAGATATGAGTTATCTAAATCAGCAGTAAAAGAAGGGGAAGATTTAGATTGGAATTTCATCTTAGAGCCATTTGAAGATACTGATAGTAAAAATAAGTTAGTAGACTTGTTTAAATGATATAAAATCCTGAGGAATCGAAAGATTTTTCAGGATTTTTTTTATTTTTTTTTTGTTGTGCGAGTGTGGAAACGAGAAACAGCAATGAATCATACCCCCTTATCGGCAATCGGTATAGAGTACCCCGTGGGGTTCTCGCTTATTGTTTCACTGTTAAAAGATTTTTTGCACTATGAGTACGAAAATTTCAAGGTTGGCCTCCTTAAAGGCTACAGAGGGATTTGGTAAGAAAGCGGAAGGCGCACAGGCCCGAAACTTAGTTGTTAGTTGCACGTTTGCGCAGTCCGATACAATGTTTTCAGTAACGGGCGAGAAGGCTGTTTTTACGGCTAACTTAAACGTTCCTGAAGCATTTTGGGAGAAGCACGAAAAAGACACAGACGAAACAATTAAGGCGTATAAGAAGAGCCTCGAAGAGGCTCTGAAAAACGGCGAATTTGTTTTGTATGGTCACGTTGTGAGTGTTGCTGAGCTGACCGATAACAAACACGAAAGTGTTTGGAATAAGTCCACAAAACACACTATACAGCAATTTGCGCAAGCTCTCGAAACGGACAGCCGTGACGATGCAATTGCTTTCTTAAAGCGTCAGCTAACCCGACAGATAGAGCGGAAACGCTTCTTCTGGGAGGCACAGAGCGAGGAGTAATCCTCGCTCGCTTTTTTTGACTCTAACACTTATTCCTGAAACATAAGCAGTTTAATATATAGCGAAACATTCTAATCAATAGATATATGAAGATAGTATCGAATCGTGAGTATGCTCTTTCGAGCACAGATGTCCACGACATCAACAACAGAGAGATGCGACAGATGTATGAGTTGAAAAACAGAATCAATGATGTATTAGATTCTCATAAGCATGAAGCTAAGGAGAAGAAATACATCAACGATGATGATTTAAAACTCATGCATGCTATCCTTTCGGTGTTCACAAAGGAATATTCATCGACGCAAACTTCTGCATTCGATGATTTCCTTGCAGAACAGAAAAAGAAGCAGGCTGAAAAGCCTGTTATAGATGATGTTCCTTTTGAATAAGAACACTCAGCTATTTAACCTCTCACGTCCTGAGCATGACACTAAACTGCTCAAACTTTATTTATATACTGTCCCAGTGTAGACGCTGGCTGATGAGTCGTTGCAAATTACGACGAAACAGTATTAGTCTTGCGTACCTATATACGTAAGATTAAATTCTCTAGCTATAGAATTGGAAAGAATAGCAAGTTTGCGGTAAGATAAACTGAAACCGCTAATTTTGTCACTGATAAATAGGTGAATATCTGTTTAACTCTTTAAACTTAGACCTATGGACGTGTCCTAAGGTAATTTTTATGTACATCAAATCATTATGGGCAGCCAATTGTCCGTACTGAATTGGCATCAAACATCATTTCAACATTTACATGAACGTTGATAGGGTGTATGATTTGACCGTTGTACACCCTGGAGTTAACACAGCAACCCATTAGGGTTGTTAACACAAATTGCACACATGAACGACAGCTTTGATAGCTGTTTCCATTGTACACTTGTGACAATGGTTCATATAGGTTTTGTTATAAAATCTATATGCGCGTATGTTCACAAAGTGTATTGTGGGCTAAATACATCTTGGTCAACACTGAAAGACCGGTGTAGATATGTTGATGCCCGTGTGTGCTAGTCTCGCTTGCATGACGATAAAATGAACTTGGTTAGTCATTAGGAGCAAGCTAAATGCAAATGGGAGAGCGATGCTGGTCTGTACTCAGCAACTCTCCCGCTTTTGTTTGAATCAATCAAAACAACATAACTTGAACCATCTTCAGAGTAAAAACTCTGCACAGGCTCGCCCTTCGTATCCGATAATATATTCGGATTTGGCTACAGTAAGGTGGTTCTTTCTCTTGAAATCAATTCAACATCAACATATGGATTACAGTAAATTTCAAAAGATTGCACCTGCGTTAGGAAGATACATTATACAACATTATTCTGTAATGTGCTCACCAAAGAAAATACAAGAGCATCTTCTAGTCAATATAACGTACGAACAAGCACAAAACGTCACTCAACATTATCGCCTTTGGCTTAAAGACAGATATTCGTTAAACCGACTTATACTTATGATAATAATATACAAGTATGGTTGTAACGAAATATTTGAGAATGTTAGAGGTGATAGAGCAAGAATGACCTATCTAACAGAGTATAAAAATCTAAACGATAAAATAGGAGCATTGGATAAATTTATGCAAAAGTACTAAATATGAGAAGAAGATTTAATCCAAACAGTGTAGCATCCTCAGACGGTAGCCACATCATGATATCTCATGACCGTCAGGCAGGAACAACAGGGAGAACAGAACGAACGGTGTATGCACGTTGTGGGTACATCAAGTTAGCGGTCACACCAATGCAGGCAGCAATGCTGGCAAGGTGTCAAAGAATAGAGAGATTATAAACATATCCATAAAGATTAAAACTTTTCATCATGTAACTGTGCGGTTCGTGAGAATAGCACAGTTATAAATTATAGTAGTATTTTAAAAAAATCCCCTGAAGAGTCTTTGAAAATTAAGACGAAACACATAAGTGTCGGGATTAGAAGTACAATATTCCCCTGTTAGTGATAAAAATAGTATGTCAAAACTATGGTTAGTAGGGCCAGTATACAAGGGACGACAACCCTTCTGGTATGGATTGTGCTGTAACTGCTCGGCTGGTACAACGGCAGTAACCAACTTTGAAAACCTCACAACAATATGGCGCACACTCTAAGTGCGCCTTTTGTTTGAAAATCAATTTCAAATTATTATATATGGAACAAGTATTACATTTGTACATTACAACACCATGTGGACATGAATGTCCATTATGTTGTAACAGGCTGTATGACATCGAGAAAATCCCTGTTGTAACAGTAGAATTATTGAATTCAGTTCAAACTATATGTTTGACTGGAGGCGATCCAATGATGATTCATCCAAAATTATTGGCGAATCTCATTATTCGAATAGAATCTCAAGCTGCAAATCTTGAAAATCTGTACATTTACACATCTGGTAAATATCTACGTTCTCTAACAAGACTTACTGATGAAATACAAGGTATTGGAATTAAAGGAGGATATGTTCACATAGATGGGATTAATGTTGCTCCAAAAAATTGGGAAGATTGGAAAGGATTTATTGAGACAGTAAATTTAGAAACAGTATTCTTTAGAAATCATACTGCATCCAACCGATTGTATCTTTTTAAAGAACAACGCCCAATATTTGAAGCATTGAATATTGAATTACCAAAGACATTTCAAGTAATTGACCGTCAATGGACACAAACATTCAATACTCCAGATAATGAACATTTTTGTAGATTACCAATTTTAATGTAAATGAGGCGTAAACAACGTAAAGTGTAAACAATACCAAAAACATTATCAAAATGAGTAAAAAGCTAGTAACAAAAGATGAGAAAATCATCAAACAAGTTGAAAATGCTTTAGGTGATGTGCCACACGTCACATTCAAAGCTAGTGATGGAAATATCGTTCTTACTGTAACAAACAAAAACGGTGACGCTCTTAAGAAAATCGTTTCAGAAATCGATTTCTCTGGAAGAATTGGTGTATTACGTAGACATCCGGAATATACTGTACCACGCGATCTCATGACAGATCTTGCAGAACGTTCGTATAAGTATACGATAAAGTAAGAAGTAGATGAAAATGAACGAAAAGTTGCATGATTATGGAACAAAAACTCTATGCTCGTGTAGGAAGAAGCTTTAAGCCTATTCCTAATTATGTTGGTATGTATTGGGACGGTGAAGATTGGACAAAAGAACATACCAAACACTCTATCGCTAGATGTTACGACCAGAACGGTCTTACTTTACATATGTTTTTCCTACGGAAAGTACAAAATACTAATTGGTATAGTGCCGTAAGAGAAGCATCTTCGTGTGGAGGTTATCTTCCATCTCATGCTCAAGCAGCTCTTGCAGTAGAACGGTGTGAAGAACTCCGTGAAGACAATGGCGGGTACTGGACTAGAGATGAGTATAGCTCCGCCATCGCTTGGTATTGGCGCTGGGCTAGTTCCTATTCCTTCGCTCTCTTCTACGCCACCGTTATCAGCCAGCGCTACTGTGCTCGTATATTCTTTGATACTATAATCAAACTGTAAAAACAACAAAAAGTAAATTACATATGGCAGGAGCATTTGTAACATTCATACTGGTAATAACAGTGTGTATTTTCTTCTACGAAGCGTTTCGTGGGTCGAGCAGAAGCGACAGGTCTTCTGCAAATGAATAACAATTAAAAACATTATCAAAATGGAAAGAATAGAATTCATAATCTGTATGGTACTCCTCGTGTGGGCTATTGTAGAACTCAGACGAGTAAACTCTAAGCTTAATGATTCCAAAAAGGAATCGGAGCGTCACAATAATATCCAAAAGGTGATTCTTGAGCAAATTGATGAACTTAACCAAAAAATAGGATAATATGAATATAACAATTAAAGCCTGCAATAATTCCCTTAGATTTACGTCTTCGGTTTCTGTTGGCAAGGACTGGGAAGAGAGGTTTTTATCCAAAGAAAATCAAGCTAAAATTCTAGCGTGGTGTAAAGATCATCACGTGCGAGCATATTGGAACAGTGTTGATAAAAAATCCGAATTGATACAGGACTTAACCGAAGCAAATGTTACCAGTTTTGGACTGTTAAATAAACTGCATACAGAATTTATGCTGTTTGTCGGAGAGTTACCATCCAATAAGCACTGTTCAGAAAAGTCTGAAGTTTCAGAAAAGAACAAAAAATTTGTACACAAACTGTTGAACGAATGGGATGAAACAGAAACTCGTATGGGTACAGCTGGTGCGATTATCATGGGGAAAGATTCTGAACATAAATTTGTGGCGCCGTGTGGACATATTAGTAGTCAGTTATTAAAACAATTGTTAGAAGCATGGCTACAGGTGTACGACAAGTGAATCAGCAACATCCACCTCTTCCCAAGAAGAAGCGTATAGATGCTAATGGCAACGATGCTAGACGATTATTTGTCAAAAGCGGAACTGCCACTCTGTTGCTAGCAAAGCTGCCATCTGAGAACGCAGCAAAGATAGCTCAAGCTGATATCTCTAGAGTTATTAAAAACCTCGGAGGTGAAGAACAATGTAATTTTCTGATCACGAAATGATAGAAGCTATATTGTACTCTGTAATATTCGCTTGCTTAACCATACTAATATTAGAAGTATGGAAGCCAGAGGAATAAGAAACAACTTAGAACCAGGATTTTGGATTGGTGTGGCAATCATCATTCTAATCTTGGTTCTAAGAAACTGTACAAACCCAAGTGTCAGTGGGATATAATGTCTGCACAAGTTTAAAACGTTTTAAAATTTATCAAAAATGTCAAAACAAAAAGTAAAACCAGGAGATTTTGTACGCAGGTGTCTAACATCAGGAACACCTGTTGGTGCTGTATGTGTAATAGATGATGTAGAAGATGCGGGCATTTACGCGCATCATATTCCCGAAAACACGATTGGATCATTCTACATCAAACACGGCGAATATAGTAAGATGAACTCTGTCCGTCTTGCAATCTCTAACAATGACGCCAAATTCTTGGCAGAGAAACGTCCATATGCATTCAGACGTAGTGCCACAAAAACGTGGGAACGTGCATGTGGGAAACAAGACATTGTCGTTTTGGTAGCTCCAAACGGAACGAAATTTGTGCTCAGAAACTGTATCATATGGAAACAGTATTCAGGACACGAAATAGCAATCCGTTGGGAGACAATGCTCAAGGCGTATGAAAACGCCTAAACCAGGACAGCTATGCACAATAAACAATACTGTCTACAGAGCAAGAAAACGTACAAACGGTTGTTATGGGTGTGCACTTAACAACATTATCATGTGTCCGAATGTAGTAGATTCACGTAATGGGCATCCTCTATTAGAATGCCCATTGAACGATATTATACTCGTGAGAGTATAAGTTGTTCTGGTTTATTTTCGAACTCCTCTGTTGTGAAACACGGGAGTTCATTACAATATTGCATAGAACTCACCAGATTGCAGGAAACCTCAAGGCCTGCCAGTTGTTGAACTCTCTAACTAATTTAAGAGAGTGTAGTGTAAACTGTGAGAGTAATTAGTTCACAGGATCAACAATCAATGAGGAGAGGGTGCAACTGTAAATGAAGGCCGGTAGAGCTTGCACAAGCCGGTGTTGCAGGTATTTCAATTGCACGGACATATGTACACCTGTCCAACTAAGCAGAAACTTAGCACAAAATGTGCGACACTGAAACGAAAGCTTAGACTCAGTGGGTCAAACTGAGTACAGTGGGAGTAGCTTAATAACCATCAGAGCGACAGATTCTGCATCTGTAGGTGAGGGTTGGAGTCCCTCCTCCCACACAACGCTGTGAAGCGTATGACATTTCTTTAATTAATAAATTAATAATGTGTCAAGAGTTATTTTCATAGTACTTTATTTTTATTTAAGTTATTTGATGAAAGTGTTCATTACGCGTATACTCTGTCGTGAGACAGGGTATACTTTTCACAGCAAATAATATTTGATGATGATAACATTAAATAATTTCTACCCGTTAACTAAACGGCGAAGTAAAAGGTTAAAGCGTCTCTCTAAAAAGAAGAAATTAAAACTAAAAGAGAGAACATGGACTGCTGGGAGACTTATAACATTTGTATCAATTGATATTTTTGGAGGAGAACATAGATTCTTAGTACAAATGAAAAAATGTTGTATGGATCTTAGGGAGCATCGATGTGCACAGTGTAGAATGATAAATCATTATAGATTGTGCATGGATATTCGTGGAGAAATGTGTAAAAAATGTATGAGAAAATCAGATTTATCATGTTATCCACACAAGCTTAGAATATTGAAATAATTTCTAGGTTTACTAAACAAATACGTCTGAGGGTCTACGATGCAGTAGTATTAGCAGGAGGGTGGTACGTTGAGGTATGATATCTAACTCAACTAAGTAGGACGTTTTACAATAAAGGCTTAGAGAGTGTGCCTTACGCCGGGAATTCAAGGTTAAAATGCTTCACCGGTCATAGACGGCGAAAAACACTCTCACCCCATTGGATAGTTATAATCATTACAGAGGTAATGTAGGGTGGCTTATTATCCTTATAAAGAACTCTGAAAAAAGCAATTCCCCGTGTAACTATCCATATGGTCCCATCGTCTATCGGTTAGGACGAGAGATTTTCATTCTCTAAAGAGCAGTTCGACTCTGCTTGGGACTACAATTACAGGTCTTTTCCAAGTCTTCCTTAAAGACTGGATCAAAAAACTTATAAGTTTTAACAATTCTAAATTTTATCAAAAAATGAAGAAGAAACTAATTTTCTTTCTGTGCAGCATGTTTATGCTTGCACTTGGCTTCTCGTCTTGTGGTGAGAAAATGCCAAAAGCCTGGACACAGGCTGAAATTGAAGAGATTGCAGACCAATCTGCTCGTACAGTCTACTATGAGCTGACTAATCCGACGTTTGAAAACGTTGGAGATGTTGCTCACTATCGCGAAACGATAGAAGATGGTGAGTCTATTGATAGCGTATTCTCTATGCTATCGACAGCAACACTAAAACGAGTAGCAGACGTATGTATCAACAAATCGGGGATCACCGACAAGAAACAGATTGTTCAAGAATACTTAAAGAACAAATCTGTATATTCTAATATGTCACCAGATCCAGTTTCAGCAGATTCTAAAACAGACAAGCCTGCAACCGATAGCGGAGGATCGGACGTTACCAAAAAAGACGGTGTGTTCGAGACAAGCTATAACTACTACGCCGACACGATTGACGGTAAGCCGGTTAAGGTGCAGGTAAAAACAGAGAAGAGCTATGTCAAACAATAACGAACCACGCGCTCTTGTCATTGTATGGCAAGGGAAAGAAGTGCCAGATGAAGTTGTTGCTGAAATGGTAGCAATGATGGCACAGTGTAATGCTACGATACCAGAATTGGTAACTGCAAAGCAATTTGACGCAGATGGTCTTGCCAAGTGTATTGGTAACACAATACACATTGAAGGTTCTAATATCCTCAACAACAAAGACCTCGATCCTATTTATAACGCAATCGTTTTTATAGGAACTAAGTATAAGGAATGCCTAGGCAATACCGGTACGTTTTCTATCCATTTGTCATCTGACTTATCAGATGAGAAATATAAACGTGCAACAGGAAAGCCCGCAGATGAGGGTCTTATTACAGCAGTAGAAATACTTGCTACAAAGACCGTATCATCTAAATACGCCCCATTTCTTAACGAATACGGCATAAAAAAGAGCATTCTGGAGGTTATTCACAACACCTATATGTATTACAACCATGTGTTCGTATCATAACGGTAACAAAAGGCGTGAAAAACCACAATACGCCAAGGAGCAGCATAAAAATGCTGTTCCTTATGTAAGAAAAAAGTACACAAACGCTGATTATCGGCGTGAGTATGCATAAACTTTAAGTTATTAACAATTAAACATTTATCAAAAATGGCAAAAGACAACAAAACCCAGGAGCCGGTAATATTGACACCGGACAACATCGTTGAACAGCGTAAGGCTGGTAACATTCTTACCCCCGAACTTCGCAAGAAGATGGAGGAAGACAACAAGAAGGAGAATGACGAGAAGATTATCCGCGAGACAAACCGCCGTATTTCGTACATCGGTTTCAAGCACGATTCAGGTCTGATCGAGCTGAAGAAGATGCGCGCCATGGATGATCTTGCACTGTACAACACCCGCCAGCAGGGCCGATTGATGAGATTCATCACCGGATTCACACTGACCGACCAGGTGCTCCACGAGTATGCAGAGAAGACGGCAGATGACGTGCTGCAGCTCGAGAAGGTGGAGAAGGATACGCTGGTTCTTCTTGTTCCTGAGTCCGACAAGAACGGCAAGGTTACCCGCAAGGAGACCAAGTTCAAGGTGGGCGACGATGTTCCCGCCATCATAGACTACAACGAGTTTGATGATGGCTTGGAGAAGCTGCAGAAGAATCTCCGCGAACGCCAGGAGAAGATCGAGAAGCAGTATAACGATGACATGCTCGTTATCAAGAAGGCTGCTGGAGAATACTGGCGAGACGATTGGATGTACAATGTCCGTGTTGTATCGGGCACTGGTGCATCGACAGATCGTCGCTGGTAAGCAACTATAGCTAGCGATAGCTAAGTGAGCACTCATCCGTAGAGTTCGAGCCTTGAGCCAATGCTCTACACCAAAAAGAAAGCAGACTACAGTATTTTTTGAAACCTCGCCAAGTAGGAGTAAAGCTTAAAAATATTTACAAATCTACAGTGCGATAAAAAAAGACACTCGCAATCTTACAACAGTAGAATAAACTACACATAATCCGAGCCTTGAGCCAGTATTATGGGATGATACCACCGTCCACACGGTGTAATAATATGTGGGCATTAGATCAAAAATCACGAATTGTAGCGAGCCTTGAGCCTGCTATTGCACTGCAATGATTTCAAGAATGCAGAATACGTCCTATTGAGAGCCTTGAGCCAGTGATAGACCAACGTATTCAACCTTTGTTAAGGTTTATTTAAAGCCTTTTGAGTTGTTTTTAAGATGCTTGCGGACCAGCTACCCACAAGAGTCTAGAAAACGCCTTAGAAAGCCTGAAAATGGCCTTAAATCGAACGTTTTGACCGATCATCATGACGTTCTGCAACAAGAATCTTAGCGTGTCCTAGAATAAGCTGTTGGACGAGGGGTTCGAGTCCCTCCAGGTCCACTACATATTAGGATTTACAGGTCAAAGAGAAGACGGATAATTGTGTAAATAATAGAGGTTTAATAGCTCTACAATACAAAACAAGGTTAAATAGCAAGTAACACCGTAAATGCGAAATGGTTAGAGAGTAATCTCGGTAAGCCTTAAATATGGTAAGGTACCTTTGAGTGAAGAACACGATCCTAATATTTTTATACGGGCCTGACTGGATTTGACAGCAGTGGAAAGTAAGACATTAAGCGCTTTGATATAAATCTAAACGGCGATTATAATATCGTTGACTACACGGGCCTCAAGGAGGCAGCGTGAAGTCGGTGCGTACTACCTAAACGCGAACGTTTGAGGGTGTTCCGATAACCCCAAAGAGTGAGTTAACTCAACTGGTAAGAGTTCAGATGCTGTCTGAAGACGTGGGTTCGACTCCCACACTCACTCCAATACAACCAAATTTGAATTAACATGTTAAACAAATACGATTTTACAAATAACGATGACGTTATCGATTAGCCAAGTATTCTAAAGATAACCAATAGTCAAGTATCCATCATACATGCTGATGGTATTGACATTAAGGAAATCCCAGAAGAAGGACTAACTATACAAATAGGAAACTTAGATTCATTTATTCCTGATACACCTGATCCTATTGATCCTGATGATCCAGAACCAACTCCAAGTCCTGATCCAACACCAGATCCAGACCCAGATCCAGATCCTGATCCAACTCCTACGCCATCTGGAGATGATTATGCACCTGAAACTACAGTATATAGTACAGCTGAATATACAGGAGGCAATGGAATTAAGTTTATCATAACAAATAATACTGGTTCTGAAGCAAGACTTTCGGGAGCAATAACTTTGAATCTATCAAGAAATCAAAACGATTGGACAAACTCAACGCAAGCATACGCAGATATAGTTGATACTAATATAGGTATACCTGATCAAGATGGTGATTATCACAAAAATAATATAATTATACCAGTTGGTGAATCTTATACTTCGCCAGAAATAACGACAATTACTGGTATATATATGCCTACTACTGATTTTACTGATGGTACTTGGTATTTAATGAATTCGATTTCTCCTACAAACGTTTACGGTTATCCGATATTCCTTTATACAAGAGAATATTCAAGATCAAGAAATAAAGTAAGCGGATCTCAGAATATGTATGCAGCAGCTCCTACACAAAATATAAAACTTTTGAGAGGTTATACATATCATTTGAACCTGTATTGGAAAAATCCATATGCAAGTCTTGATCCAGATAAGAGTGGTACAAATTACATTATATTGGCAGAAAACCAAACTGATTTATTATCGAATTGATATGAACAAAGAAGAAATAAAATTAATAGGTCCTGAGATAAAGGCAAAAGCAGGAGAAACAGTTACATTACACGCATAGTTTGATAAACCATGTTGGTCTTGTATACATGAAAGACGTGAGAAATCAGGTTATAGTCGCATAAATGATTAGCAAGGTAGTAATGAACATATATACAATGCAATTGTTCATGAAGATACTACACACTTCATATTTTCAATAGGAGATGAAGGAAGACCTGATTTAGCTATGACAAACAATATTGGTCAATTGTGGTGTCCTGTAACAATAGAATCTTCACCTGAAGTAAAACCAAAAAATAAAGGTAAATTATTATATAAAATTGGTCTTATTTCTGATATTCACTTTGATGTAGAAGATTCCAAAAACTCTGAATATAAGACTGATTTACAGAATGCTCTTGAATACTTCCGCAAAGAAAACGTAGAATGTATATGTTCTTGTGGTGATTTTACTCAGTATAACGATAAAGATTACGAAGCGTTTAGAGAATACTACAATGCACATGCATGGGCACCATCTGGAGGTAAATTACCCTTATTTACACCAATGGGAAATCATGATTATCTAAGAATATATCATCAAAGAACTTCTACACCAACCGGATATGCTTCTACAGAGATGTTATGGCAAAATAATGTATCTGTATTTCATGAACCAGAAAGCACTATACATTTCTTTGAGTATGGAGCTAAATGGAATGATCCTAAAAAAACAGGAAAAAGAACCATTAAGAGCAAACTCAATTACTGGTTTGAGAAAAATGATTGTATCTTTGTATTTATGAGTATCGATTATGGAAATTCTACTGGTACTCCATGGGATGATGTATGCAGAGGATTTAATAAACTCGACTATAACGATGAGTATGTTAAACAAATGACATCTTATGTAAGTAACACAGGATATAATCGAAGCAAAGAAACAAATTTTGATTATCAGTTCTATAATCCAGAAGTATTGATGTGGTTAAAAGATATTATTGAGAATAATAAAGATAAACGAATATTTGTATTTTCTCATCATTTCTTACCACATAAAGCTGGTGACAGCGATGGTATCTATTCTCATCTTAGAGTATGGCCATATACAGCATCAAACAGTATTAAAAATAAGTTCTATGCTGGTAGCAATACACTATGTGGATTAACATTCTGGTTTATCGATAAATTAAACAACGAATACAAAAATGTTGTTTGGTTTAGTGGGCATAGTCATAGATTGTGGAACGATAACACAAGTATATGTAATCATAACTATGCTATAAAAACACCAACAGGTAATGAAGTTACTCCACTTGTAGATGACCTCAACTCTCTAAATAATACACCTTATGATTATCGTTTGTATACTAGACAATCAAATCAACCATTATCTGAATGCGGATTTTGTATAGGCTTACCAAGTTTATCAAAACCAACAGATAATAATGGTTCTTCTATGTATCAGGCATCACAAGGTGGTATATTAGAAATATATGAAAACGGTACTACAATAAAAGAAATAAACTTTAAAGACAATAATTCAGCCACATATGTCAATAAAGTTATAAGAGATGTCGATTTAGACATTTAACAAGAAGCTCCTCGCAAGGGAGCTTTTTGCGTATATGGTATTTTGTGAAGTTCGATTCTTCACTGCGCACAAAAGGACGTTTAGCTCAGTAGGTTAGAGCGCTCGGCTTATACCCAAGTGGTCGGGGGTTCAAGTCCCTCAACGTCCACTTAATATTAAACGTAATCAATATGTTATTAAAAGTAAGACAATTGGATATAGTAAATCCGAAAACAGAAGTAGGAAAAGAAAGACTTCCGGTAGAAATACTAGAGTCAATATTGCTCGTTGATACAGAAGCGATATCGAGTGTAGCATTATATACTAGACACTCTGATGCTTATTTAGAATCTGATCAAATACGAGCATTTAACGCAATGATTGAAAAATATGGAAAAGAAATACAGCTTTGCAGAATAAATATGAAGCATGGGTGGTATTTTGGAAACGTATTTGCTTGTGATCTACTTCCAAAACTACAAATAGATGAAAACGGGTTACAAGGAAATGTTGCGGGATAGATGTCCTGAAACAGTAAATTTCGCGTTAAAATGGTGTAATGCCAAAACACGCTGGGTTGAACACGCTTATAGAAACTTTATTAAGATATATGTAGCAAAAGATGAGAGATATCATGCAACACGTATAACTCTTGGTATTGCTAAATATTATCGTAATTTTGATTTTGATAAGAGTATCAATTGGGATGATTTAACTGATGAAGAAGCCAATTATTGGTATAAAATATCTGAAACAGTTAAGTGGTTCACAAAGTATTTTGCATATATTAAAAACACATGTGAAATATTACTCTCAAAAGGATATGATGATGTCGGCTGTAAAGTTGATATAATATCGTATTACTTAAGTGAGCGTCTGCCTGACGCTAATTTGTTAATAGAAGACGAAAATGCCTACAACAAACAAATGAATGAAGTAGACAAATTTGCTGACTATTTACTTAAATGTGCCAAGCAGTCTTTAGGAAGATTATGATTAGTGTATTTTCCAATTATTTAGAGCCTCTACAAGAGGCATGCTTGATCTGTTTAACGGACGATTCAAAACCAAGTGAGATCTATGACCAGTTGCGTATCGCATACAATCAAGGCTCAATTGGCGTAGCGAACACTACACGGTTAATCGCTCCAATTACTGATGACGAAGATAATTATGATATAATTGAAGAAGTATGGCGAAATAAAGAGCTTCAAAGCTGGCTACAATGGGTTAATCAAAAGATAACTCTTTGTATAGGAGTAGAATCGTATCAGACATTAGGTGTTAGATTACGAATCGCTACTACTAAGCTAGACAAGATAGACTTGCCATTCCGAATCGGTGCAAAAATTCATTATTATCTTTGTAACAACACATGGAATGAGCATCGTCTCGTAGTAAACGAGGATTTGCCGTTCTAGGGCTGTCCCTTAGAGGTGGTCTTTGATGACAACAGCCCACTATACAGCACCGTCTGTTCCAGGAGTGACACCTTAATAACCGGTTAACTTTGTTTGATATGAGTAAGAATCCTAGAATCACTTCGGAAGAAGTTACTCTTATCAAAAGAGCCCAAGCAGGCGATATGTCTGCTTTTAATACACTTTTCCATAAATATAAAACATTTGTGGATAATATACTATTTCAGTATATTAAAGATATGGATGAGGCCAAAGACCTAACAAACATCGTATTTCTTAAAGTGTATAATAAACTCTCGACATTCAAAGCCTATGACTCCTTCGGAGGATGGCTTCGAATTATAGCTAATAGAACTGCTATCGATTATTTGCGTGAAGTAAAGAATTCACATGTGTCTTTTGGGGATTCTGTTGGAAGACTGCCATCAGAAGAACCAAAAGGTTCTACAGAAGACGACCTAGTCAATCGTATGACGTATGAACATCTACTAAGTGAGTTTGATAAGCTTCCTGAATCCAGTCGTAAGGTATTGAGGTTGTTTTACGTAAACAATATGACAGTGGAACAAATTAGCAATGCGTTAAGAATGCCAACCGGGACTATTAAGTCCACGTTGTCTAGAACGCGAAAGAGAATTCAAAAACATTTAAAAATTAAAACAACATGATGACATTAGCTCTGTATGTCCTTGGAGTACTTGTTATCGCTGCTATCGCACGATACAACGAGAGCAATAAGCTCTTTTGGACATTGTTCACAACATTTACCTTAGGGTATGCTGGAACAACGATGTTGATTAAATCGACATCAAAACAGAGTGAGTCTAAATGCACACAGGTAGTACCCACACAGGTTGCTATACCGAATTACCCAACAACATTATACATGCTTGTTGGGGATTCGATTGACGCACCCAAGAATGAGACTTCAAAGCCTGTGAGTCAGGTAATACCTGTAACTACTGCAGAAGGATTCACTACTGTCAATGTCACGCGCTCAAGCCGTGACCAACCAATCATCCACGTTCTACCAAATCCACCTACATTGTTTCATAATACATCGTGAACAATCATAAAAACAGGTGAGAAAAAGTAAAACAAGTTATTAATTTAAAAGCATTTATCAAAAATGACAAAGAAACAAAAGACAGCAGCTGAGATTGCTGCTGAAAAGAAAGCAGCTGGTCAGGCTGCAGAAGAAGTCAAGGTGGCTGCCGATACCACAAAGAAGGTTGATCGCTTGTCCCTTGATAGCAAAGCTACTATGGCTCGACTCATCAACGATGAGTGGGTGCATGGTAACGCGGTAAGCAAAGATGTAAAGGAGAACGCTGCTGCCATCCGCGACGCATATATGGCTGACGTTATCGTAACCGATATCGCACAAGGACATAGTATTGTGTCATACATCATCGCTAACGACGAAGAAAAGTATCTTACTACGAAAGTTGTTCTGGCGCGCATGGGTATCGCAATTTCCGACTTCAAGGCTCTGCCTCAGCCCACAGAAGAAGAGCTCCGCGCTCAGGGGGTTGATAAGAAGCCGAGTGAGACCCGCATGCTTACTATAGAAGCTAAGGACGTTTCTAAGGAAGCTGTCGACAAGAAGAAAGAAGAGTTGAAGGCCGCTGAGAAGGCTGTAACCACGACCGATCCTACAAAGATCGAGAATGAGAAGCAGCTCCACGATGCACTTGTTGCTCTTCTGACTAAGGTAACCGACACGCCGGATGCACGCATTCAGCATACTATCAACTTCTATCAGTCTTACCTGAAGATTCAGGCTAACAAGATTGAGAATGAGGATGAGAAGAAGGCTGAACTCGAGAAGATCAACGGTACTTCGCGCATCGATGTCTTAAAGAACATCACGAAAGTTGTAGGTGACTCGCCATTCATCTTCAGTGGCATCGGTAAGATTTATTCTGGACAGACTGCTCAGACAGGAAGTCCTATTTCTGCCTTTTGCCTCCATCGTCGAGCAGCAACCAACAAGTCCGGAAAGGTGGCTCATGATGACCAGTATATCGCTGATGTCGTCAAGACTATCATTGCCTGGACCTGTAACTCTGTGATCAACGCTGCAAACCAGACAATCGCAGAGCAGAAACGCGCTATCGAGAAGCGTAAGAATGATGGTACTCACAAGAAGGCCGCAGAAACCGTCATCAGCAACTGTGAGAAGAAGATTGCTGACCAGCAGGAGATCCTCAACATTGTTAACAATCCGTCGTTTGACATTGTCGACAACTTGAAGGAGAACTACAAGTCTGAAGACCAGGAGAGCGATGGCTACAAGTCTGCTCGTCGCCTGGTACGTAACATCATGGATACGTATCATAAGGGTGTTGACATAGCAACAGTTGATGAAGACTCTCTGCTTCACAATTGTGCTCAGCGCGGTGGTGTGATCCTGAACATGTTCCGTGGCCCGCTTGATAAGAATAACAATTATTCTGAAGCAAACATCGGCGAAATCAAAATCGTTGAGAAGCCGGCAGAGGAAAAGTAAGCGTTGTAAACACTAATTCTATCAAAGATGAAGCAAGTAACAACGATAATATGCGCTATACTCTTTGCAGTAGCTGGCATTGGGTTAGGTCTAAACGCATATTATAATCCTTCACAGAGTAGTAACAATAGTTACAAATCTGCGAATGCAGCTCCTGTACTTAACTGGGCTCCCAGTAAGCAAGGAAGACTGCCTCTTGATCTCCAATTGAGTTTGGAGAAGGATACTATGTGTCAAGAATGTCTTGACAAACCTGTAGTACATGATACTGTCTTTGTAGATAGTATTGTGTATAAAACAAAATACGTACGAGTACCGAAGCTTGCACGAGCAACAGAAAAGCGCTTAGGCGATAGCATTCCAGCTATCTTACCTGATCCGCCTGTTGTAAATAATTTCGGTGCGGGTCGAGAGGAGAATCCCGCAGACACTATTGGACCTCCTAAAGCGTCCATTATCCTTACTGTCGACGGTGAGGAAGTCTATAAGCGATAATCACTCCGGTGAGGGGGATATGGGATACTGCCTATATCCCCCAGCCAGTTTGGCAACACGTCAGTACAGCTAAGGCAACGGTCTCATTAGCCGTGTACGAAAACTTTTACTTGATCCGAGAATATGTTAGCCCTCTCAAAGGGTGAGATTACTCAAAAGGTAGGATGGAAGATCGCAGAGTCTGAAAACTCTGTGGATATTAGGGAAAGCGTTGTATCAACCCTATTCTGGTATACATGAGAACCGACTGGAGATGTATAGTCAAGAGAAGACGCAAATGAGGAAACCGAAATGAGAGAAATCTCAAAGTAGCTCATAAACGAACCGTATCGATAGATCTAGGCTTCGAGAGATTACATAGACCTAGAATCACGTTACACGAGTTGCAGCGTATACTTATCCAAAGAAGTATACGGATGTATCACAAATTAAGCTGTAGTCCAGTGTTCCACGTCTCCACAACGTGTATGAAGGGATGAAAAATATCTGAACAAAGTATACTGTGAGGATAATACTCACAGGTTGTATGGTAAATATGACGCCTATGTAAGTCTCGTCAGTTCGATTCTGACATCTTCTATTCTGGGTAACATACATATCCGAAGAGGTGAATATGTGAAGATAGGTAGGGGAAAGGAGAGTAAAACGGCTGATTGTGTTGAAGATGACCGCCAGGCTTTGGTCGTTCAAGCGGTATAAGACACGTGGAATTGATTCGTGCTAAAAGTAAAATGACTACATGTGGATGCACCACATAAAGTGAAGTAGGGCCTAAAGGCTTGAAATATACGCACAACCCGAGTGAAGTCCGGGGAGAAAGACTATTCAAAAGTTATGAAAAACTATGGTAAGCGATAGTTAAGTAATATAGATTGGAGATGTACCAGAGGAAATACTGGAGTCGAAGGATGACAACCTGACAGTCAAAAACAAGTTTTATTTAAGAGAGAAAGGGTCGATTCGAGAACTGTACATCCAGTACAGAAGGAGATCGCTCGTGTAATGCAAAAGATAATAAGACCTGAACCTGTTATACTATATCAGTGAGAGTAGTAAACTCATGTGCGGCATAACTTGATTCTAAGATAAGGCTTATGAAAATATCGTTACATTAAATATTGTTAAACTTATAAATAGATGTCCCTTGGCTGGGAGAAAATAATGTTGTATATCAACGAAAGACTCCGTTTGTAATGTTTGTGAGTGCTTTCACGCCAAGAAATCGAGTGCCAACCGTTCCTGAGAAGCAAATCGACAGAATACGTAACGAAGCGAAGCATAGACAGCAAATCTATGCGGGTGGAAAGTATAAAGTCAATATACGCAAACGATGCAAGGCAGCTTATCGCGAAGTGAAATCACCTCCCTGTCTCGGAGGGGTAAAGTGACTCGTATGAAACCTCTGTAGTGGAGTTAGTACTACGGGAAATCGATGAAGCGGAACATTAAGTGGGTGATAAATCTTATAGCGTATGAGGTGGAATTCCTCCAGTATTCGCGCACTATAAACAGAAGACAGCAGCAAAGCTGAATGCACAACAAAAAGCCGTAAGACTGACGCACAGACACGTCATATGGTCGTCCGATAATGAAACGTATCCCTCACGTAAAAGGATAGTTATGGAGCTATTTAAGCAGGGAAAATACGTTCCTCTTGACGTACAGACACTTTATCTCGTGAAGATATTTAGTCTGCAACAATGAAGCCGGGTATTGATTGTTCTGACCGGACAAAAGCATAGAACAGGGGTAGCTGTACCTAACTTGGTATCGCAAGACCGAGTCACAACAGCACAGTAAGGATTCCAAGCAAAATGGGAAAATACGCTAGGAAGAATTACACAATTTTTGTTGGTTAAGTGCCGCTGGGTTTAGTAAGCATATTCTACGAACAGTAGTCCTTGTGAAATGCTGCCAACGAATAGTGTTGAAAACATTCAGTGCATGAAGATTATTTATTAACATAATATCAATAGGTCTTATGTTTGGTTACAATATATCAATTTTTGTACTTTTACTGAAAATACAACAATCTTCTAATGATGGGCATGGCTGACTCTACCGTTGAGTCCCCGACAGATGAAATAGTGTTCGTGCTACGTAATTTGTCTAGCTAGAAGATCCTATTGGATGAAAAAAGATTGCTCTCATGAGCACGCATAAAGATATTAACATTAAAAGATCTAAAGATAAACGTTCACAGAGCCTTTGAGCCAGAACGCCACTTTTTCAAACTCAAAGGTTACCCTCCCGCCATAAGTGGAGGAAATATTAATTCTTATCGTTAGTTAATCAATAACGATATCAAAAAGGATAAGAAAAAAATGGAAACAAAAAACATTGACATTAATATCCAGGCTGCAATTCCTACAAGTCGCGGCATCGGTAGTATGGTTGGTTCGCTTGTAGGCCAGGCTTACCACAAAGTAGAATCTCGTAACACCTGGCAGGGTGGCGATCAGGGTTGGGACGCAGACAACGAGAAGGTCCGCAATGGTCTTTCTACGATGTTGATCCCCAACCGCAAGATCAACAAGTATATGCTGAAGGACGTCGATATCTTCGGCGCTCAGTATTATCAGCGCCCTGTCACTGGTGAGATGGGTATCGCAATCAACCTCCGTCCCGACGGAACGTTTGATCAGTTCTTCCCTCTCAACAAGGATATATTCAACTTGGTGAAGGGTACTCCAGAAGCAATCGCTGACGCCCTTAAGGGTGAGGGTGAGAATTTCTTCCTCAACCCGGTGGCAGTAGCTAATGTGATCAACGATGCTAACAAGTCTGAGCTCAACGCAGTTGAGGCTCTCATCAAGGCTCTGAACAGCATCAAGCAGAACCTGATTGGTGCTATCAACGATAATACCAAGAAGGCTCAGAAGTTCGCAAAGGAACTTCAGGAGACAAAGATCGAGACTGTAGACTTCCGTGATATCCTGAAGGGTGACGTGAGCGCTATGGTTGAAGTATCGGCTACTAAGGGTGCTGAGTAACCATGAAGAAGATACTCCTCACGGCGGACTCTAAGTTGAACATCGAGCGATTGATGCTCAACGAGACGATTCGCAATAAAGTAATGTCTGCAGGCGAGGAGGGCAGAACCTATATCGTTTATCAGGTTCGTGATTCTGGCATTGTAGTTCTTGGCGAAACCAAGACTTGGTGGTGGAATCGACTTGTTAAGTGCCAATTCCCTTTGACATTCCACGCATTCGTTTCGGCTGTATGGGATGCTTTAGTGGACCTCTCTGCAGGAGGTAACAAAGAAGCTCTTGAAAAAGGGCTTGGACGCGAACTGATGGAAAAATCGCAACGTGAAAAAGAGTACAACTGGGTTGTAAAACGTTTACAGGAGTGTTACGATCATGTATGCAATAACAAGGGTGGAGCGGATCTCGAGGGATCCCAGAGGAAGTCAGGCTCAAGCGTAGCCCATGTTGCTGTACCGGTCAACAATCCTGTGAATGTTAACGTCAACATAGACGGAAAAGTTCACAAGAAAATGCGGTTTCCTGATGCAACTGGAAAAGCATTTCTGGAGTGCGAGCTTGGAGTAGTTGGTGTACATACTGTGATAGAAGAATAATCTCGATGAGATTGAATCATACCTCGTGGGGTCACTGATTAATATCTATCTAGTAGATATACTATATACAAAAAGTAAACACAAAAGAAAGCAACAATATCTTATCCTATACGACTCTCGAGGGAGTCTGGTAGAGTAGTCTCGTGGGACTGCTCTACCTAGGATACTTTTTAGTTTATGAGGGATTGTATCCGTCATAGATTACGTAGGCAGATGTTCTCAAGTATAGTATAAACTTAAATCAAAACGCGTATGACGAAATCAATAAAGTTTAACTCTAAGAACATCATTAACATTCGAAAGGACATTGATAAGAAAAAGAAGGATGCTTGGATGCAGATCCGAACAACCAACTTGTTGTCCACGAAGGAGGTCAAGCTCGGTTTCCGTAAGTATGACCTCAAGGCTCTGTATAATGAGATTATGCAGATGTCAGAGAAGCTTGTGCTTATTAAGGGAATGCTCTTCTATTTGAATATGGGCGAGACAGTCTTTGATAAGGAGAAGTTTAAGAAGACAAATAATTATAATATTTTTATGGCTACTGAGATGAAGGAGGCTATTGCTCAGCTTAAGATGATTCCTACTCTTGATCCGGCTACTAAGTCGAAGAAGGGTGGTGCTTCTAAGATGGGTAAGGATGAGGTGTTTACCTCTGCTAAGATTGCTTCCCTTATTAAGGAGTTGCAGCTTAAGGCTGTGAACTTTGATGCTGCTATGGAGGAGTTTAATACTAAGACCAGTATTGAGATTACTTCTGTTGCAGATGAGTTTAAGTCTGAGCTTGCTGCATAAGCAAACTCTGGGTTATGGTGTAATGGCGGCACAAGGGATTTTGGTTCCCTTAGTCATGGTTCGAATCCGTGTGACCCAACAAATGTATTTTCCCAAAAATATGTCAAACCCTCTAAACTATTATCAAAATGGCAAAAGAGAATTTATCCACCTTAAAGAAGACTTTGTTCTTCGAAGGTGAAAAAGAAAGAAAAGAACGTCGAGCTAAAACCTCGTGTCCATATAGAGTAAAGCGTGTGTGGGATGCTGAAAAGCAGAAGTATGTTAAAGTAAAAGTTTACCGTAAACGTACTACATTTACAAGAACCGAAATGAAACAGCGCTTTAATGTGAATCACACAGAGATTGTTGTTACACCAAAAGCAACTAACAACGACAAAAAGGTTATACATGCAAAGAAGATTGCGATGCCTGCTCGAAAGGCTGTAGGATTCAATATGCGTGGCTTACGCTACGAATGGGATCCTGAAGCTACTGGACTAATCCGCTACAAACTTGTAGCATAATATTAACTTTAAACATTATCAAAATGAGTCGTAAGAATTTCAAGGTGGCAACTACCGATAATGGTAAGACCCCAAAGCAAGATAAGAAAAAGATTTTCGTAATAGAAAAGACAAACGTGCCTACAGGCAAGGTCAAGGATATCGCCGACGCTAAGAAAAAGAAAGAAGCCGGCGAACAGGAGTATATCAATCGCCGCGTTAATGCGCTAAAGCGCCGTTGTAAGCGTCAGAAGATTTCAGAAGAGGAGACTAAGAAATTGATTGAGCAACTGCTGATCGATATCAAAGCTCCTAAAAAGTATAGCATTCATGTACTTTTTAAGTCTGGACAGAAGTATGTCACAGACGAGAAAGGAAAGAAGCACGGTACTTCATTCGAATTCTTAGCCACAGAAGCGATTAAGAATTCAAAGATTGAATACAAACTGCTTACTTCTGGATGGGCTCTCATAGAAGGAGGAAAGGATATACTCGACAAACTTCGCGAAATACTCAACGGATGGGCTACGATTCATCCTTATGAGATAAAACCTAAGCCGACTAAGCCTAAACAGGAGAAGAAGCCAAGTAATAACACTCCTGAAGCGAAGAAGGCCGCTAAGGAGCGTCGTAAGTTTACCAACGTATCACAGAATACAAATCGTAAGAAGCGTAGCAAAAAAGCAGCCTTCATAGCAAAGCGAGAACGCCTCGCTAAAGCCAAGAAAAACCGCAAGGCTAATATTATTCACCTACAGAAAAATAAGCGCTCTACGGGCTCCAAAAAGGCCTCTACGGGGCTTAAAAAGGCAGCATGAAAGGAGGTAAGCTATGACACTATCAAAGAGTAAGCTACGTGAGGTAAAATTACGTAAGAAAAAGCGTGCTATAATCGCATCCAGGAACGTCAATAATGGCGTTAATAACTTGAAAAAAGGCATGGGAGGCGATAACGGTAATGAGTATTCAGACTTCAAATTGAAGAAGAATCCTCAGCCAAAACGTCTGCACCACAGCTATAAGAAATGGAAGTGGGTATCAACGTTCTCAAAAGAGAAAGGTTGGTATACAGAGCGAAAGCTTATTCAGAAGAAATCTGAATATTTCCACGAAGATCCCAAGAAAATGACTCAACACGAGTATTGGGAGAAGCTTGTACAATACAAGTTGACTAAATGGGATAGTAAGCATCCTAAGCCTGTGTTAGATAACGACCTGTTCAAACAGGAAGATCTGACAAAGTGGAATGCAGAACGCGATATAGCAGAAGAACGTATACGGGACTTTGTTGTCTCAGTGTATGACAAACTACATCTTGTTGGTCGTTTTAAGACGGCTGATGGGAAGTTCGAAGAAAAAGAAGTGGCTGTTATAAAAGACATCAATGGAGAAGGACACAACGTCAACAATCTTCCCAAAGATTCTAAGCTACTAAAAAAGGTCCAGAAAATTACAGATACTATTCATGCAAAACATATGAATCTTGTGTCTACTAATTTAAAGGATCATAAACAACAAAAAGGAAGGATATTTCTTCCAACAAATCTTATGATGATGCGTAAAGCAGCATAAATAAGAAATACGCTACCAGAGTTAATAGAATAGAGCTGTCACGGCTGCTCACCTGATATAAAGTGAGTAACAAATGTGTAAAGACTTATTTATTTAAGACTATTCAGTGATATTAACGTTAGGATGGTTCTTTGTAAATGAAACAAAGAGGAGTTCGATTCTCCGGCGTATACAATTAATCTTTAGAACCTTTGAGTCATGATTATACGCAATGCTACAGTCGTTACATACGACATAGAAGTATTTCCCAACTGCTTCCATTGCGTTTGTAAGAACACAGAGACTAATGAATTATATAAGTTTGAAATTAGTGAAAGAGTCAACCAGCTAAAACAGCTGGTTGATTTCTTTTACTATGACACCAAAGACAAAATGTTCTGCGGATATAACAATCATCACTACGATGATGTTATTATAAACTATATAATAGATATGTTTTATAAAATGGATCAACTTCCGTTTTGGAGAATATGTCTGTCTTTGTTTAACCTTTCACAAACTATTGTGAATGCAGAAGATGGGAATGTTGATAGGTTTAAGAAATGGAAGTATGCACATTATTTTCAATCTATGGACTTATTGACAATGATGTTCAGTCAAAAGCTACGAGTTGGTCTTAAAAGTATGCAGGTAACAATGCATTATCGTAATGTCTATGAATACGAAGGAAATTTCGAAGAGCCTATACCAGTAGACAAAATAGACAATATGATTGACTATAATATCAATGATGTAGAATCAACCACAGAGTTATTAAACCGGTTGAAGAAAGACATAGAACTCAGACTCTTCATACAAGAAGAACACGGAATCGATTGTTTATCAATGGATTCTGTTAAGATGGCAGAAACCTTCTTGCTGGAGAAATACTCCGAAAGATCAGGTATTCCTAAAAATGTAATAAAGGAAATGCGTTCTCCAATGGATTATATTCCGTTGAAGGATGTTATAATGCCGTTTATATCATACAAAAATCCAAAGTTACAAAGCGTCTTAGAAGACATGAAGAAACAGGTAGTGTATTCTAAGGAGCGAAAAGGCTACGAGAAGAAGTTCGTTCTCTCGAATGTGGTATATTCTATTGGTGTTGGAGGTATTCATACTATTCATACACCAAAAATATTCCTCCCAAAAGATGATGAGTTTATAGGGCACGCAGATGTGGCGTCAATGTACCCTAGCTTACTGATTGAACATCAATTAGGACCTCGTCATTTGGGAAAACTATTTTGCGATCTATTTGCCGGATTGAAAACCGAAAGGTTAGAAGCAAAACGTACAGGTCAGACTATAAAGAATATGTTTCTGAAGATTGTGCTCAATTCTCCTACTGGTAAAATGCAGCAGGAAGTAAGTTGGATGTACGATCCTTTCAATGTCTTTAAAATACGAATTAATGGTCAGTTAATACTTCTTTTACTCGTAGACAGGCTTTTAGCACTCGGATGTGAAATTATTCAGTGCAACACAGATGGAGTCGTCTACAGGGCTAAAAAGGGCCTTAAACAGGCTATTTCAGACGCTATTGCCGAAGTTGAAAAACTTACGCGTCTAGAATTCGAGACTGATGAGTACGAAGCATTCTATCAATATGCTATCAATGACTACTTTGGTGTCAAGAGAGGATATTATGAATCGAAAGATTTTGAGCTGATAGAGCGAAAAGGTATGTTTATTACTGAAACAAAGTTAGGCAAAGGACTTTCGCCTGTGGTTATTCCAAAGGCTGTGATAAACTACTTCGTTACAGGAGAATCTATTGAATCGTTTATTAAAAACGATAGAGATATACGAGATTTTCTTATGTCTCAAGCCGTTGATAAGAAGTTTGAAGTGTATCATGGAGAACAGAAGATACAACGAATTAACAGATTCTATGCAAGTACAGATGGAAAATATTTATTTAAGTATGATCCAGAAGATACAAGAGAAAAAGCAAATATGCTAACAAAATCAGGAGTAACGATCCTGAATAAATTTGATGATCGACCGATAGAAGATCGAAAGATTAACTATCGTTACTATATCAGTGAAGCAAAGAAAATAGTTGCAGACTTCACTGAACAGCAACTAGAGTTATTTTAGTAACCAACTTGAGAACCAAAGAGTCAGTAAGCTATGATTATTGAAGTAAACACAAAACTCTTGGATGAATTTCCAGAGTTAAACTCAAGTCAGTTAATTTTCCTAAGTGTGATATTGGATAAGAATCAACCAAAATATCAAGACGTCCGCAAAGTTGTCAGCCTTATTAACGACGAAGATATATCACACTTAATTTCTCAAGAACTAGTAACCACGATAGAGAGCGGTGAGTCAATTACATATCAAGCTACAGATAAGCTTAAGCAAGCTGTAGCTAACGAGAAGGATTATTTTGATCTATTCTATGATATGTACCCAGTGTATGTAATGCGTACAGATGGCAGTAAATGCTATTTGCGAGCTAATGTAAACAAATGTCGTCATTTCTTTAACACTAAATGTGGAAGAAGTTCAGCTATGGCAGAACATATAATCAAATGTCTCGATTATGAGATATCCAAGCGAATGCGCGAAGGAAGTTTGAGTTATATGATGACTATGTGGAATTGGTTAACGCGTTCACAATGGGAAGCGATTGAGGAAGAAATGCAAGATACAGCAAAAACTGTAAATTCTTATGGAACAGAACTTATCTAATGTCATAAGACCTATACGAGTTGTAGCACAAGAGGCTATAAACTATATTGAAGGACGTAGAAGTCACGATATTCAGTCTTTAAAGACGAGATGGAGTAAGTTTAATAAGCAGTGTATGGGAGGTATTGAACCAAATACCGTTTATACCATAGCTGGCATATCAGGAAGTGGAAAGTCGTCGTTTGTAAATTCTATGACTTTCGATTTAATTGACTTGAATCCAACTGAAGACATAATTATTCTAAACTTCTCACTAGAGATGGTTGGATTTAGGCAAGTCGGAAGAGCTCTTTCAAATAAGCTGAGAAAGACTACTTCTGCCTTGTATAGTTCGGAAACGGACCTAGATGATGAGACCTTCAGAAAAGTCATCAGTGTTTCCAACAAGCTAAAGGAGTATCCTGTCTATTTTGTAGATAATCCATGTACTCCTATGCAGGTAGAACAAATTATATATGCTTTCTATAACCAGTATGTAAAAGGTACTGGGAAACATTTTGTAATCACGTACGATCACGCATTATTAACAAAACAAGTTGGAAGTGTAATTGAGACAACGAGTGAACTAGAAAGGGTGTTCATACAAGCAAAGAAACTCCCTCTTACTACAGTCATTCAGATTGCACAAATGAATAGAAACATAGAGTCTTCAGAACGTATCAACAATCCGTTGAGTCACTATCCTATGAGAAGTGACATATCGTCATCAGATGCAATTTTTCAAGCGAGCGACTATGTTCTCGTTATGCACAGACCTGAAATATTGAATATACAAGAGTATGGACCGAATCATCTGCCTACACAGAATAAGATCTATATGCATATGTTAAAGAATAGAGACGCAGGAAAGCCCTGCATACTTGAGTTCGAGAATGACTTGATGTATAACAATATAAAGGAAAGTACAGCAGCTGGTGACTAATATTAACGTTAAAATACAGGCTGAATATGATAAAGACTTACAAGTTTACGACTAAGAAGAACAATACTACTACGTTTATTCCTTTTAATAATATTAGTTATGAGCCCAACTATTCTGAGATTATCGATAATATTATTCTTTCTGATATAAAGAAGAAGAACAGTTATCTGTTTAATATCGATGACTCTGATAGTACAACGTATATTCCTCTTAGCAGCAGCTATCTGAAGGCTGATGACAAGTTCATCAAGGCTGCAAACTTCCTTGCCAACTATAAGAAGAACAAGAAGATCTATAAGACTATTCCTTATATACTTGGCAAGATGTACACGCTTAGTGATGGTACTCCGATCGTGTTCTACGACGATGAGATTCAGATTGGTTTCGATACCTATAAGTATTCTGATTTCTCGAATTTGTCGTTCCTGAACGGTATTACCGATAATACGAAGAAGATTATTATTAATATCTACACTACTGGTGCAGCTAATATTAACATTAATCTACTTTAATAAAAACAATAGAACCTATGAGTCTAACATTACCTACATCAAAGATTCCAGCAATCTCTACTAATCCTCAATATCTCGTATTGTACGGCTTGCCTAAAGCGGGTAAGACGAGTGCTCTTGCACAACTTGACAATAACTTGATTATAGATCTTGAGGGTGGATCTCAGTTCATTGATGCTATGGCTGTACAAGCTAGAACTATCAATGATTTGGGAGAGATTGCTCAAGCCATTAGAGCTAAGAATGCTGAAGTAGGGCATAATTTCTATAAACACATTACAATAGATAATGCAACACGTCTTGAAGATATTTGTATGTCTTATGCTTGCACCCTTTACAGAAAGACCGAATTGGGCAAAAACTGGAAAGGAGACGACGTTACTACGCTCGCTCGTGGAGCAGGTTACAAGTATTTAAGAGATGCCGTCAAGAAGGTAATTGATATGTTCAAGGACCTTTGTGACGAATTCATTCTAGTTGGTCATGTCAAAGATAGTCTCACCGATAAAGACGGGCAAGAAGTCAACGCAAAAGAGATCGACCTCGTCGGAAAACTTGGAAAAATCGTTTGCGGAATGGCTGATGCAGTCGGATACGTTTACAGAAAAGACAATGAAACTCACATTAGCTTCAAGTCTGGAGGAGACGGGACTATTATGGAAGCTCGTGCCAGACACATTGCAGGTAAAGATGTTGTTATCGCCACTGGAAATGAAGACGGAAGTATAACAACCTATTGGGATCGTATTTATAAGCCCGAATAATTCAGAATCGAAGAATCAGTAATTAAAAGGAAGAAATTATGTATAGTACAAAAACAGCAACAACAAATAATAGCGAATTTACAAGTTCGTATATGCCTGTAGGCATCAATGAGAATATCACTCTGAAAGAAGTAAATGTTAATAAATCACCTCAAGGTCTTGACTTCCTGGAAATTGTATTTCAGAATAGTGAAGGTCAGACAGTAACTATGACTGAGTGGAAGAATACTAAGAATATGTGGATTAAGACCGACGAGGATTTGCAGCGTCGTGATAATCAGCAGTTTGGTCGTATTCTGCAAGTTATAGATGCAGTTAAGGGTAGTCATGGAGATTTTGAAGGTGCTTCGTTTATTGAAATGATTACTTGGGCTAAGGCATGTCTTGCTGGTGACAGTAAGAATGTACGTCTTAAGGTGATTTACGATAAGAAGGGTTATACCACTGTCTCGAAGAATGGTATATTCATTGAGTCTATGGATGTTGCAAAAGAAGAGTCTCAGATTAAGCTTTGGAAGAATGATCTTCTGGAGCGCCCTGTACAGGCTGATGTCGAAAAGCCTGTTGATCCGCTTGTTGCAGCTGCAAATGAAGCAATTGCACTCAACACTCCGGTGACTGCAGACTCTACAGGTGCTGACGACCTGCCATTTTGATGTAATTAAAATAAACGTAGGAAAAAATACGTATTACTGGCATCGAGAAGAATGGGAAAAGGAACGAAAATGGTTTAAAGAACAAGAAGAAAGGTTTTTTAAACGTGTTTTCCACTTTTAATGGTTAGTGGTGCTGACAACCAAAAGTAAGAAACATCATGGTGTGAACCATGTGCTGTTTGTCAAAAACATGTGTGCTGGTTCAAGGCCAGCCTGTTTCATTGAAACTGTTGTATTCAGATGGAAAGAATACTTTCTTACGTAATGGTCAGTGGTGTTTGCGACCAGTCTTTCTAATAAATAAAACAGTTCAAGTAAAGTTCGCAGAGGGACGCTGCTTAGAAAGATAAATGGTCAATGGTGCTGACAACCATGATACACAGTCTTTGTTCCCGAAACCAAAGTCAAAAGCAATGGAGTGAACACAAAGGTACGTGAAAATCGTGAAAGGATCTCTCACTGGGAGATCCGGATTGCTGTGAAAGCTAAAAGGTCAGTGGTGGAGGTTGACTTCTAGTCAACCCGATTCATATAGATTCGAGGAGAGTGGGTTGAGGAAAGGATGTTAGCCACATAAGTGGGAAAGCTAACGTGTAGAATCTATATATGGGTGGTTCAGTAAGAGGATTGCGCAAAGCCTTTAAACAGAACGAGAGAGTCGTCTACCTTTAGTAATTAAAGGAGGAGCTTATCGGCAACGCGGGTTCGAATCCCGCACTACCCACAAATACAAAAGAGCTTATAAGCCATGTATAGTACAAAAACAGCAATTACAATGAGTCTTAGAGACTTATTGGACAAACTGGATGACTATACTATCTATTCTTACTATCTTGGTAGTTTTAAGCCAAAAGTCTTAATGAATAGTCCATTGAGACCAGACGATAAAATCCCCAGCTTTGCAATATTTCCAAGCAAAACCGGGGACTTGTTGTTTAAGGATCATGGTACTGGAGAAGCAGGTAATGCTCTCAAGTTTGTTAAGCTAATAAAAGGCTTAAATACCCGCGAAGAACTCGAGCGTGAGCTCTTAAAAATAGTTCGGTGGGTAAACCCTAACCAAGGTACCAAAAAGCCAGTCAGAATGGCTGAAAATGTGTCTGAGACGGACATTGGGATAGTAAGACAGCCATTTACAGAAGTAGATAAACAATATTGGAAACAATTTCATATATCTATTGATACATTGAAAAAATTCAATGTTTTTAGCATTAAATACTTTCTTTGTAATAGAGTCGTCAGAGGAACCTACAAAGAAGATAGTCCTATGTATGCATATAAGGTTTATGATCGATTTAAGATTTATAGACCTTTAGCCTCCAAGTATACTAAATGGCGTACCAATCTGACAAATCGGTATGTTCAGGGGCTAGCCGAGTTGCCACAGGAGGGTGGTAATCTCCTCATCATAACAAAATCCTTAAAGGATGTGATGTGTCTTTATGAGATGGGATTTAATGCTATAGCTGCTTCTAGTGAGACTACATTTATTCCTGAGGATATATTGCAGTCTTTACGAAGTAAATGGAAACATATTGTTATACTGTATGATAGAGATGTTGCAGGAATGCAGAATGCTCGTAAGTATAGTAGACAGTATAAGTTTGATGCTATATTCGTCCATAAGAAGTTTAAAGCGAAGGACGTGTCTGACGCTGTTAAGTTAAACGGGTTCTTCGTTGTAAAGGATTGGTTAACTAAAACAGTAGAAAGATATGACTGATTTTATAGGTTGTTTATATGGTTCCATAATAGGAACATTGATCGGTTTATGTGGTAGCATACTCTATGCTAACTACATGTTTAACTCTTGGAAGAGTAAAATATATAAACTGATTGAGGATGCTAATACTTTTAAGATAACACTTAAAAATGAAGTCTTCAGGGAGGGTTAAAAATGCGACGAAGGTCGATGCGTATGGGCTACATTTCCGTAGCAAACTCGAACTCTATACGTATGAAGCTTTTATGAAAGCAGGAATACCTGTTAAGTATGAGCCAAAGCATTTTGTCCTCCTACCAAAGTTCGAATTCCTTGGAGAGAAAATACGTCCTATCACATATCTCCCTGATTTCATCGGGAGAGGTTTTGTGGTAGAATGCAAAGGTCTTATGGGAGATTCTTTCCCTTTAAGATTTAAACTCTTCAAATATTACCTCAAGAAACATAGATCTAAGATGAAGTGCTATTTAGTACGAAATCATAAGCAGGTCGATGAAATGATTGAGGACATTATTAAGAACCAAAAGAGTCAAAAATAATGGAACAGAACAAAACATTTCTGAAAGTAGGAGAAAAAGTAGTATTCAAGCCTAAGACAGAAGGTCTTGATTATACATTGGAAGCCGGTAAGGTGTATACGGTAGAAATAGATCGTTATACTGACGAAATAACATTTAACGTAGCACCGAATATAACGCTTCCAGAAAAGCTTTACACTACTACTGAAGATGATAAGTTTGTCAACAAAATCATAAATCATTACAACAATTCTAAAGAAGGAATAACAGGTGTGATGTTGTCTGGTCTTAAGGGTAGTGGTAAAACGATTATGATGAAACGTTTAGCTTTGGAATCTAATCTTCCTATTCTTTTGATAGATAAGAGTTTCTATCCTCGACATCTTATTACTTTGTTTAATAAGTTAGTAGATACACCTATCTGCATACTTATGGACGAGGTTGATAAGTTAGGAGATGATTATTCTGATGATTATCTGTTGAAGGTACTTGACGGTATTAACTCGTCTGGTAAGAAGCTAATGGTCTTCACATGTAATGATGATGAAGATATTAGTGAATATCTGAAGGACCGTTGTTCTCGTATTCGATATTGGAAAGATTACGGAGAGATGCCTGCATCTATGATACAGGCTGTGCTTGAAGATAAGTTGGATGATAAGACTGAAATTAAGCCCTTGACTGACTTTATTCAGGAGAAATTTGAATGTGCTAGTTTTGATAACATTGCTTCATTTGCTGATGAGGTAAATGCTTGTCCTAACGATACATATGAAGATTTGTTCAACGATATGAATTTGTCTAGCAAATGAGTTTAGAAGAAGCTAATCATTATGTAAAATTCTTCATTGAATATAGCCCAAGCGGATGGTTCTTTACGGTCAACACATGTAGACCGTTTGGAACTATCGTTGGATATAATAAATTCCCTACTGCTGATGAAGCAGTAGAAGAACTTAAGCAGTTTTTACGTTATTTTACTGAGAACGTGCTTAAAGATGGAGATACGATACGTAAATTTGTTGAGAAACACAAACCAAAGAAAGAATGATGGACACATCAATCCCCTATTACTCAGATGTCTCGCGCATCAGTAATTCGAACATAGGCTGGTTTCTGCAGAAGGGACCAGCCTTTTTACATAAGATGCTTACTGATCCTCCACCAGAGGAAAAGAATAGTATCTTAGAACGTGGGACTATGATCCACATGTTCATTCTCCAGCCCGAAGAGTTCCAAAAGACATACGTAGTCTGGGACAAAAGTAGACCTTCTTCAGCACAGCAGGAGAAGTTCTGTCAGGAGCTGGCTAATACGTTAGAAATAGAGCCAAATAGAGCCATTCTAAGCGCATATCAGGCTGCCTATAGTATAAAAGGTAAGTCTGAAGAAACAATGCTGTCAGAAGGCATTAAAATAGCCTCTACGTTGAAGGATTACATAGACTTCCTGAAAGCAAATGATGGAAGAACTATGATAACTCCTTGGGATGCTAAAATGCTTGAGAAAATTAAGCAAAACATCGAATCTCACAAACTTGCAAATATGATAATTAATCCATGTTTTGAATACAAAGATAAAACTTTATATTTAAATTATGTAAAAAATTATCATGAATTCCATATAAACTGGGAATTTCAAGTAAAGATGAGTGGTGGGTATGTACATTGTAAATCATTACTTGATGGTCTTACTCTTGATTTTAAGAATAAGAAAGCTATCATATATGACTTAAAGACTACACAAAAGCTGTGGCACTTTGAGGATAGTATAAAGCAGTATGATTATTGCAGACAGTTAATGTATTACACAATGGCTGTACAATGGTATTTAAAGAATGAATGTAATGAATCTTTAAAAGATTGGTCTTTTGAATGGTATATTATTGGAATTGATACAACAGGTTCCAATGAAATACGTACATTTAAATTTACAGAAGATCAAATATATTCTCATTCTGATACTATAGAATACGCAATACGAGATATATGGTGGCACCAAACTACTGGTAAGTGGGATCATAGTAGAGAATATTATGAAGGCGATGGTTCCGAGTCTTTGAACCTGTAATCATTAAAAAATATAAAATTATGAATACAAAAGAAAAAATACTTGGAGTAGCTGCTCCAGAAGATGTTGTTGACTTTGATAGTAGTATTGACTTTTTGCCGACAGAGGAAGAGGTTGATGAAAACGAATTCGAAGCATTCACTCCAAGTTTTATGCAAGAATAATTCTAAATGGGTTATTCCTTATTTTGTTACGCAAATAGAAAACTGGATAAATTATATACTGTATATTGATCTGGAGGTAACTGATTTTGATACTAATTTAAATGTGTACTTGAAAAAGAATAGTAAATATTTAAAATCTGTATTAGAAACTGAACCTAATTTTAGCAGAATTTTGTTTAAAAACGGAAATCTGTGTGCTGTGTTCAATTCCCCTAAAAAATATAGGGGAATTGTTCATAGTATTGCGTTAACAGGATTTAACAGTGTAAACAAATATACCTTAGTTCGTATGTACGAACAGCAACAGAAAGCCCTGGCCGCTCGTGATGAGTAGTCAGGGTTTTTATTGTTGTATTCTGTGCCATATTTTATATGGCCAATAATTTTAAAAATAAAGACGAATCCACATAGGATTTTCTAAAAAGTATTCGATTTCAACAAACTCCTAAAGAGAAGACGAATCTCATAGGATTTATCACAGAATATCGAAAATTGGTCTTCCTTCTCTAATTGCTTTAAGAGCTTCGTAGAACCAACTTCGCTTATCTTCGTCGCTCATTCGCATTATTTTGTTTTCTTGATATCTTCTTTTTGCTTCAGGATCTTTGTATTGCTCAACAGCATTGTGGAACGGCGTAAGTTTGAATATGTTTCTCTACCAACGTTTCCAACCTTTGTACGTTTTACTATTTTTTATTACGTCATCATCGCTACTGGAATTTTTCTCCTGTTGATAAACATCGTAAATATCATATACTATTGAACCAGCTTGCTGTTTTCCGTGTAAACTACTAAAAAATAAGTTGATGCCGGTTCCAGAAACAACATCTGCCAAACCGTCTGATATAGAAGTTGCTCCAGAGAAACTCTAAATATTGTTTGACAAATCCAATAGATTGTATTTAGTATTTGCTTCAAACTGGAACGCTCTTGCGGCATAAGCCAACCACTGTAATATTTGACGTGTAAGTTTATCGTTCTTATCCCAGCCATCCGCTGCTGCAGCAAGGAAGTTTGCCAACGGAGCTATAAAACAGTTGATAAGCGCTACTTCAAGAACAGTCTGCTTGACTTGATATTTATTTGCTACACTGTTAGCTCTAGCTTTAGTTGAACCGGATGCATTGAAAAACTCTTCATCCTTTATTGATTTCATGAAAGATTTTCTTTCAGTGTGTTGAGCGTATTTTTTATATAAACTATATGCCAGTGCTAATGGTCCACTAACCAAAGGAACAATACCAAAACCACCAAAAGCAACTCCTACGAAACATCCGCCACCAAAAGCAGCAAGCGCATTAGAGGCGCACAATCTGTTCAAATATTTGAACATTGTACCAAACTAATGATTCTTATACTCTTGAGCATCGTAATCGTAAACACGAGAACCCCAAGTTTGTTGAATCATCAACGGGATATACTGTCTGTGTATTAATGCAAATGCACCAACAAAACTACGAGTCATCATGGCTTTTTGAAGTCTTGTTGCCATGCCGTCGGCCTGTTCTGCATTTTTTATTGATTTGTTTATGACAGTATGCTTTACTTTATCCCACGCAGCTTGATATTTTTCATCTATTTGCAACTTTTCGTCTCCGTCAATGAATATATCATAACATGTTATTTTTGAAGAGTCAAACTTCTTCAACATTTCTTGATATCTATCACCAAGTTGTTCTTTCGATTCTTCTATCATGTGGCGTGTTGTAAATTCACCATCCACAAGTCTATACGAAAGCATTGTAGAAACAGCAATAGTTGCTTTTGAAGCTATATCTGCTGCAGACATAAGTCCGTATGTGCTGTTTTTATATATAACCTAGAGCCAACGATTTCTATTGGAATGTTCGGTCTTTCTATCTAACTAGTTTGACATATCCATCATTTCGAGGATAAGCATAACTCTGTTTTTGGTAAGACGCTGGCCTAAAAGTGTACCTCCAGTGAATAAACTTCTGCCAAATTCTTTAAGAACTATATTATTTGCTCTCCACATTTCCTTTTTCCCGTACTTGTAACCAACAAGTCCGTTTAACAAATGCGTAAAACTTGTAGTAAGAAATCCTACAAACGCTACTTTTGGATTCATACCCAAGTTTCTGGCAGTTGTCCACCGTTTCCAAAGACTCAATATCCTACTAATATCCCAAGTCTTGTCTCCAAATGTAATAGAAAATGGGGTTCTCTATATATCATACAAATCTCGTTCTATCAATCGTTTCGCATACTGATATGTGTTAGATTCGTCATTATTTAATCCACCTATTCTTCGTATTGTTTTTACAACCGAATTATAATCTGGTGTTTTAAATTGCTGCATTTTTAACATATCTAGAATAGCTTCACAATCATCTCTGACATCTGCTTTTTGCTTATATAACTGTGCCATTTTATAGTAAGACGCAGTTATATCGATAAGATCTCTCGATATATATTGTGGATTTTTCATCCTTCGTGTAAAGTATTGCGGTATTATGTGGAATGCACGTCCATCTGGGTATGTTCCGCCGACTTCCCGATATAGCCCGTCAGTACTTTCCTGTAAGTTAGAACCTTTTTCCATATCGTTTGGATCATCATACTTGCCGACAAGTTTGTTGGCAGCAAATGTGCTCGTATCAGGATCTATTTCACCTATAAGACCGCCAAACGTTTTTATATAGTTCCATATTCCAGACCAGAAAGGTTTCCTTCTTAATCTTCCTAAGAAAGTGCATTCTTTTTGTGGGAGCAAAAAGTTATCTGCATACTGTCGATTATACAGTTGATTTGACTCTGAAATGGTTTGCTGTACACCTTCGTATAAAGCTCTCAATGTTTCAGAACCACCTCTTCCATTCTTTCCAAATATCTTTTCGTATTGTTTGGAGTTGTCGTATATACTTCTTTTAGGAACCCATTGTGTACCATACGATTCATCGAAATTTGGATTAGAAAGATCGCTATCAGCTTTATCTATCCATGCGTCGTTTGGTTCGTATTCCATATACTGTGGATCTCTTGCTTCTATCACAGTAAGCCAAGAATATGGTCTAAATTCTCCAGGATCGTATCCAAATAGATCGTCAGACCCGCCAATATAATAACCATATGTATCTTGCAACATAGAATACATAAAATCCTCAGTAGAGAACGCGTCTAAGGCGTCTGCATCATCTTGCTCAGATGCTCTACGCTACGCTTCTTTTTTTATCTCTTCTATGATTTTTTTGAATTGACGAGTTTCAGTATATTTTATATACTTTTCTTGTATTTCTCTATACTTAGCTGTCTATTCGCTTGCTTTTGATCTTCTTATATCAGAACGCTTGTTATCTATTTTAATTATTATATTCTTTATTACTTCCGGCAACGTATTTATATCAACTTCACCGCTAGCGAGTCTATAATTATTTAAAATATCCTGTTTTTCTTTACCGAGCTATTCGTATTCTTCTCCGTATTGAGGTTTAACACCACCAAACTCCTCTTCTATCTTTTTGAATACTAAAGCCTCCCCATAACTGTTTTTCTTCAGTTTTTTTCTTGTATTACGCTCATCCCATTCATCAAGCTCTTTTGAATCTAATCCAAATTTATTTATTACAGCCTAACGAGCTTGCTTCCATCCAGTAACATCGTATTTCTTTTCTTTTTCGTTACCGTTTTCATCATATTTGTACAGCTTCTCATAAAGAGTTTTCAACGCGATTGCATCCTCGTAATCTTGTCCTTTTTTAAGATTTCCATATTCGTCACGTTCACTTCTAAGAGCCCTGCGCTGTTCCCATAAGCTATTAAGTTTCTCCCAATCCTATTGCGACAACTTCTCGTAGTGTGGATGACCATTTTCGTCATAAAGATTTTCATAGTTATTAAGAATAGAATTGATCTGTATTCTTATTTCGCTCATACTATCTTTGACACGTTGCGGTAGTTTAGAATAAAATTCGTAATATTTATCTTTGTACCTACGTTCTGCATTTTGATGCAGCCACTCTTCTTTTTTTCTGTCGAAATATTCTTTTGGAGTTGTCTTCACACCGTCTATAATAGCAGTTTTATTTATTTCCGGAGCAACTTTGTTGTTTAATTGGAGATCTGGAATATTGAAAATATCTCGTATATCTTTATTTATTTGCTATATTGCTTTTTCGTAATTCTTATAGAATCTTCCGAAGTTAAGGTCTCGTACAAGATATCCTGTAAAATTACCATTTTCATCAACCTCGTACAAATGCCACTCTTTTTCTCCTTTTTTTAGATTACGTTTTAGTTTAAGAAGGTCTGTTGCTTTTCCTACAGAATTAAGAGTTGCTGAAGTTAATGCCTTGTTTATTATATAAGCGATAGTCCTTACGGCTTCGTTAGAAGAAGCATCTGCAGCTCCTGCCCAAGAAGATAATGTACCGATATCATCTATAGCATCAGCTGCCATATCAGAATTTAATGCGTTTATATAAGAATCCATTTCTGGATTTCCTACTTCATTGGCAGTTGTTTTTAGTTTATGAATAACATTCTCTTTAAGCATGTATTCAACTACGTTTATTCCTTCTTGCGTAAAATTTATCGCATTGTCAAGATGTCGTTCTACTTCTTTAAGATCTTCTACTGTTATTTTATCCGATTCTTTTGTGGCTTTTGCATTAAATACATTTACCATATCGATTCTATTCTCATCGTCGTCAAGCATTTTTTTGATGCTGTTAAAAACAGAATTGTACATACCAAGATTTGCATGCATTTGGTACATGTAATCTCCATTTGTAAATTGCCCGCTTTCACGACGAATGGATCTTAAATTGTCAACATCTTTTATTATTTGTGGTATAGCAGTATCCAAAAGATTCTATATTGCATAATATTTACCGGCCTCATCTACAGCGAACATTTCTAACTGGTTCTATGTTATTTGTAAGAATCTGCTTTTGGTAACAGAATCAAGATTTGAAGCACGTAATGCATCTATTCTTGTAGCTAACGCGTCTTTTACTCTGTCCCAACTTGTTATTTGCACAGTTCCAGGTTTGTGCTTCTATCCTATCGTAACATTATATCTTTCTGTACCAAGCATTACAAAATTTTTCTGCGCAATGTTCATCTGTTCCAATCGCTTCATGCTGTCCAAGAATCGTTCATGATTCTAAACACCTAAATCTTGTTGATGATATACAGAATTTAAATACGACTTTGATGGAATGTTTCCTTTGATAATAGACTGTCTGTTGTATAAATAGTCTTCTATAGTTTTCTAATAGATATGAAGCTATTCTGAATTGTTTGGATCAAATATCGCTCTGTTTGCAATAGCTATTGATAACTTGTTAACCAATCTTTTTAAACGCTCAAATAAGCTAGTATTATTGGTTCTGTCTATTGCATCAGCCATTTCAAATATCGCATGTCTTATATCTGGATCAGAAGCAAAATAAGCAGCAAATTCTTTTTCGTTATCCAAACAGTGCATTCCGCTAAGAACATCAAATTTTATTGCAGAATCTTTCCCAAATAAATTAGACATCCTGTTAAAAACTTTTCTATTCTACTCTACAAAAGCTTTGTCCTCAGCTGTTTTCGGATTATCTATAATATCTACAGTTATTGCGTGGATTATTTCATGCATCATTGTTGTGCCAAAATATCCCCTAGATATCTATTGCAATTCATTTGGATTAATAAGGATAACACTTCCGCCATTATCCGTAATAGTTTCAGCAAGCTCTCCTATACCCATTATTTGTCCAATTCTTACAGGTATATCATGTTTTGATAATACATTCGCTAAGTCAGTATTTGTCTTATGAAATATACCATTGGACAACATCGCCGTCATAAGATCTCTACTGCTTACAGTTTCTCCATTCAAAAGTTTTGCTGCTAAGTTTTGGCCAAATGAATCTGCAATATTAGTAGAACTTACAAAATTAGCATCGTCTACATTTATATTTTCTATTATAGAATGATATATATTGTTTTTGCTCGGGTTAAATTCTCCTAAGTTAGCAATACTTTTTATTTGATTTGGATTTTTTACAACCCATTGTTTTGTAGGTTCCATTCCACGGCGATCACCTTCTTTATCATATCTTTCGATAAAAACAGAATCGTATTTAGGGTCTCTAATTAGCTCATTTTCGTGTTTTGTGTATTCATCTAAAGTATTGAATTTTCCATCTTTTACAGAAGTTTCAGCAGGAGTTTTCATGTTAAGATAACACGCCATTGTAACAGAATGCCTATATTTAAATGCTTTTGCCTAGCTGTCTGTAAAGAAGAAAGAATGCCTATCGTGTACTTTATGAGCACCTCGTTTTCCATCTTCATCATATTCAAATTCGTTGAAGATGTCGTCAGTACCGTGCCATAATACAAGAGGTTCTCCGTTATCATCTACAGCTTTAGAGACCTATTCTTTTTCTTCTGATGTCCAGTCGCCAAACCAATTAAAAAACTAATCCGAATACACATTGGATTTCGCTATTAATGTTTTACGCCTATCCCCACCAAAATGATCCAATAACGTTTGAAATAAAACAGATGGTTTGCCCTGTGGGGTCATATCGAGCATATTGCCACCGTTTCTATCATATATCCTATAAGCGGCCTCCATGGCAGAATAGTTCCGTCCGGAGCGCTATTTTCGCAACTCCGGATTCCGGAACTCATCTTCTGTCATAGGTTTGCCACCAAGTGCTTCAATTATTTCATTGAAGCCATTAAAAACTTCTTTGTTTTTATAATACGGGCAAATCATGTGAATAATTTTTAATCATAATCTATATCTTCCGCTACAGAGAACATGCTACTACTTGCTTTTGGATTTGTGCCGCACTCTTGATTTTTAGAGTTGTCTTTATCCTATTCGCTCACTTCATCCATAACAACAGAAGATATTTCTTCTTGTTTAGTATCATTAGAATCTATATCTTGTGCAGATTTTGATTGTTCTACAAGACTTTCTGCGTATTTTGTACTAGTCTAATCAGCTATTAATTTAGCGATATCGTCAGCAATCTGTTCCACATCCTGTTTAACAAAATTTGATTCTGGAGCATTGTCTAGTGCATAATGTAGTCGTTTTGCCATTCCTTGCTTACCTACATAATTTACAGCGTCTACATGAACATTGGCACTTTTTACAATACCTTTTAAATTTGAAGCGGCGAGCTACATTACTTTTGTAGTATATGTATCACCGAATTTATCAAATAAAGTATGCAATATAATACCACTGTCTCCTGTAGATTTTAATAAATCAATAAGTACTTTTGAAGCCTTAAATTGCTTAATATCTCTAGCTAATTTGTCATAATGCTTTCTATAATAAGCTTTATCTTTTTCTGACAGCTCACCAAACGATTGTAAATATTCTTCTATATCGTTTTTGGTTATCTAAACATCCATATTGCCACTAGACGTAATATATACCCACTTATATCCATTTGCAAGTAAATCTTTTATAAGATCTACGTTTTCTTTTGATATCGGTTTTGTTATATCTATGGTAACAACTTTATTCTCAGATTTTTCTGGGACGTTTGGTGTTTTAGCATCTTTAGAAGCAACAAGGTTTATAATAACACTTGCTTTATTGTTTACTGTAAACCATGCATTTTTACCTTGACCATACTAAACAATGCTAATATTTCCGTGTTTAGGTTCAACAGAATCATCATACTTTTTGTAAACATCTGTATTAAGTATATCATATACTTCCGGAATTTCTTCTGTTTCCCAGTTTACTTTTAATTCAAATCTACGCTCGTCATCAAATCCGGTTCCTGGTTTAAGTTTGTTGTAGTCGTCCACTGTTTTCTGTACTCCATCACGAACTTTTTCCATAGACAGGTTTGTACTTAATTTGTTGTCATTAAACAGAGACGCTGTCTAAAATCCAGCATAGAATTCGTACTGCTAGACATCGCTTGACCTATATCCTGCTTTAGGAACAGGAGCGTATATAGAAATTTTATCATCTAACGTCTATCCAGCCTTGTCTCCTGTAGCATAAGTTTTTTGAATATCTCCAATCTTTCTATACAAGACACTCTTTCCTTTTATTTTTATTTTAAAATACGGATTACCTTTGAGCTTATAATCGCTTTGCATGAGTACATATCTCGGGAATCCAAATTCTCCTTGACTCATGCATTCAGGTCCGTATTTTCTATAATCATTTTTGTTGAAGTTATCTTGTATACTACTTGGATAATGCCTACTTACAATGTTATCGTCATACCAATAGTTTCTGCAAATAATATCTAGAATACCGGACACGTCAAACGCGTTTGTTTTTGCATTTAGATCCATATTTGTTATATCTCCAAGCATTCCTTCTTGATAAATTTTTCTAGCAGTTCCACTAGCAAATGCAAGATGATTTAGAGTACTAGTTAACGCCCAGTCATACTACTCTCTATAAGCAGGAGGAACAAGGTCAAAGAATGAATTTCTTACATCTTGATCATAATTCGAATAATATGCATAGAATACAAGATCTCTTGCTAATTCCGCAACTTCTTCATTCTGAGAATCAAGTAGTTGTGCAAAAGATGCAACACGTCTAGTCTTCTAATCTGTATCAGTATCCCTTGACTATAACTTGACAACTATTCTACCAATCTCAACATTCTTTGTTGGTGATAACGGAGTAAGAGCATCTAACAAATCATTATGATATTCTCCATTTTCATCAACAAGATCGGGATATTTATTTATTGCATCCGAAGACTTTAAGGCGCGTTTGAATTCATCTAACCGTTTATACAACGGCTTAACCGTTTCTGATCCGTATAGCAAATCGTGCATCTTCTTGATAACGGCCGCTTTATCTCCGCCTAAAGTAAGATCTATAGCATTCTCGTTAAGATAACGCATATCTTTTCCGATATTAAACATTATATTAAACCTGAATATATTATCCAAAGCGTTTCCTATAGCGTCTATTTTATCTTGCGAGAATTCTCTATCATACAATAATTTTGTACCGCCGTTGAGTTTACACATTATCGCTTTAAACACAAGATCATATTCGTCTGTAGCGGTAACAAGTTGCGTTTTAAGCATTTCTTTTACATTAGACGTAGCAGATTCAAATTTATGACTTAAATAAGAATCGTTGAAATATCTGCGAACAGCTTCTTTTGACGCCTTATTTTTATCAACTTTACCTTTTTCATCCTTAAACCGATCGTCAAATCCATCTTCATTTATTGTCCATATAGAACCGTCTTCAATAAAGTGCTAGATCTTGTTATCAAAGTTTATATGGTCCCTGATAGTATTACCAAACTTTTTAGTATCGATCTAAGAAACGCTCACAAGATCGGATATAGCTTGAGCATGTACACTCAGCTCTTCAAATGCTCTAACACAAGCAAGCTAAAATTCTAAATGACTTAACAAGTCTGACTGTTTATTAGAACGCCTGTTCTTTATCTGTTTTATAGCATAATCCTTATTAAACACGAGCTTTCTATCGAATTCAAGAGAAGGAATATCTTCGTTTTCTTTTCTAAATTTTCTCTTTTTCTATTCAGAAAGACAAACGTAGTCGACAAAATCAATAAGATGATCAAGTTTAACTGCTTCTGCAGCTGTAAGCTGTTTATTATCTGAATTTTCGTAATCTTTGCGTAAAGAATGAAGTCTTTCTTTCAACCTCCCGTATTCAGTTCTTATTGCCGCATTTTTGGATATGTTATTTAATTCTTCAGTAGGACTATCTCCAAGAAGATTTCCTCCGTACATTCCTCCAGAGTTATTTATATCCGCTGCTATATTCTTGAGAGACTGTTGAGATAAGAATGTGAATGTTGAAAGTCCTTTACCCGCTCTTATCAAGAAGTTCGCATAATTATATGTTGCGTGATTTACATTAAGATCAAAAATATACGGGTCTTTTGCTACGTCGACATGAGCATTAACCATTGCTGATAACCACCCTGATATACGACGCCCGTCTTTGCCGTCTATTGCATCCAATGGACCAAAATCATATTCTGCAATGACGCCTTCGTACCTCATGGTGAGGTGGCTATATTGCGTGAGAGCTAGATTTGTCACATTAAGAGCGAATGGAGCAATACCAGCTTTACCTACAGAAAACTCAAGTTTTCTATTCATCTGGAAGAAAGGCATAAGTTCTGTAAAGCTTGGTATATATTTGTCTTGTGGGTCTCTAAGTACACCTTCTGCATCAATAAGCTCTTCTTTTAACATCTTTGTGAATGTATCAATAGACGCTCTAGATTCAGAATAGTTTTTATTATCGCACAACAACGTCATATAACTTTCAAGAAGTTTATTGGTAAGTCCGCCCTTTGTAGGATTTTCTTCACTAAATTGTTCGTACTCTCCGTTTATATACGATTTTGTAGCCAAGAATAATTTATCAACGTCGTAGTCAGATCCTGTTTGAGCAGTAAACTCTGGCGGAACGACAATTAAATCTCCACATTGTGAAGGTAATACATCAGCTACAGTAAATCCAAATATAGATGAAAGTCCCTGTGTAGGAATACGATATCCGATACCAAACGGATCAGGATTTGACTCTGTTCCATCTTTTTTGGTTCCTTTTATTATATCGTGCTCTATAAGCCAATCTCTTTGATCTTCAAATGGTTTATTCTTCAAATCATTTGGAAGCACGTGTCTAAAGAAATTAATAGACAACATGACTTCCATAGAGTTATTTTCCGTATGCCATTTGAGCATCTATCCGTTATTAAAATTAATTTTAAACGCACCGATTTGATCTGTAACATTACGTTTGCCATACCCAGCAAAACCAAATGAAGATTGCTGGATAGCTGTACCACCTGGAGTATTTATATCAATAACTTCTGAGTTAACTATAGATGTAGCACTGTTTTCAAATACTTCACGTCTAGAAAGACATGCGGCTACTCCATTTCTTGCAATTTGTTCGGCTGTATAACCAAGATTATTACTTCTTGCTATACTAAGAACAAAATCATGAACAGCGTCCATATCAATTCGATATCCGGTGTTCGGATCGTCTGTAAAGAATCTCTTATGCAAATTCTAAATACCAAGATTCGTCAGATGCTTTACTGTCGACATGATTTCGGCCTTCACCTAGTAACCATATTTGCCACCGTTGCCGTTTTCATCAGCTCCGTATATCGCGTCGTCAATAATACTTGAAAACGCAAGTTTAAACATCTGGGTACCTATATTTCTGGTTTCAGAATCATGCGCTTCTGTATTTAACTGATATCGTAAATTCTGTAAATATTGTATTTCGACAGGAACAGAACCGGTAGAATTTGTCTTTGTTTTTCCATAATTTGTATTATCTGGATTATCATCGTAATCGATATACTGACTACTTTCTTTATTAAACAAATCCTCTATAGAACACAACTGATCTTCACCCGTAGCACCATCTTCTTTCATCTTAGCACCGCGTTGAGCCGCGCCTACTTTTACAGCAGATTTGAATGATATCATGTCAAGCTCATTGCCCTTTTTGTTCATTCTTTTATAAAGCTCAGCTCCAACTCCGTTTCCTGCCATAAATCTAAACCACGGGAATATGGCCATCTTGTTTAATACGGGTTTATTGTACTCAAATGATGGATGATAGTCTATATTTCCTTTTTCGTCGATTGTAAATTTTCGTCCGCCATCGTCCGTAGGATCATTTTGGAAGTACGTCATTTTTAGAGGATATAATTGGAGTTGACGAACCGCTTTATACAATTCTGGATCACTAAGCCAAGAACCGTTTTTACTGTCAGACTTATGACCTTCCAATATCATATACGCCTGTTCATCATTATTAGACCATTGGCCTAATCCGATGCGTATACGTCGATACATCTCAGGCCTAATGAATACCTGCGCGTCAGATACATTTATTTTTGTATACGGCTCGACTTGAGTTTCAAGTTCTCTTTCAATCGCAGCGTGTCTGTTCTTAAACAAATCGTATACAGTCTTAAAATGTTCTTCGTCGTCATATATCTTCTGCAAGCCTTGCTCAAATGACATTCCGTGTTCATTACACCATCTTTGGAACTTATCCTTATCAAGATTTCTTATATTATCTACCAAAAGCTGCTTTTTAAACGATGTTTTTATAATATCCACAAACGTAGATCTCATTTTTATATCTTCCACGTTCATGTTTGTATATCTATCTATAGACAATATACGTCTTCCCTTTTTCTCAAGTTCCTCTTTACTGTAATATAGTCTTATTTCGTCTCCAGGAGACAATGTACTTCCTAAACGCTTGATTTTGTCTGAAAAAGCATCATATACATTATCAACATTGACTTCAACGTTTGCAACACTTCCATCCTACAAAGAAATAGTTTCATTTATCTTTGTGGTAGGATTGTCTTTTGCTTTTTTTCTAGAATAAAAGGCAGGATCTCCAGAAAACACCTTTTCGAACTCTATGATAGATATCGCAGAATTTACTGCATAATTGGCAATAAGAGAAAACAAAGCATCGCTAAGTATAGTGCTGTTTTCAAGATCACTATAAGCGTCTTTTGTTTGCTTATTATTTATCTTTCCATGTATTGCATTTGCGTACTTATTAAGCAGACCAACAGGAATACCGGTTGGTTTGTAAGTACTGCCGTCTTTGTTTACCAAATGAACAGGTTTCTAAGGATCGGATAATTGGTCTAATTCTTCTATAGTACGCTTAATAAACAAATCATTTATTGCTGATTTTATTTGTTTCGATGCAAATCCACCAGCAAAATGCTGTTGTTTAATGCGCTCCAATTCCAATCTGACCAATTCAAATCCATCAAGCTACGATTTATCTTTATCACCAAGAGACATTCCTCCAACGTATCTAAACATTGGATCTGTTGACGCGATATTTTTTACAGTTCCTGCTTCTATCTACTTTTGCACTTCAAACAACATTTGAAGACGCTGATTGAGATTATAAGTGTTGCCGTTATTATCAACAAACGTTATTGCGTCATAAAAATACCTGAATTTTCCACCGTTTCCAGAGAAATCTAATCTTCCATCCTTAACATTTCCGTGATAATTTTCTACTCTAAGATTAGAATTTTTTACAATTCGTTTTACGTTCTTGGGATCGTAATAAGCAATAACTGCTTCTAATTCATCTTGCATATAATCAGCAAGTTTTGTTAGAGTATCATCACTATATTTCCTAAGACCGATTCCTTGTTGATAATCATTATATAAATCTTTTGCAGCTTCATCGATAATTTTTTTGTATTCAGAATTAGGATCAAGATGCTTGTACCAAGTTCTTGCATCATACTGCCAATCTGACAATTCTTTTTCTCCGTCTGGTTTAGAATGCTCTTTTGCGTATGCGTCATATATTACAGGATTTAATACTGTTCTATATGGCGTAAATAATATTGCATCATGACACAATTTAAGACTCTTATGTGATATAGAATACCACGTCTTTTTATCAGCCATTGTCGGAAGAACAATCTGATCTCTTTCTAGCATCTATAACTTTGCAAGATAGTCTTCGATAGGCGTTATTCCGAAATAATCAGCGCCAATATTTCTATTTCCATCCTTTATACCAACGAACGCATTTAGTTTGAAGTGAGAGTTTAGATCAACCGGATCCGTATCGTTTTGAGCAATATCTAGCAGCATACTATGTCCGCAATATTTAGACTTTTGCATTCTTGCACCAAACTTCTTACCGTCTATCGACAACTTTCTTACTCTATCCGATACAAAACTATTACTAGATATAGGATATATAGTATTTCCGCTCGGATCCTTAACAGAGAATTGTCTTGCAGACGGATGGACTATATTCATAGATGCCGCAAATCTGTATATACTAGAAGATTCATCATCGGCAAATCCGTGGAACAGTTTGTCTAAACTATGTGCTCTAGTATCACCACCAAACTTAATAAAGTCTTCCTTATCGGCCTTACTTCCTGCTTCTATAATCGCATCTATTACACGAGGAATAGTATTCTATGGAAGCTCTTTATCTTTTTGTTTACCTTTTACAATAATCTTTTCAGTCTTTGCGAATTGAGAATTTATTACTTGGAGTTGTTCTTGAATGGACGGATTTTGTTTTTCTAATGTCTATTTTATAAACTCCTAGATAACATCTTCATCTGCTGTTATACCTATTTCGCTATAAAGATCTACAATAAGAGGAATTATAGTACCTCGCATTGCCTTGTTCAGCTGTTTATTATCCAACAATGCGTTGTTTGTACATTCGGATAACTTCTTTCTTATATTGTCAATTTTATCTTTTAGACGTTTTGCATAAACAGAAGACACTGTGTTTTTAGAACCTTTGATGTCTATCAAGCCTTGTCCTGTTATAGACTACGACCACTCTCGTATGGTGTTTTTATTGGCTTCTAGAGTATTATCATTAGACAGTTTCCAATCTCTCTACCGATCTGCGACAGACGTATTTGATACAATATCTCCGCCGACATCGTCCATACTATCAAGACCGACTCCGTAATCATCATAATCAACAGCGTTTCTTCCCTCGGGGTCATAAAGCGTTAGGAACGATACTTGCGGTTTGTTGCTGTTTACAGTAGCAAATAATTGACTTTTTAAGATAGTGTTTTGGAATTTAGAAGAATCGATACCGTTTAACTTCTGTAGCAATGCGTAGAAGAAAACGTTTCCTTTAGAAAGTCTTTCTACCATTCCCATCATAGACGTATCAAGATACTTACCATCTTTATCAACAGCATCTATTGATTCGCACAACCATAACTTATCTGTAATTTGATTCCATGCGTTGGAGTATGTCCACATCTCTTCGTTGCCGTAATCGTCATACTTCTAAGTATACGTTATGTTTCCATCATCATCGATCTCTCTTTGAAGAATTGGGATTTGCTTCATAAACAGCTTTGTTCTAATAGAAGCATTATCTTTTTTCGATACAGAAAGATCAAATACGTCCCAAGTATTATCCGGCTTTTCTTCTTTTTCGTCTGCTTCCAGCTCTTTATTTGAGTCTAATTCCTCAAGAGAACTTGCATTATTGTCAATTAAGCGTTTTGCTTTATCAAGATCCTTTATTTTGCGTATTTTGAATGAAAGTCCTAACTCTTCAAAATACTCAGAAATTGATTGTTTTATTCTGTCTGGATTGTTCAAAACCTCTCTGAGTATATTTTTATTCTCTTCGAGTATATCGGTAGATGTTTCAACCCAGTCAGACAAATACTTCTATATATCACTAACAAGGGTTCCTGATATACGTTTAAGATCTTTTTCGGTATCCAGCTTCTAAGAATGTATAAAATGCTTTGCCAATGCTGCAGAGGCGTCCATTAACTACTGATGATCTACTATATATTGGAAGTTTTCATCTTCTTCTTCAGATAGCGTAGGAACATAATATCCTATCTAGAAAACGCCACCTTTCTTGTGATATGCGTTGTGGAATTCTTTTATGGATTCTTTGCTAATAGGAGTTCCTTTGTATGCACCATTGCGAATTTGTTTGAATACATTTTTATACAAATGTTTGTTCCTAAATATAAAAATAGTATCCATTACATTGTTGAACATTCGTAGAATAGATCCTTTTATAGATTTATCTTCCTCTAGTTCAATCCATTTACGGAAATCTTCTGCCAAAAGTTCTTCGACTTCTCCGTATTTTGGATTTTTGTGCTTTAACCATGGATGACTATTTAAATAGGCTTTGTATATAGCAATACGAGTCTGTTCGTCGTGTATAAGAAGGTTTACATAGTGCCATGCTTCGTGATATTGCGAACCATGACCACCGCGCTTACTGAGCCCGATATATCCAAACAACTCTCCTGTAATAGTATTTACTGCGGCGTCAACGACACCGAATACTTCAACATCATCTACTGCAGATTTAATACCGTTCATTACCATCACGTTGGCTGGATCTATGCCTAACGTATCAGCAAGCCACTTTCTAGCACGTTCTTCGTTAAATTTTCCTTTAGATTTATTCTTTTGAAATACACCAGTAACGCCTTTTATGAAATAATTTCTGTCTTGAACTGCCACCTTCCTAACATTCTTGTCATGCGCTTCGGAACTTTTTACCGAATCGATACGAATGTGTGTTTTTCCAGTATTCTTGTTCTTATAGAAAGTTGCTATTTCAACCGCATCTTTTTGCATTTGCCTAGAAGAATACTTCAATGTATTATCTTCTACTATATCTGCTTTAGAAAGATTTGTTTTGTATTCTTTGTTGTATTTATCTATTAAAGCCTGAACAGCGGCATCGTGCATTTGACTATCAATCTTATTCAGATCGTCGTCATTTTCTTCATCGATAAGCTCTCCTATTTCATTAGCATATTCCATAATGTCGTCCACTGTACGATCTTCTAACAGTATAGCCTCCAAGATGTCGTTTTCTTTAACGTCTACTCTATCTAAAAATTTACTATTACGAGCTTCTGTACTCAAAAGAAAATTAGTAAGCTTTTCTAATTTTTCTTTAATTGCCTGTTTGCTTTTTTCAAAGATTATACCAGATTCTCTTACAGCTATCGGCAATTTAGAAATGATACGCTGTTGCTTCTTTTCATCATAAAACGTATTTTCGTCAGAAGGTGTCAAATCTGTACTTATCTCTGGTTTAGTGTCTACCGATATACCAGTTTTCCTGGACGCTTTTTGCTCTGGTTTATTTTCCTTTGGCGTTTTTACACCGTTTGCAAACACAAATGGAGCTTTAAATACATCTTCGCCAACATTAGTCTTTATATGTCCGGCTTTTATCATCCATGCAAGAATAGATCCTTTTCTTGGTTTAAGACTAGCAAGATTCCTAGCAGATCCAGAATCCGGCATTGTGTAGAAATCTCCTATTCTGAATGATAATTGAGGGCATCCCATAATAGACACTTCACTGTTTAGATATTGTTCTGGCGTCATATCATTGAATCTGCCAGACTCGGCGTCTTTTGTAATAAGATGTCTGATTAATGCTCCCAACGGACTGGTTTGTATAGCAACTGACGCAGATTCTTGGAATGTAGCAGCGTCTGTATTCCAGTGCATTTGTTCTGATATGGCCTATACAATATACTGTCTCAAATCTTCGTTCTGCATGATTTGGTCTTTTGTAAACTGCATAAGTCTATAACTACCATCTTCAGCTACTACAAACCCATCGCTTATATTGTCACAAATGCGTTTTAATTCAGAAGTTTGTTTAAGTCCTATATTAAACATCCACGTATCATCTGATACAACACGTCTTGTTTGTTTTGATCCGTTTTCAAGAGTTATCGTCTCTGTAGAAACAGAAGGTCCAAAATATAACTGTTTTGCAGCAAGATTATTTAAAAGTCCGTCTTTTGTTTGAGGCTATGTTTCGAGAAGAGTACCTGCATCTTCGTTTATAAATAAAGGAACGAGTGATTTGATATCTGCAAATCCAGGAAGAACATTTTCGCCAAGAATCATATAAAGCAAAACTTCAGCAGCACTTGGTCTATACTTATCGTCAGCTACTTCTAAATTTCCACCTATTTTGTTGATTAACAGCTTTATTTTGTTTCCGCCTCCTCTAGAAGAAACAGTTTCTAATCCGCCTTTATCTGCCTGTCTGTGTTGTATATCAAATTTTTCTTCGCCGAGCATAATCGGAACCTATCCTTTGCCCATAAGCGAATTTACTATCCAATACAATTTACCAGACATTCCTCCGTCTTCAAAGAACACGCGTTCCTCTTGTCCTAATACATGGCCAAAAGAAACAATAGACATTGCTCCTGAAAGTTTCGCCCGTTCACCTTTACCTACTCCTATTATAAGTTGTTCTTTGTCTAGTAATTCTTGTATATCGTCTATAGAAGAATCCTCATCTTCTATTGTCCTGAATATTGGAATTCCTCCTTTAGTAAACTGGCTATTTATTTTACCGTTACTTTGCGTTACACTCGCAGGTGTCACAACACCTATTTTTGGACTGCTTGGAAATACATAATTGTCTCCATCCTTATCTAAGTATGCGTTTATTATAGCATCTCTGTTTGCCTTAAGTTTGCGTATCTCGTCTTCTATTTGAGATTCTGTAAATATTGTTTTTGACTGTTTAGAGAAGTATTGCCTGGCCGCATCTTTAAAATAAGAATGTTCCTGATCCCATATAGCTTTTCTGTTGTTATACGCTTCTTCAGATTCTCCACGTTCTCTTTGGATAGAATCCCATTCTTTTTCTGCGCGAGCCTTTGCTTTAGAATCGTCTCTACGCAATGACTGTTTTTCAAGAGAATATCGTTCCTTGGCGTAATCGTTTATGGCTTTGTTGTATGCTTTTGTTACTTGTTCTCTATAATAGGCGAGTTTTGTCTCATAATCTTTATCAGAATCATCTGCTTTTCTTACAGGAATTTTTATATCCAATCCAGAATATGCGATAACTCTAGCAACGTCCATATTTTTGAGCAACAGCCAATGTTTTAGTGCGTCTTTTCGACTTATGTGATACTGTTTTGGGTTACCGTCTCTTCCTTTATTCTTTGTATCGATCGACAAAATATCGCCCAATGATCTAAATACAGTAGCGTATGACGCGTCTTTGTCTTCTATTATAAGAGCAACAGTAAATGCATCAGTATCATTTGGGTCTACATTCTTTGAAACCTCGGCCTATGTTACAACATAATAAGTAGAACAAGATTGAAGCCATGTAGGACTCAATAACTTTTTCGCAAGTTCTGCGCCAGGACGAAGAGGCTTTCCGTTGAATTCTGTGATTTGCTTCCCGTTCACAGTGAGTTTTAGTGGCGTAGACTCTTCATCAAATTTGTAAAAACACGTCTACCACACAAGATTCACAGGAACATCTCCAACAATGTCGTCTATATTTTTATCAGACATATCCATAGTCTCATCTGGAGTAAGAGGCGTGTCTTCAGCTTTATTCATATTATCAAACTGTTGCCGTACTTTTCGCTCTTCTTCTTCTCCGAGCACCTCACCATCGACGTCAAGTATGCCAGTTTCTTCGTCTTCATGTATTAAACCGTAAGTTATAGCATCTTCCTCAACATAAGTAGGATCTTCTGGGACTTCTACTTCATTTGGATCGATGTCAATTCTATCAGGCTCATCCTCTTCTCCTATAAATTCGGGCACATCTTCTTCGCCAATAGCGTCTTCTGCATCATCTATGTTTGAAGAATCAACGTCATCAGGCAGAGGGACAACCTCTTCTCCTTCGCCGACAATTGGTTCTGGATCAGTTATTGGCTCTTCCGACGCATTTTTATCCTCTTCTTCATGGAGTTCTTCTACAGCAGTCTCTTTGGTTTTGTTCTCTATTACAGAAGCCTCGGATTCACCATATTCCTCTTTATCCTTTTGCTTCTACTGCTTTCGCTCGTCAAGAAGTTCTTTTTCAGTTTTCTTTTTTCTTCCGCTTTCGTGATAAAAATCCTTTCTAAGCTATTGTTCAGCCTGACTTGGGGTATCTGTTCCTTCTTGTGTAGTACGCTCAATCTTCTCTTCCTCTGCAACAGGCTCTTTTGCAGATTCTTCTTGCGTAACTATAGGTCTACGAGATTCTTGTTCTGCTTGTCTGTGAGCTATTTTGCGTCTTTCTAGCTATTCATCAATTCGAGAATCAATAAGTTTCCATGCTGCATCTTTAGACATTTGTTTTAAATCTTTATACAAAATTTCATCTGTATATTGATCTTTTTCAGCAGTACTTAACGCATTATATTCATCGAGCCTTTTCTTATACGAAGCTGCATTTTCATCAAGTATTGTATTTTCTGCACCATATCCAAAGATGGCAGTTTTCAAACTTTCGGGATTTGCCTAAATTGTAGTATATGCGGCCATAACGGTAGCCTAAGCGGCTCTTATTGCTTGGTTTAATGCATAGTCCGCATATAATTTTTGATACTCTGCGTCGTCATCAAATTTATAATCCTCTCCAAAAACCTCTTTATAGTTTGTATCATTCCCAACAAGATGTTTTTCTTGTTCTTTTAGATGTTCGAGCTGTGTTTGATAATGCTTTACCCAACCTTGCACTTTCGAAGGATCTACATCAAGACCTGTCATATAACGAACTTTTTCCAAAGCCGCAGCTTGATCTTCTGCCCACTTCATATTGTCCATTACAGCCTGCATCTTCTTATATTGATGCATAATCCTTATCCGGCGCTCTATAAATTCTTTCTTGGATATAGGTTTTAAAGATTCTTCATACGCACCCTTAAGAATTTCATCACGTTCTGTTTTATCTTCGGCGTTCCATATATTATCTAGATCGCCAAGCCATGGTTTTATATGCGGTTTATTTGAAGAAACCCAATCACGAACGTAACGATTGTTTCTAAAACTTCTTTCGTCTTTTATACTATCTGTAAACTTCTTTTCTTGATCGGGATATAACATATTGTAGAGATCTTTGAGCTTACCATTCTATACTATCCGATTGGCCATTACTCTAGCAGCAGATGGCTGCACTTTGCTTTCCCCTTTATGTTTGCTGCCGCGCTTCTTTTTCTTATAGTTGTGTTTGATATCCTCGTCGACACCAAACTTTTCTATTGCGGATTTACCGACTTTTTTATAAAGATCCTCTCCGTTTGTTATTCCTTTTGACCATTCGTCGAAAGAAACATTAGGCTAATTACTGTGCTCTTTTAGATAGGTTCGATATGATTTGTTAAATCGATCAATCATGTCGGCAAAGTGCGGATTTGACATCATTATTTGCCTCTTATCGCCAACAGAAAGATCTTCGTCGAATAAAGACGACAGTAACTCGAGATGTTTTTCTTGCATCTAATCGAGTTTTGTTTTTTGATCATCAAGAAGCTCAGAACTTTTATGATAATCCATGATAGCAGTAGCGCCATCTCTAAGATACTGTCTATATCGATCGCTATCTTTTTTAATGCCGCGCTTCTTCATTTCTTTGTTTATGTTTTCGTCATCAAACAAAGTCCACGTTGCGGTCATAAGTTTTATATCGTCTTCAATAAACTCTTTCTTTACAGTATCTGTTACCCTATCGTATTCGTCCTTTGTATATCCAGTTGCCGCCTTAAATTCATCATCGCTTAGAATATTCTTTGCGTATTGAACAGCTAACGTGCGTTTTTCTCCTGTACTTGGATCCGTTATTGTTATTGGTTGAGTATTATCGATAGCTTTTGCTAATGTGGACAACGATTCAACAAGGTTTGCATGAGTAGCACCTCCCATAAACCTATCATAGAACATATCAATATGGGTCTGATCTTGCAGTGTTTTTTGTTGATCCGCAAGAATTCTTACGGCGACGTTATCGCTTCTAAGTTGTCTAGCAAGGCCGCGTATATTATCAGAAGACGGTTGTATGATATTTCCAAATGAATGAAACAATTTGCTTTGAACTAACGAAGACCAGAATCCAATATTCATAGCTTTTGTTAAATTTTTGTCTCCGTTGTTGGCATCCCAAAAACCCAAACCAAAATAATCGGCAACGGCTGTAGCAGCAAGGCCATTATTCATAACAAACTCGTTGACGTCAAACATAGACGTCTCTTTGTTATAATCATCGTATTCTCCGCGATTAAAACGTTCTTGTAACAAATGCTGCTGTCCTTCTTCCACCGATTCTATCGCTCCTGTAGCTGCGATCTTTGTTGCTTGATTCTTTGCAAAGTTTGCAATATGTTTAGTATATAAAGCAGCTTTTGCTTTATTCTAATCAACAAATCTTTTTACAGCCTTGTTTACAGTAACATCAAATATTCCGTCAACACGATTAGTCATGTCTTCTGCATATTTGAAATTCATTACTTTAGAATCTGGAGCATATAACGTAGTTCTAAGTTTTTGTCCTAGCGTTTTTTCTCCAATATACAAATTGTCTCTAACAAACCTTCCAGGAACTTTTAACGCCTTTACAACATCTCCAAAATAACTCATATACGGAATCGATTCAGCCCAATCCATAATTCCAAGAGCGTTGTTGGCGTTTATAAGTTTATTGATACCAGCCCTTGCTGATTTCTTTGCATTTTCGAATTCTTCACCAGCATAAACATCTAATACAATACCAAGTTTCCAAAGCTGTCCTTCATCCAAAGATTCCACATCAATCCCAGCAGCAGAACCCTGCTGGCGTATCGTATCTAATATCTGTTCAGGATCTCCGCCGAGCTACTAAGCCAATTTACCAGTGCGTTCACCTATAGCCTATATTGCCTCTAGGGCAGTTTCATCTTTTCTGCTAGCCAATGCCGCACCAACGCCTGCGGCAATGTCTGTAGCAGTAAGGGCTACACCTAGACCCGGTATCTTTTTTATAAAAGCCTCAGGCAAACGTCTTATTGCTGCATCTACTCCCATTGCGCCAATTTGATATTTCATCATATCAAGAGACGATGCTATGTCTGCGATCGCATAAAATGGATGAACGAATGCTCCAAAGATGCTTCCGTTTTGAAAATCTTCTCTCCCAAGCTTCCAATCTTGACTTATTGCATTCTTGTCATAAAGATTATTTATGCCAAAAATCCTACCTTGTTTTAAGTCATCCTACTCTTCTTTTATATTTTCTATTCCGGAATTAATATCTCGCAACGTGTCGCTATATTTCTATTCTAAATCTTTATCAACGTTTCCTATTTTCGAAAGATCCTACCCTAGATATAACGCATCTATTGCGCTATCCCCGTCCTAAGCTATATTTTGAAGATAATCTCGAATTGCAGTAGCATTACTCCTTTCATCGTCAGTGGCTTTATGATATACATCTTTTAATTCTCCATAAGCGCCAGACATGATTTCTCCAAGGACGCCGGCTGGTTTTGCAAATAGATTTGCAGTACCTTCTATAGCAGAACCAACAAGACCAGCAAGAGTTCCATGTTTATACCAATCTATTCCTACTCCACTATTGTTCCATCCGCGTTTAATCGCTTCCCACGGCAACCATACATTAGCAGAATTAATGCGAGCACCGTCGTACATGTTTTCTGCTATTACTTTGTGAGTACGCCCTTCTCCTTTAAAATAATCATCTAGATCTTGAATTTGAGAATTCAATATATCTAGTTGATTCTTCATGTTCATAGTATCTTCTCTAGACCATTCTGAAATAGACGGATCGTTGTTTATCTTATCCAGGAGGGCGTCTCTAGATCTTATTAGACTTAGATAACGTTGTATGTGTTCTAAATCTTCTTTATCTTGTTTTAGATCAAGTACGTTCGCTTCTGCCGCATCAATGTCCTGTTGGTCCATTTCTTGATTTATAGAATTCCATAAATCGGAAATATTCTATTTCGTAGAGTTCCACGCAGAAGAAAGGAACCCTTCATCATCTTGATGAAGAGATTCCGTTACAACTGGGTCATCTAGATTACTTACTATAGTAGATCTATCGTAGCTGCGAAACAAATCACGCCTGTTTTTATTCGCCTATATCTGCTACTGTTCGTACTATTTTAACTATTTATCTAAGTCTTCGTATTTCATAATTAAATATCCATGTCGTCAATATCACTCTCTTCGTAGCCGCCCTAACGTTTTCCAGCAAGACTTTTTGTTAAAGAATGAGAGTCGTGATACATATCTATCTGAGAATCATTAAATGCTCTGGAATCAATTGTTCTAGACACTGGTATATATACCCATTTTTTAATAGCAAATACATTTTTATTATTTTCACTATCGTATGTCTTATCGTATTGATCCTTTATTGTTGCGCCAATTTGTTTTAAAACTGCGTCAAGATTTCCTTTAAATCCTTCAAGGTCACTATATTTAACCCTAACGGTAGTGTTAATATCCCACAATCCTTCATTTTGTCCGTATTGTAGATGATTTACACTGATATGATCTGTATTTACAAGATGTCCAGATACACCGTTGCGTTCCATATAATCCTACAACTTGGCAGATTGACTTCCTTTTGTATATTGTAATCCTGCGTATGTAACCTGTCTTGCCTTTGTAAAGTTAAGTGATCCATCTGGAGCAAAGCTAACTGGTCTACGTTTTACGGAATTAATATCGCCAATGGGTTCTGCAGGATTCAAACCAGCTGCTAGTGCTATTGCCGTATTCCTATCATCACCTTCAACAGCAGTCTAATGAGCCCTATAATTCATAGCAACTAAACTTCTGCTATCGTCTCCCATTCCGTAATTACCAAGAGCCTATTTATTTTTATCCATTCTTGCGGATATCTAAGCTTCTGTTGGATTTTTTATACCTTCTGCAATAAGCTGCTATTTTGCTCCAGATATCGTAGAACCTTTTCTAACAGTTTCTAACTTCTTAGAATAATCCTCGTAAGCTTTTCCGCTAGCCATTACTCCAACGCGTTGACGATAAGTCCAACCTCTGCCTTGAGTCTTTTGCTTGTTTTCTTCTATTTGTTCTTTTATTGCAATCTCTCGTTCTTTTAAATCAAGCTACTTGCGTTTAAGTTCCAACGTTTGATCGTTATAATAATCCTTTCTATCTCTACTCAATGGTGTCATTATTTGGCTATCCGCAGCAACAGCATTCTATACAAATTGCTCATTTATCTATGCTTCTGTTGGATTAGATATACCAGCTGCCTGTAATTGTTGTTTTGCAACTTCTTTATAATACTAATATCCAGGCATTCCGATGAGTCCTGGTAAATTATCTCTCATGGCACGCTCCATATCTGCTTTTGTTACACCGGTATATTCGTATGTCGGGTCATATTCTGCACCAACCCTACTGATAGCTTCTTCTCTAGACAGCAAATGTGGTTTAATGTTAATAAAAGAAGGATGTACAAGTTCTTGAAACGATGTTGCTTCTACCGGAGAAGGTCTATCCCACATACGTATTCTTCCAGTATTCGGATCTATTGTGGAAAAATTACCAAATTGAGTGCCGCCATTCTATACTATATCAAATAACTCTTGTGCTTCACTATATTTACCAGCAGCTCTAAGTTTCGCAGCAGCATCCAAATAAGCATAACCAACCTTTGCGTTCTATCTAGCAGAGTTGTACCACAACGGATCTATAGAATGGCTAAGCTACGATACTAACATTCTTCCTTCTGGGCTCTTAAATAAGTCTATACCTCTAGCATAAGCATCATTTACCGTCTGACGTACATTATTCATAGCCGCACCATAAACTTTCATATCCTCAGCAAAAGGACTCATAAAATCTCCATATGTCTTATAGAAGTTCTCCATCTAAACTTGTCCTTTATCGTACATATCCTTAGCTGCTTCTATAGCCATCTTCATTACTGCTGTATCGTATAGATCCTTTGTAGGCATCTATACATAATCATCATATGCATATGTCATAATTATCCAATAGTAATTCCAAGTCTTTTTCTCTACGCCAAAGGAATACCGCCAATATACCTACGTATGTCATCATCCGATCCATATACAGGATCCGTTGGGTCATTGTACATTGGGTAATAACCTATTCCTCTAGTTGCCTAATTCTGCATCCAATTTGCATTACGTTTTCTCAAATCCATATCATCTCTATACAACGCCATAGTATCGTTAAATTGTCTACGCTTAAACTCATTAGCTTGATATTGCTGTATTTGACTAAGCATATTAGCTATACCTGTTTGTATACCTCTATTACGTGCAGCATGTGCTTTGCTATAGTAGTCAAGATCCCACTGATTAGCTGCCATTCTAGCCTGTCTAGATGCTTGTCCTGCATTAATAGCAGCCTGAGCATAGTTAGCTCTATAAGCATTATTCTGTTGCTGTATATTAGACAAAAGGTTAGATATGTTGTTCTGTGTAGTATTAAGATTAGCTAATCTAGCTGCTGTACGTTGACTACCACTCAATCCTCCTGCAATATCAATAGCTCTATTGGTTCTAGCTTCTGCATTACGTAGTTGTTGTGTAATAGGATAAGGATTAATTCTAAGCCCAGCAAGTGTAGTAAGACCTTGTAATTCGTACGGATTAGCAACATATGTATGCGGATAATATGGCGTACTGTTCTTAGCATCAATATATTGCGCGAGACTTGCTATACTTCCTAATGCCGAAGGTATCGCATTGCCCAACCAACCTTCTGCACATTTCGGAAGCCTTCCGTTTTTATATGCAGGATTGCCAAACATCTTCATCATTTCCTCAGCACCTTCTATATCTCCAGTACGCCAAGCATAATCAGAAAGTCCATGTTTGTTTGTAATAACAGTATCACTATCACTAAGAGAAGCAAGTTTCCCATCTTTGTTGTTCTTTAAGCCGGGAACTCTATACATTGTACCTGTATATTTGTTAGCTATAACTTCTCCGTTAGATACACGTGCTGTAGCTTCTCCTAAAGCCTAACCGAACGATGTTGATACTTTTCCTATGTCAAATTTAGGAAGTTTTCCATTAGCATGACCGAATAACGATTGAGAATATTGATCGCCGTATTCTTCTGCATCATTTAATTGCAGGGCTGTACCTATTGCTCCATTGCGTTCAGCATTGTTTCTTGCATTCATATACAATGCAGCTTTGCGTTCATTTTCCTCTTGCTTATTTGCACTAAATATTTCTCCTAATCCACTTCCTATTAAACCAACCGCTCCACCGACAACAGCTCCCCATGGTCCTGCGACAGAACCCATTGCTGCGCCAGACGCAGTTGCACCAGCTACATTTCCTAGTGCACCACCTTTGTATCCAGGCAGTTTACCGTCTTTTGCTTTTAACATTCTAGTCCATCCGATACCGGCTGTGGTAGCAGATGTGGGTTTATATTGAGCTTCTATATCATTTACGCTATCGTAGTTTGTCCAACTGTTGTGTAAACTTCCAATTAATCCTGGTGCAGCAGACGCTGCTGTTTGTATATTACCAACGTTTATGCCTTTTGCTATCTTTTTTGTTTCTGTACTCTAATATGGAATATCTTTTCTTGATGCAAGTTGTCCGGCTGCACTCATTCCTGCAGTATCAAAGTTTCCACGTGTTGGTAAAATCGAAGTATCTACTGCCCCGGCTACATTTTTATTTCCAGAATTATATTGTTGTAGATTATCCATCCACTACATAATATTATTCTGATAATCATCAGAAGATGTTAGTCCACCAGAAAACCCAGGTAATTGTCCGGTGTTGTTTATAAATTTATAATCTTTCTTTGTTAACTCCATGACATTCTAAATTTCGTTGTTATATATTGCAATGAGAAGTCAGTGGAGTTGTAATCCGAAGCCATTTCACATTGCATTGTTTTTCCTCGCATTCTATTTCCGTACTCTATATTTGAGTCTTGTGAACCATTTCTAGGTATAGCCAATCTATAATCATATTCATCTACACTAGTAGACTTATCTCCACGTATAGCAGATTTCTATTTAAGCGGCGTTTCAAATGTAAACGTAAGATGATGCATTGGAGAATTTAAATGTTCGTCTTTGACATATTCTCCAGGAACTCTTTCCATCTACCAATTTGCTATGGTTTGTAAACTACCTTTATACATTCTACCACCAAATGTAAGATTGTCAAATGTTTTAGTGTATATGTTGTTCTTATTTACAACTATACGCACTTTAGGGAATGCAGGTTTGTCAAATAGATAAGTATAACCATCTTCATCTTGCTGATTCTGACGATATATTAAATTTTCTTTTGCAAGATACAAATCATTACCTATAGATGCTCTATACTGCGGCATAAACGTATATATAGAAGAGAACGCTTGAATTTGTTCATTATACACTAACGTTTCGTCACTGACAACCTGTGCGAGTACTTCGTCATATTTTGTATCGTATGCAAGTATAGGACGTTCAGATTCTTCTCTTTGGTTTATATAATTAGTAACACCTTTTATTTTAGTAAGTGGAACAAGTTCCATTCCACCTCCATATGCAAGTATTTCTTTGTTATATCCATCCCACCAGTATTGTGTGCTATTTGATTGTATTTCTGCGTCATACTGATTAGGTTTCATTCCATATACAGTAGATATATAGTCATACCTCTAAAGAGTTCCGCCTGTACCTACAACAATATCATTATTCTCAATATCGTTTAATACAGTACGTTCGTTTACACTAAGTATACCAGTAGCATGTTCTTGCCAGAATAAAAGTTTATCTTTAAACAAACGCATGTTGGTTATTTGTCCAAATCTGCTATCTACGTCTATATAATTATTATCATCAAACTTCAACCAGCTATCTATATGCTCATTGTTTGTTTTTGGATCAGAATGTTTAACTCTACAATCAAACGTGTCTGTATCTATTTTTGTGTATTCTATAGATACATATGGTACAGCAGTAGGATCTGAATTATATGATGTATTATACCTATATGCGGCTGTTGTTTGAGTGTATTCTTCTATTTTGTCAGCCTGGTCCTAGAACCAATATGGTTCAACGATATTTGATTCCAAATTTGGGATAAGATATCCAAATGTTCCAGATAAATCTATATCAGAATATAATGGTACGGATTGTATATTTGCCTAAGCAACAGCGTTTCCAAGTCCGCCTTCACACCATGCGTGAGAAGCATTATATATAAACACACCAGGAAAACAATCTCCATCGTATATATCGTAATCTTTTGTACCAGTGTCAACAGATATTACATTTCCATGAGATATATATTTTGAAGATTTTATAGTACTCTATCCTCCGTAAGGATTCAATACGTCTTTTTTTATTGATACTATATCCAATCCTATATTTGTAGCTGCGTTTTCGTAAAAGTTACCACCTGACGTTTTTTCAAAAATTATACATTCACCAGTACTGCCAACAGGATATGTAAAACTTCCGTTTCTAGACTAAAACATAAGAGTATTAGTAATATACCCACTATCATGTTGTTCCCAATCCGGTTCAGGATCGTCCACTTTTGCTTTTATTCTATCCTATTTTAATTCTGACGCATCGTTTGAATCAATTTCATATGCTATGGGTATGATCCAATTAAGATAATCAAAACTTCCTTTTTCAGAAAACGATTCGGAACCATTAAACGTAGGAGGATTCATAGTACTATCGAATAAATCTCCCGCCTTTGGTACTATTGCGTAAGTAGTTTTATTTACATCAACATTATTTATAGTACTTTCAACATTAAATGTTGTAACAAACTCAGAAGAACTCATATATACTTTTGGATTATAATTCTATCCCTGCTCTATCTCCCTTTTGTTTATGTATATATGGTAATAATCTTGATCAATACTATCATACGCAAGCCTTGCAAAATATGTAGCTATCCACGATGTATGTATATATGTAACTGTACCATTATCCCAATCTTCGTACGGTGGCTATGTGTTACCTTCCCCATTGTATCTAGCATACAGCCATTTATACAATTCGTTTATATCATTCGGTGTTTTATACACACAATACGGCACGCCGTAATCATACTATGTTCGTTTACTATAAATTCTACGCGCGTTTATCTAATACGGTTCATAGTTTCCATATTGCTAATATTGATATGTTGCAGTATCTGCGACTCCATCAAGAGTTAAATAAAAATTTCCACTACTTAATATATCTTTAATATCGTCTTTCTGGTATACATATTCTGGCGAAGTAAATATCAGTTTGTTATTGTCGCTTACTGCAATTTTTGACTATATTCTCATAAACTTAGAACGCTATTCGTCATCCTATCTAATATTGCCTGTTACAGCAAATCTATTTGTTGATATAAGTCCAGGCGAACATACAACTCCTTGATCCTGTACATATTCGTCAAATGCATCCTTATCCCAAATACGTAGTGGGTATCCACCTATACCTTGTGTTATAGTCCTTCTATCTGATATTGTACGTTTACATCTTACAATTTCTATAGCTTTACAATCTGGGCATTCTTGTAATATTCCGTCCCAATTAACTTCAAATTTAATACCTATAAGTTTAAACTGATAGAAATTACTACTAGGATCATCATTATAATAATGTATAGAGTATACAGAATTATCTGATATTTCATTCTACAGATCTATATCTGCTATATGTTTTACAGACGTGTGATTTCCATCACTGTCATACAACACAACACCATAGCGATATACTTCTCCGAGACGCAACGATTTAAACTAATCTTTAACATTACCGCTAGTCATCGAATATCGCTTTTCGTTTCTGTTGCTTACATAGACGGGTTTGTTTGTTATCTACCAAGATATGTATTGTGCAACATCGATTTTGTCATACTTACTATCTATTTTACTTTGTACATCGTTTATATTTGCCTAAAATAGATAATCATTCTTTGACTCTATTACTCTTGGTACCGTATTGAAATCTATATATGACAAAAACGTAGAATATGATACATTGTCATCCACGTCATTTTGTCCTGTATCAGTAAAGCTATTTATATACACGCCATCATATATAAGAGATACATGTGGATTAGAATCTTGTGATATATATGATATTCTAAATATCTAAAGATGATCTGATTCGTACGAGTTTGTTGGTATATTTATAACCACGGATTGGTTTATATTGTATACCAAATCTGCAGAGGCTTCATATCCTTTATTATATTCGCTGTATAACGTGAGTACTTTACTCAATGGAGATAGTGTAGTAGTAGATCCACCAAGTTTGTATAATCTGTACGCATATTGTATTTTTGGGGCATTTAGATTTCCGCCACCTTGTTGTATTGTAAGTATAGGTTGTTCAAGAAAAGTATTTATTATACCTTGTATGGATTTATTTCCGATATGAGTTACATAATCTCCATTATCGTTCTTCTCTGTAATATTTACATACATCAAAGGATGCTTAGCGTCAGCTATATATAATTTGACATTATTATCAGATTCCCATCTTGTAACAAGACTTAAATATGTTCCCCAACTATCACCATCTTCGGATTCATATGTTATCCACCAATGACTAGGATTATCTGTATCATTTACTAATATATAACCTTTACCGCCATCTTCTGTAATAACAATTAACAAGTTACGTATACTTGTCATTGCTTTTATTGTACCATACTGTTGTACGTACGCATACTAAGCAGTACCTTCTACCAGTCTAAGTTCTCCTGTATTTTCTTCTGTATCTGTGGTTAATCTTACGTTTTCTGCATATCTATACTGACTACTATCCATTAAGGCATCTGATACGTCAGTATTCATGCCTTTAACAAAAGTATTTATTTGTTGTAAATCATTATTAATATCCATAATAGTAGTCGTTGTATGTTATTTGTTCTCTGCCTATATTCTTAAAGAACGTATCATCACCATCCCAATCGGGTACTAGTTTATTCCAATCGTTCTTTATATTCTGCATATCGTCTGCAGTAGGCATCATAGCTTCAGCATAAGCTTGATTTCTATAAAAGTTCCATTGAGACTATGTATAGAAGTAAGTCTATTGTGCGTATTTTTGTGAATATTTAGAACTGCTTGTAGTAAGCTTACCAGACATAAACTTAGGGAATGTAAGCTTCATTACTACATACCAGTATATAGCCTCCTAGTAAGAAGTAAGATCTGGTATCAATGGATAACCTCTTTCGTCTACTGCAATAGCTTTATATGAAAGTTTAATAAAGCCGTGTTTTTGATTTGTTACAATCCAACCCGGTTTAATAAAATACTCAGGCTTGTCTAACTTCCCATGCTTAAACATTCTATCCCAATACTTCATTGTGTTGATAGTATACAACTAATGCTAAGATGTTGGGAGTTTGTGCATCATTGGTTGATGATGTTCTGGCATACCTACAATCTCTTCTGTTACAGGAGGTTCAGGTATAGCCATATTATATGGATCGTGATGGTAGACAAGGTTTCTATGAGGTGTTGGATGTGATTTGCGTTTAAATATTCCAGTCATAGTACTCATTGGCTTCCACGGTCCTTCAGGATTCTAGGAATACGCAACACCATCGAGTACTTGTAAGTCCGCTGGGATGGGAACCTAATAGTCTTGTATCTTTAATATAGGTTCGCCGTCAGTCCCAGACTCTTTTGTGATATACTACATAGGAGCACCAATCTTGTCTACGGCTTCAAATATCCACTCTCTTATGTCTGTAGTACGCTACTTTATCTCTGTGGAATCTAAATCAGCCATAATCTTTGCAATGACTGATTCACACTTTGTATATTTGTATATCATTTATATCAATATAATCGTGTTTATTAAATATTAGTTGAGCTAATTTACGTTTATTCTATCTTACTAGGCTCAGCTAGTATTTATATCTATCTGGGAATGTCCTCGGGATCTTAGACCAGTATAATCTATATTTATATCCGTCAGAATGTTCATTCAAATGATAGATACGTTTATCATATTCTTTGCTGGCTTTATAGTCTACAGATAATGATTGTGCGGATAAACTCTTAGGTTTATACTTACCTACCTATATAAAACCAAGCCCAAAAGGCATTTTAAAGCCTTCTGAGCCTTCGAATATGTGTTCTAGAATAACTTTACACATTTCATCTAAAATGCGCTTGTAGAGGCTGTAATCCACCTCTACGGGCATTGTACGGTACATGTCCCTGAACGTGATGGATTGTTTACTCCTCATCGTCTTGTGGTCCATGTGGTTTCACACTAGCTAAAGTAGCGTTGTTACTATCATCGCTAGGTCTATTCAGCATTACTGCCAATTCATTCTGGAAAATAAGCTTCTTGATATCAGGAACCATCCAGGTTGGGATTTGTACATCATCCTCATCTTCTGCGTCAGTATCGTCAGTGTCATCGTCTACTTCATATATGGCTTCTAAGTATATATACTACAGTTGATCTTGATCTTGCAATCCTTGTATGTATATGTGTTTATCACCATTAAAATAACCGGTGATCTCTCCGAATGTATACTTGCGGAAATATTGATAGTGACGACGTATTGGATTCATATACTGAATATTCTCACCGCTCTCATCCCTTATTGCTATGATACTAGATGCTGTGTTTGAGAACAAACCGTCTATTTCGTCTACAGTACGTTTTGTGAAGCTGTCTCTATCTTCGTCTTTAGATTCTACTTTTTCTAATGCCAATGGGCCTATCTCTTTGATCTTAATAAACTCATCGTCTATCATATCAAGTAGATCCAGTACTTTTGCTTTCTCTTTAAGTTCATCAAGACGCTTCTTCCATAACATTCGCCTATAGTGATTTACCCAAGCACCAACCTACGCTCTAGAGAAGTCTTCGCTTTCGCTAATATTGTTGTTCCTGACCAAAAGAAGTATATCATCTATTATTTCTTTTAGGCTTGTTGTGTTCATTTTGTTGTATTTTGTACCACTCTTACATCCGTTGTCTCAATTAAGTCGTTCGTATTCTTTATTTTATACGTTGTCTTATGTACTTTCTTAAAATCAAATGTAAGTAGTCGCTTTATAAAACTCTTCTTATTCTTATATTCTTTAGTATCAAATACATATAGATATTGCTCATTCCTAATATCTAAGCCTATACTAACTGTATCTTTACTAATACTATAAGTTACTGTTGTAAGGTCGTTGAAGTTTATTGTATCGTTGTATATACTATCTTTAATAGATATAATATCACCCCCTACCCCCTTACTTTCTATAACGTTTATAGACTGCGTTTGAGTTGCAGCAGTCTAAACTTGTTTTGGTTTAATACTTAACTTAGACCTAACGCTATCTAACTTATGCAATATATCGTCGTTCTAAGCCGTTAATTGTTTTATATTTAGCCTTAAAACATTATTAGCCTACTAGGAGTCGGCAACCAACCCCTAATAGGCTTCAATGTTGTTCTGAGCCATTTCTAGCTCCTGTGACAGCTTTATATTCTGTCTGTGGGTATTTATACCCCACGCCAGTAATAACGCAACAGAAGCCACGCAAATGGCCTTAATGGCGCTTCTTCCGTGGTTTATGACCCACGGTATGATCGTCAGTATGTTCATCTTCGTTTAATTCTATTCCTGTATAATCCTCGCCCTTTTTCTTAAGGAATTTACCTAAAAGCTTCCAAGGGCCATTAGGATCTACAGTATTCAGATTCTCTAATATAGACCACATTTCGGTCAGCGTAATAATGATTGTAGCACCTCCAGTAAGCACAAATACACCAGATTCATCCATCACAGCCCATTCTAAGCCGTGTGCCAAACATATTATTGTAAATTCATCAATAAGTTTTCTTAGCGTACCTGACCAATTCTTACCACTTTCTATCTTCTATTTAAACTTCCTAGCCACCCTAAATCCGCATATCATATCAACGATAGTGGCGGCGAAGCATATCATCAACAAATACTATATTGGGGTCAAAAACGCAGTTATGGCTGAAGTCAACCCTATTACCCATTTACCAATTATACTGCCTTGTGTTATACTATTTACTGCAGTACCTATGTGCTATAGTGTTTGTGACAAGTGTTTAATCATTATGCAATTGTAAATGCTATATCGGCATATTCAGGAGAAGAGTTTCCGCTTCTCACGCTTTGATCAGATATTATTTGACGCAATCTAAATCTATGAGTACCTTGCGAACATCCAGTAAAGTCTATAGTAAACGTTCCGCTAGATATATCAACTCCGCTGCTCGGTGTGATAGTTGTTCCACTTATAACATAACTATTTTCTATAGAACCTTCACCTATAGACACATTGAAAGGCACATTTGTGCTTCCATCTGAAGATTGCACATTTACAACAACTGTTGCGTTCTATGGAGTTGTTATAGCATTAAACGTACGTACTTTACTTGCACCAACACCTTGCCATACAAAGTCTGCTAGTTGTTGATTATTTATAGAATATTGATTAGGATAGAATACGGGACATATTCCGTTTTCTTCTGGTTGTATTATATCAACAGATACTCGATCGATTCCTTGGTAATAGTAGTTTATTATAGCAACCGTCGCACACCGACTAATGGTTTTTTCTGCAACTGTTGATACAGAATCAATATCTGCAGCAATAATATTCATATTTCCGCACGATTTAAAACTTGTTTTTCCACATAAAGCAGAATTTCCTCCATCTGCGCTTGCAAAAACGTCTACGGTATAACTATTTCTTATAGGAACGGGTATTTTTCTACTTTCACTTCCAATACCTTGCCAAGTTCCATAAACCATAAACGAAATACCACCTTCGCCAGGATTATAACCAGAATTTATCAAATTTCTTATCTTTGCGATGTCAATTTCTACTTTAGACCCAGAAGTCACAACACTAGAAGCGAGAGTTTTTACAGTATCGGGATCATCATCTCTCATGCCCATTACAGTATTATTTGCAAAAATAATACTAGTCATGTCCTACTAACTGCACTGTGTGGCAAGATTTGTGTATGTCATATTTTCCACAGTGGTAGATGTAGCGGTCAGGGTAAGTTTATTTATATTATCATATGTAACTCTACTAGTAGAGCTATCTGCTTGATAAAAAAGAATTCTTGTTTTTTCACATACAGTATTACAAATAGAAACACCCTATTGTTCAGCAGCTTGTCTTATAGTAGCCATTTCCTCAGTATTAGTATTCGGAGAAGCTATTACCGTTACATAAGCCTATCTATTTGAACTGCTAGCATCTGCATATACCTCTATTCCTTCATCCCACAAATACCCGTTGTTTCCGTGACACGAGGTATTGCTTTTGCGAAGTATATGTAGCCAATCAAGTCCTTCAGAGCTTTTTCCATTCCACCAATCAGAACTTCCATCCTATTCAAATCCTTCAAACGTATAGTTATATCCAGCCAAATACGAGTCTCCGCTATGATTTCCATTTAACGGAAGCCTCATACGACTACTATCGCACGGATATGTGCATACAATACTATAACCGCTTTGTTCAATAGGCCATACAGGAACAAGTCTGCTATTTGGGAATGATTGTCCTGGATTAGCACTTTCAAATTGTTCCATCATATTTTCGTCGGTTCCGTTGCGCAATGCAACTGTTTTTGACACACATCTTTCGGGCGGTATTTCTGCACTAATGAGAAGAGAGTTCATTCCGGGATCTCCTGTAGGCGTATCGCCGTAAGTTACCATTCTTAACATATTACTATATTATTATTTTACATCCTTCTTTAGAAAGACATCCTTTCTTAATCAAAGGGTAAAGTTTATTTACTGTAGCTCTAGAGTTTAATACCATTCCTTTTTGTTTGTTCTCTCCGACTATAATACAACCAAGACTATCTTTGGCAGTATTACCGGAGTGTATTCGTATACCTGCAAAATGCGGTACATCTTCTAATAGAGGCATATATTTCTTAAACTTAGGAGAATATGTCCAGCTTACTTTATATGTCCCATACGGAATAGCTGTCTCTCCATATACTTTCTTTTCTTTGTCTAAGTTGCGCACTTTATCTTCTATTGTGTCGCATCGATATACGCCATCTATGTAAAGTTTACCTATTGTGTAAGTATCTCTAAGAGCAATTCTCTTCAATAATAACGTCATGATTGCGGATTATTCACGCTTCTGTCAAAGAAACCTTGATCGCTATATACTTTAGCGTTACTATTCTTTGGGCATATTCCATCTCCAGAAGTTGTCCACAAACAAGTATCTGTACCTCCATCTTCAAGAGCAATGATTCTATTTCTTAAATCATTCACTTCTGCAGCAAGATTAAGAATAAAATCAATAATGTTATCTTTGAACACAGGAGTATTACCTCCATTTGGATATAGGGGTACAGCCTTCAATTCGTCCTTACGATCATCATAGTTATCCGGATTTGCTCCAATTATGCCATCTTTACCATCGGCATCCTCACCCTTTAACCATTTATCGTCATATGGCTCTCCGCCAATAGGAACAAGATTGTCATTATCATCATGTGTGTATGGATTCTCAATAATGGTTATCGGCTTATCGTCAACACCACCACCGGTTTCGTCATAAACAATATCTGTAACACGTTTATTGATTTCATCCTGGAAACGTTCCCACTCTTTCATATTTGGATCATCTTGCCTAAATCTACCGTCATGCAGTTGATAAGCATATGCGAGCGCACCATTATGTCCTTCTTCTGTTATGTTACTAGGCCAATTCTTGGCTTTACAGGGATCATGCTATTCGTCTCTAGCATCTTTCAACTTATCGTCGATCGTAACATTTACAAGCGTGCCATATATTTTGATTTCGCTGTTATCTCCACAGCTATTGCCTTTTGAGCAATTACAACAATTACAATTCATGCGTATACAAGTTTAAATTTAACATCATTACCTGTAGGGATAGCACCGCCACCTACAATAGGAGCTACGCTGCGATATACAAAGTAGTTGTCTACCTTCTTGTTGCCAGGAACTACAGGAAATCTTACACTTGAAGAAACAATATCTTCTCCAAAAGACTTAATATATTTTATCTTACGTTGAGACATGATATAAAGATATCCACCGCAAAGCGGATTATGTATATCAATAACGCCATCCAAAGCTTGACGCTTTTTAACATCCCATATATCTTCTCCTTTATACCAATTGTCCTTATCTTTACTGATGTTGTTAAAGGATCCGTCTGTAGAGAAACCTACATACAAGGGGATGACAGGATCTACTTTAACACAGAACGAAGTTTGTACCTTACTACGACCTTCCCCGTACGATACTGTGATGCAAATAGGATCAGTCAAACAATGCGCGTGTAAAGTACCATTTTTATCTACTGTTACAGCACAGCTTGGAGATTCAAACTTAAGATTGTCATATTTCCAATCAAGAGGATTGTACAACAACGTACTACCATCTTTAAGCTTGACATAGATGCGATATTCACTCTCATTAACATCTTGTTCACCTATTCTAAGATCTTGCCCCATCACAAGAGTATAACACTCATTGCTAAATTGTGTAGTATATATAGCTTCTATTTCTGGCATATTCTTTCTATCGTCTCCCTTGGTATCTACATCGATAGTTATCGGGCCAGATTCACCACCTTCATCTACAAGTTGGAACACATCACCCTTGTCTATAGTATAAGTACGAAGGTTATGTTTGCCCCAACCTTTCTGGAATACAGTTATTACCACAACGAGTTTATATGTACCGCACATTATTTGATCAATAGCAGGGAACATGCACGCCAGGGTATTCTTTTCATTAAGTACCCAAGAATCAGCAAGGTACCAATGGCCTGGAAAGTGATCGTGTTCTGGATGCGGACCATGCCAAAGCGAATGACCACAATGGTCGTGAAACCGCTCAGGACATATTCCAAATCCGCGGAACCCTGGCCACCAATGAAAATCATGAAAGTCTGGAGCGAATCTGTCATAGTTGCATACGTTTGCTGGCTCCATATGGTAACTTGGAAATCCAGAATTGTTTATATTGTATGCAGTAGGACTATACATTTCGGGAAAACCTACGCGCTTAAACTTCTTACGATCTTCTTTTTTAGGGGTATTAATTAAATAACACCTCACTTGTTTGATATTAGTCATATCCAAATCATTCACAGTAATATTATACTGTGTACCATCATCTTCAACGATAGTAGATGTTGTGTTGATATTCAGAATAAGCCTAATATCGTTACCTATTCTTATTTTTCTCATATTGCAATATGTAATAAAAAAGGCCAGGTTGGGCGTAGCCCACCCCAGCCAGTTTTATATGTTTTGTTTATCAATCTGCGAGCTTACCATCCCACTCGATGAAAGCTTCGAGAACATCTTTAAGATCCTCAAGCTGATCTTCGATACCATAGATCTCAACAGTCTGCTTGGTCTTACGGAAAATATCGTCTGCAGCACGATACATATTCTCAAACTCAAGCGTAATGGCATCGTAATGCTTATCAAGCTGTACTTCCATGTCAGGCTTGATGATCGGCCACGTACCGTTACCACGGTTCAGGATGCCCAGATAACCCATAGCCTGAGACTCACGATCACGAACCAGCTTAGCAGAAGCAGGATAGGTCTTACCAGGAGTTTTAACAATCACAACACCCTTCGGGAAGTTCTTATTCAAAGACTCCCAACCATCACCAGCGGGATCAGTCCAATAGATATTAGCATTGAAGCGAACCTTGTTAGCCCAGTTCAGCGTCTCAACAGCGTCGTCATCATCATAAGGCAGAGCGGTAATCTAAATTGCTTCGCCGTTTGCACCAGCAGCAAATGTACCAGGAGCACCACTCTGACCAGGAGTATAAGTACCAGTAACAACAGATACACGAGCACGCTTCCACTCACGGTTAATCATATCAGCAATAGCCTTTGCAATAGAAGCATTAGTCTCGTTCTTAGAAGTAACGTACTCATAAGACTCAGTCCACTTACGATAGCGATGAGGCATATCCTTATAAGTCAGACGAACAACAATGCGCTTACCACCGTCGGTACCATTAGTAGTATCGACAAGTTTGCTCTCATCGAGGTTTGCGAAATCGATGACAACTGCATCTTCAGTGTCAGCCTGATAAGAAAGAACATTGTAGCTACGAACGTCCTTAGACTTGATCTCGTTCGACCACTTAATGATAGGACGATACTCGGTAGATCCATCTGGCATGCGAACAGCGGTGTTCTTCTTGGTAACAATACCAATCTTAATCTTATTAATAGCACCTGCGTTAGCGGCAGTTACTTCGTACAGTTTATCTGCTGCAACATTGGGATCGCAGTTCATAATAATGAACTTGCCAGCATCAGCTGATGCAGTAGCCATATTGGCAGCTGCAGCGGGTTCTGCATCCAAAATAGCACCCGTAGCCAGATTGCTGACGAGCACAGTATTTACGTATGTAATCATATTATATTAATTAATTTATTCTACTCCCCCTATATTTCAATGTCTAGACCTAACTAGCTGGGGTTTCCACGTTTAAATTATTCCTAAGTGAGTACTTCGTTTGTTAGAGTTTTATACCTAGGATCGGATTGATTCTCCACATACATCTGTGCTGCGATCTTAGTTATCTCTAACCATATATAATCATCAAAATCCTTGTACTCTTTATATGGATCTTGATTAGTTATTTCTTCCGGCACTTTAATATAACCTAAAGTGTAGGAGTATATCTTATAATTCTTGTCTGTTAACAGACGAAATCCATTTCTTGTTCTTATTCTAAGAGGACGTGCTCTATGATACTTATAATGAAAATCAGTAAGACTATTGTTTATTCTATACATAAAACTGTCTGCCGTACATTCAAATACGCACGTGTCCATCTGATGGTCACCGTCCATATCTGTTATAACAACATCTTCATTAAGTACAAACATCATGTCTTGTGGATAGCAGTAAGAATAACTATCATAGTTAACATGACTAAAATCTTTACGGAATTTATAGTTTGTACCAGTTCTATATAATCTTATCAAATCTCTAGTACGCTTTTCATTCTGCTCATAGGAAGTCTTCTTAGGAGGATTTCCATTGAACCGATCTTTAACAAACTTAATAACAGCTTGATTAATCCAGAACAGTGAATCATCTGTAACAGGCTTTTGCAAAGAATTATCTAGTTTATTTATCTCAAGCTCAAAAGCTGCTATTAAATCAACTGTTCTCATTATCGTTATTCTGTTGTCTAGCTTGCTGCCTCATTGCCTCCTACTGTCTACGCCTGTTTGCTTCTGCACCAGATACATACTGGATATAAAGTTCAAGTGCACCAGTAACAATGTCATCAAAACAATCTAAAGGAAGTTCGCATGCAGTAGAAGTCATAAGATCAAAATGATCAGGTTCTTTGTAGTATAATATCTCTATACCAAGAGGTTCAGTATACTGATCATATATTACAGTAAGACTTTGCCCTTCTTTCTGTCCTGTTGTATCAGCAACGGTATTACTCAACACTGCAGCAGGTCTACGTAATATTCTAAGTGTATCATGAGGAGTTTCTATTAAAGTCCAGGCATCGGACTGTGATACCAACTCGTTCGGCAAAACTCTGATAGAGCTGTTATTATTTGCTTTATCAGATCTAAAACTAAACGTTTTAGTGACTTTTGATACACTTCTGACATACATGTAAAATAAAGGATCTAATGGATATACTATAGATCTACCGGTATTCATAACTTCAATACCATTTGGATCAATGAGATTGCTTGTGGCGTTTATTACGCCGGGATCCGTAACCGGTATCCAGTCACGCTTTAACAGCGATTGTAGTACACTTTCTACGTGAGCAGAGATCTTAGAACCAGATGGAATAGCATCAAGGCTACGATAAATATCGTGTATATATTTGTCTTGATATTGATTGAGGAACGAGTAGATCGTCTCAGTATCAAGCTTCTCTAATAATTCCTTCTCAGGAATCATGGTTTGAACTCGTCTTTCGAATTCAATACCCATTTGTCTTGTTTCATCTAACGTCATGCTTCAAGCCCTCTCATATTAAGTTTACTATTTAATCTAGCAGATTCTACATTCTCAAGAGCAAACGCTACAGCAAGGCTTACAAGTTCTTCCGCCATTGTACTATTACATTCAAACTGATATGCTTCTGGTAAATTTCCAGAGCCATTCCAATCGAAATACGATGCGTAATTTGCACTAGAGTATTGATTCAAATCTTTTACAAACGTATTTGGTATTTTGATATAAACAACTTCAACCTACTCGACCGTTGGCTTGTTTATAGGATCGTATACAACGTGAAGTTTTTTATCCTCTATATAACATACAGGATCTTTTACCCAAGGAATATTGTGAGGACTTGCAAAAAATTTAGTAGCCATGTCATGACTTACTAATTTTATTTGTAGACTTCTTGTATCTTCTCCATCCGCCGGGTCATAAGACTCTTCTGTGCTATCTGGCAGTCTTGTTATTGTGTCCTATTTCATATATGCTGTAACATAATACAGCATAGATTCCGGAAGTGCTCCTTCTACTGAGTTAGAAACACGATTGTCTGCTGACATATCTATGGTTTCGTGCCGTACAAGAGGTTCAAGGTCTGCTATAGATTTTACATCTGATTCAAACACAGAGCGTCTATAGTTATTCCCTGTTATTTTCTATGCAATCAGTGCGTTGTAAGCTTTATCAAGAACGGTAGCTATTTCGTATTCTGTTAACGATGGATATGACGAAGTAACATTTGCCTTGTCATATTCTATCACGAACTTAGTATATATGTCTTTATGCGTCATATCACATGTTTATTAGAGTTATTTATTCTCTGTTTCGTTTATAATCGAAAGCTTAAGGTCTTGATTCTTCTTACTATCCAAATATGCAATAGCATCATCAAGCGAGTCTGCAAACATATCAGAACCGTAGAAGTAGTGTGTCTTATCTTTACGAATTACACCCTTAGCAATAGCGTTCTCAAGTAAGAACTCTGTCTCCTTAAACTTATTATTAACCCACTTGTCCATGAACTTCTTAGGTTGTTTATCGACGATGCCAAACAATGTAGACTCTACGAGTTCATTAGACATACGATCAGGATTAGCACCAAACAGACGCAGACACTTACGCATTTGCTCAAGCGACAATGTATCAAACTGCTTAATGGCATCGCGACGAAGCTTGTTCTGCTTGTTCTGCTCAATTGCCTCGGCTTCACGATTAATCAACAGATAGTCTTTACCAGCGTCAAGCTTATCGAGTGTAGTAGCAACACGCTTATGACCTTCCAAGAATTTGATCATCATAGCTTGACGAGGAATAGAATCGTCAAGCAGTAAACCACGTGCACCAACTTTTACAGAGAATGTATTCCAGAACTCTGATGTTTTAGCAAGATGTCCTTCAGGATAACCCAAAGCTTTCTCATAATATTTCTCATCTTCTGGGGTGAGACCCGTATAAATCGACCCGGAACGTGTAAAGTACGGAGCAATATAATCAAAACAATTCCTATACTTTATAAAAGATCCCCAGGGATTCTTCTTCTTAATCTTTAATTCAACTACCATAATTATAATAATTAGTATGTTGTGATGCCGGGCGGGGGCCGAAGCCCCCTCGGACATCAGTATTTCTTATTGATATTACGCACCAATATTAATGCCACCGTCGTTGCAGATCTCAGTATCTTCTGCATCGCAGTACAGAATACCACAGTTCAGCGGGTTGCGAACCATGATACCTTCCTCACCAAGGAAGTGAACCTGGTAACCATCACGGCTGTTAGAACGCAGCGTGTTGATGCTGTTTGCATAACCCTGAGGTGATACAGAACCACCAGTGTACCACTGTACGAACTCACGACCCTTACGACAAACCTTAACAACATTAGCCTGGCCGTCGAAGTTGCTGATGTTGACGAACAGGAACGTGTAAGACATCAGGGGCTTACCAGTCAGCGGATGGAGCTGACGGAACATCTCCATATTGTCGAACAGAGGACAACGCTTCAGAGACAGCGTGATACCATTTGTCATGTTGTAGGTAGTAAACTGACCACCGAGAGTCAGGTTCTGACCACTACCGGTAACGAAGATATTCTCACACATATTGAAGCTAGCAACCTTCTCCTTCAGAATACGGTCGAACTCACGAATACCCATCTCACCAGTCAGAGCAACGAAACGACGCTCGTTGGTACCCAGAATGTCGTAGCAGAGGTCGAAGAGATAGTCCTCGAACAGCTCAGCGGTCAAGTGATGATAGTAACGAATGTTAGCCGGGCTAATCTGCTCGAACAAACCACTCATCGTAGGTGCGGGTCTGCCGTTTGTCCCTTTATTAAGATAAGTACCATCAGCCAGACGGTTGCTCTTAGAGAACAACAGCTGATACTCCTCACGCTTCTTCCACTCACGGAGTGCTAGCCAGTACTGATAATCGGCCCACAGATAGCTCTTCTTACCGGTCTCGGGATCCTGCAGAGCAATAGCCAGAACAGTTGAATATGCGTCACCAGTAATATCATAAGTCAGACGGAGAGTCTGCAGATGGCCACGCATCTTAAACGGAGTCTGATAGTTGATGATATCTGCCTCATCACTGTACTCCTCGTAAGCAGAACCCAAACGGCTTACCTGACGACCAGGAAGCAGGAACTCACCGGGGATGTAAGCAGCCTGTGCTCCATCAACAACATATACCTCATATACCCAAGCGCTACCATCCTGATAAGGAACACCGTTTACACGAACCTGGAACTTATAATCGTCAAATGACAGAATTGCACCAGGGCCGAACCAGCGCTCTTCGAGAGCGAGGTAAATAGGAGTACCATTCAGACCAGGAGTCTCAGAAATGTAGTTAGCGGAAGTAATCTCCTTACCGTTCCACTTAGCCCAGCGAATGTTAATAGCGTGCTCACTGTCAACATGTACAGCCCACTCAAACTCGCGGTTGTCAATAATCATTGTCTTGCCAAGACCACCGGTGAGCAGGTCGATGGTAGTAGAAACACCGTCGTCTTTTGTACCAAATACCAGTGAAAGCAGACCAGACACCTCATGAGGTCTAGTCAGCAGGGCGTTAGAAATCATGTTTTCATCTACCAGGTCCGAGAAACGACGTCCACGGTACAGCTGGAGATTGTTAAGTAAAGTATTATTCATATATATTTATAATTCTTGTGCGTCAGAACATACCACCTATAAGGTCGGTTACTGACTTCTGTTTATCATCGGCATTATAAGTGCTATGATTCTTTGCACTATGCCTCAACATTTTCCTAAGTTTTTCAGCAGCGGATGTTTCTCCTGCCTTCGTCGCGTTATTGATTAAAGTATCAGCTTTCATCGTAAAATACGCAGACTCAATAAGGTTCTTTGATAGATTCTTATTAAAGTCTTTAGTATACTGCGATTGGCCGTTCTGATCCACTTTGAAAATGTAATCGAACAAAGCTTGACGATCTTCCTTAGGAATAGCGATGCCGCGAATATTAGTAAGCGATTTGATGTCGTTACTTACTGTGTTAAAGAATTGTCTTGATTGTTCTTCCTATTGTCGTGCAAATTCTTCCTATTGTCGTTTAGCTTCTTCAACCTCAGCCTGCCTAAGCTGCTTCAATCTATCTAAAGCATCCTCAGATTCCTCATACAGCATGTCACCATCTTCATAGCGTTCAATCTTTTTATTAATCTGCTCGTTGGTGTAACCATTACGCTGCATGAGTTCACGTATAACTGCCTTTTGATTATTCTCGTCTTCGAGGTTGATGTCCTCAAGAGTAATAGCTGCTTGCTGTTTCTCATAGAAGTCCTCAAACTTACCACCATTCTTTACATACTCATCGAGCTTCTGTATACGCTCGTCTGCATATTGTGGTACAGAGTTCTCTTGTACAACATCACGCATGTATTCGGTCAGTTGATCTACAGTAAGAGGTCTACTCTTTTCATCAATCTCATCCATATTCCACCCAAGTGAATTACCAAGGGCATCAAAGAACAGCCCTACTTGTTCAGCTTCTATCACATCTGCATCTGTAGGTTCGTTATTATTTGGATCCTCTACAGGTGGTTCTGTTATAGGTGGTTCAGGATTAGTTACGCTAGGAGGGATTGGAGAATCGTCATCCTTTGCGTTTGGATCCGGTTTATCCGGATCGTCTACATTGCCGTCCTCAGGATCTTTCTTCACTGGCGGCTCATTCTTAATTGGTTCATCGATTGGATCGTCATCATCGTTGGGATTAACAAAGTAACCTCTATCATCAGTTAATTGTGTAACCTCTTCTTGGCCTTCAGCATTAGAATAAATGCTTCCAAGAACATCTTCAAATCCGCTCGGAATTGTATTCTTTTTCTTTGCCATATTATAATATGTAAGTTAATTTGTACAGTTTATTCTGTTATTTTTGTATTTCTAAACTGGGAATGGTTTTTGGTGTACCGTCTTCGTTTAATTCTCCATGAATCATTTTGTATGCAATATTTTCAGTATGAATTAAACCATCTTCATCCGTATAATCTTCATATTTAAAGTTATCGGGATACTGTTGAATCCAAAACTATACATCTGGAAATCTCTTTTCAATTTCCTTAAACACTCTTGCGAATTCATATACACTACCTTCAGTTTGTTCTGTAAGATCATAACTGAGTCTGTGAACTTTGCCATCTGTACATTTAATGGCAGTATGTACTATATAACTATTCATAATTAAATATTAATGTTTCCACTTTTTTGCGTTCTAAGCAAATATAGCTCTCTTACGCGTTAAAGGATTTTTACTATGTGTTAATTCTTCTGTTGTTTTACCAGTACGCTTTTTAGTAGCATTAAATTTACCACGATTGGCTGGTTTAATTCTTATTTTGCCGTCTTTGTATTCTGGAAGTTTTCCATCACTAAATGGAATCAGTGGGCCTAATATAGGATGTTTCTGTATCTTTGTATACATGTTTGCTATTGGATCTAAGAATATATCATATAAAAATCCCATCGGATTATCAGAATATCCCCAATTCCTTGCCATTCTATCTGCATCCTACATCTTCCATGCTCTAGACGCGCCACGAGTCTATTCGTTAGCTTCACGCCAACGTTTGTACATCTCTGCTTTCTCCTTAAGGCGTCTCTCTGCCAACTAATCTCCAACAAGTCTAACGGCTTTCATTCCTACAAGCATGGACATTAATGGGTCTTCTCCGCTCATGCCCTGTTCGTGAGAAGCATTCTGAGCCGCCTATTTTACTTCTTCGTCAGTAAGCTATCTCTGTTCTCCCATAGGAAGTTCTCCTTCGAAATATCCAGGAAGTTTGCCATTCCTATATCGTTTATCTTGTGGAACCATCATTGCTCCTCCAGCAACTGCAGGCACTTTTAAAAGCATATCTTTGAAGTTGTTGTAGAAGTGTGCTTGTTCTGGAGTGAGAGGCATTACATCAGGCATTCCGAGATGTTTAATACGTTGCTCACTAGCATCTCTATTGTATACACTAAGTTTAGACGCCATATCCTCTATCTCTGCAGGTGTTATACGATTTACCACATCTTCAAAATCTTTTCCGACAGGGAATCCGTAACGCTTTCCAATCGCATATTCAAGTTCACTGAGCATTGCTCCACCTTCATTGACAAAGTTAAAATCAGGATGTTCTTTTATGAACTTCTCACTAAATGGGAACATGCGTTCCATTATCATAGCCTACTCTGGGGTATAATTATAATACTGTTGCAGATAATGTTTGAACTCATGTGGAACAGCGATATCCATCAACCGATCGTTGTTTACAATCTTGTTGCTGAACAACATTCCTTCCGGCCCATACAGAGCATTTATATTTGTATTTTCTGGAAAATCTGCGCTATTAAGAACAGGCTCTTCGGATGGGAGTTTTGTCTTATTATACTTCTGAGTCTTTTGATCAGTGATCTTCTAAGTATATTCAGTTTGCTGTTTATACTTCTTTGGATCTATCCTAGTTTTAGGTTTGCTAACAAGATCTTCTGATACTTCTTGAGCGTTTAGCATCTTCTTAGTAGAAGCCTTCGTTGGGTTTATTGCCTTCTTTACAGCCTTTTTGGTATTCTTGATTAATTCTTTTGAAGAATCTTTTGTAATTTTCCCTCCAGCACCTGTAAGTATATCCAGCAAAACGTTTGCATGATCTGTTATATCTGCAATACCTCTTACCTCTTTATTCCAACTTTCAAACTACTACTATAGCCCTCTCGCCACATTTCCCAAACCACCTTCTACAAACTACTAAAAGAATGGTTTATTATAATCTCTCCAAGTAGAATTTGCATAACTACTTAATGGCGACCAACGGTGCCCCTGCTATATTGTACCTTGATTTTGTACAATGATATCTTCTATCTACTATGGTGTAAGTCCGTTTTGATATCTTGGCAACTTACCATCAGCATATGCGTTTTTAAATCTATCCCACGTAGGAGTATATTCCTCTATAGTATCTACTAATTTTTGTATACTTAGAGGTTTAGCCATTTCGAAGTTCTATACAAACGTATGACTTGGAAGTTCTGTAGCCTACTACATCCACGTAGAAGGCACTGTCTATTGCTGTATAGTAGGAATAGTAGATACTCTAGTAGCATCTGGTACTGCTATAATTGGCTCGGGTTTTGTCTCTGGAATAATGAAACCTCCGAGTACAGGGTCTGAAAATAGTAACTACTGCTCCTTCATTCTACGTGTACGAAGTCCTGGATTTGCAGAGTCGTTCCATCCTGCGTCTACTTCTTTTATAGCTTTTGCATACTGTCCAGACCTCCAATATTTCATAAACTTGGTATCATCTTCAAATCCGGAAGGATAATTATAATGATACGACGTGAGAGCTTTCTTACTGTCGTTAGATAAAGAATCCCACACTGCAGGACCAAGTTTCTTTCTAAGTTTTGCCTATCTAAATGCGATTTGTCTTTTTAACTCAGCATCCGCTTCAGCCTTTGTTATTCTTCCTTTGTTTACAAATTTAGCATCCGTAAAACCGTATCCAATAGTGGGTATCCCCTTTCCATCTAGATATGTTTTATCTCTAAACCCTTCATACTGTTTAAGAAAATCGGCGGTGTCTTCAATAGTACTTTTACCTCCAGCATACCCAGGCAATCCATAGATCTCTCGTACAGATTTACCTTCTTTATACGCTTTAAAGCGCTCTCTAAATTTACTTGGATCTCTATACATAAGCAGGATCTATTCTATTACCGATTATGTTAGCAATGATGTTGGTAATGAAATCATCGCCTCCATCATGCCAAACATATCTCAGTATAAGTTTCAACAATTGATTGTTCTCTCGTGTAAGCTATAGAAGCTCTTGTTCTTCAGCGTACGTCATCGCTCTCCCGATGTTTTGTTACGAAGAGCATAGCGCCCTTTAACCTTCTCACGCTCAAGAGCCGCGTCATCCTTCTGCTTCTGTAGTGCCATCTCGTGCTTCATCTTCTCACGTTCGAGCTCAATCTTCTTGTCTTCTATATTCTTCTTCTGATTTGCTTCGTAACGCTTCGTATAAGCATCGGATTGCAGCTTCTACTGCTGAATAGCAATATCGTACATTTCCTGCGGATCTGGGATATTGTTCTGATTGATATCTTTCTCCTCAGTACCACGATAAGTAGATATCTCAGCAACCGCAATCTTAGTCTGATTGTCAGCATCGATCTTGTAACGCTCAAGCTCCATCTTAGCCTCTTCAAGCATAAGCTCTTGTTCACGAGCTTCATTCTGCATTTGTTGCAGTTGTATAGCTTGTTGTTGCTCAGCTTCTTGTTGCTGTTGCATTTGCTGTTCTTGACGTTGCTGCATCTCTAGAAGCTTCTGCTTGATGATGTTAAAGTTGTCATTTGTAAGTACTTCAGCTGCTTCAAGCAAGCTAGCACCGTTTTGCATAGCAGGTTGAATAAGTTGTTGTAACTTCTGGATATTCTCCATATCCTTAGAAGTATCGCTTACAAATACATCCATATCTTCATAGTAGAACTTATCTTGGATATCAACAAAAGCACGTTCTCCATTATCAAATATATAACTAAGCTTCTTCTTACCTGTTTGCTACCAAGCCCCTTTAGCTGTATTTAAAAGCATGTTGAGCACATGTTTCTTACATTGATTGTGTGCCCAGAACAAAGGTTCTGTGATATGAGAAGACTATACAACAGATCTCTCTACATTACCTACAAGTTCATTAGAACTAATAGCGCCTTCACGCTGTTCTGTAATACCTGATATAGTACCTGCCAATTGCTCAATCTTGTCCATCAGCTGAATATACTCAGCTATTACGTTCGACATAGTAAGATCGAGAGCAGTGATCTGATTAAATGTAGCAGGCTTTCCGCCTTCTCTACCTGCGATGTTCCAACCTTCTTCATAAGGATTAATAAAGTTTACGCCTACAGAAGATAAGTAGTGCATCCATCTGTCAGGAGTGATATTCATAGATTTTGGGATCTATGTAATATCCATGTTTACTACCTTTCCCTTATCTCTGGCTATAGCTAACTCAAGTCTATACCACAATACAATATACATATATTGCAGAGGCTTAAGAATGCTTACAAGAGAACGTGGCCTACTGTTGGTATTAGAGTAGACACATCCACAATATGGAAGCTTTTGAGAATTAGGGTTATCAATTGATACATGCTGGTACTCAACAGGCTGAATACCAAAATAAAGATCAGATCCTGCACGGTATCCTTCCCAAACTTCTATAATCCAGTCCGGCTCAACTGATATCTCCTGTCCTGTCTTCTTGTAAGACTCGTCCATAATTTCTACTTGTGCCTGACCGGCTTCATCGAAGTATGTAACATAGTATATCTTCTTAAATGATTTCCAGCAGCAGTGCCATACATTTATAGCATATCTAGTCTTCTAATCCATAGTAGGATTGTCATAGATATGGAATTGTATACCACCACCAAAGTTGTCTACAGGAGGTCTATCTCCAAGATCATTGGCGTGCCTACTGCCCATCATCTCATTAAGCTTGTTTAAATCTTTTTCGCTGAGTTTATTATAATAGCGATCGTATATTTCGGCTACAGGCATCCTCATCCTACGACAACACCAGGAGCCGTCTTCTACAAACTCCAAATCAGGGCTGTGATCGTAATCAAAGTATTCTGGATTTACTCTCTCCATATAAGGCTCATCATTCATCACTCCAACGTAGTAGAATTCAGTACCTGCAATAAGAGCGTCTTTCCAACCTTTAATAAACTCGTTATCTAGATTTAATTTTTCCCGTAAATAAGTAAGGGTATGGTATGCTGTATTTTCTATAACATCTTTATAATCCTTCTACATGTATTTAGCTATAGCTTCAGGAGGCATTATCTCGCCAGACTGTAACTATTGCTAAAACTATTGTGCTTCCTCAGGACCCATCTGAGAAGTAATAGATGCCATAATATATTGTATAAGCATCTCTTTCTCTTTGTCCATTAGTTCAGAAGCTGCTTCTTGCGATGTTCTCACTACCCTGAAGTTCATCGGCCTCTTTGTCTCTTCACCTATAAGGAGGTCTACCTTAGGCCTTATTATATTGAAATCTTGAGGTGTAGCGGGAAATCCGTCTTCTACTTTAAACGGATTCGTAATACGCTTGAAGTCCTTCTCATCAAATATAGAATTATAAAGATTATAGTAGGTTTGTATCTCTCCGAATCGCGTCTTATTCATACCTCCTGACGCAACGTTTCCCTCTCCGATAATCCAGTTAACACATTCGTGTTGCCACTGCTCATCTTTCTTTTTTAATGGCAGTTTCTGTTGAGGAAATGATACGTTATATAAATTGTCATCTACTCTAACCATATATTAAAAGCTAAATACAGGTATGTTGTCTTGCACTACCTCTTCATCAGCATCCCAGTATCGCTAGCTGAATAAAGGTAATTCAAAGAGTTCAACCTATTTATTTTGTTCTTTTGCAGCGGACACTTTAACTTGATATAGTTCTTCTCTATATATCATAACCATACACATAGCTATAACACGGTCTACGTTTTTCTCACCGTCATTTTCTATTAGCTCTTCTATCAAAGGTTCGCTGTATATTCTTTCTAGATTGGGGTGTCCTTCTTCGTACTCTTCCATAAGCCATTCGAGAATCAAACCTTCTCCATACGCCCTAATCTATTTAGTCATGTGACAGCCTTTACGGCGCTGTACTCTACTGTCTTTAAAGACTTCCGTAATTATTTTATCTGGCTAATCTGCAAGAAGATAATCGCAATGTTTGTTTGTGAAGTAAGGGTAAATACCCTTACGTTCATTCTCAAACAAAAGACGTGCATTATAGAATATCAATAATTTACGCACGTTCTCATAATACTCTTCAGCAGTATCTGGTCTTCCTGTATACTCTGCAACTATTACATCATTCCACGCTTCTCCTGCTCTAACGCGTTTAAATATGAACGTCGATCCTAAGGAGTTAGTGAACGACTCGTCGTGATCATACGGGTCGCAACCGCCAATGTATAATCCAAATGGGGGATCTGTGATTGGGTATTCCCAGATAACTACTGATCCTCTTGGTTTGTCATCTTTCTTTAAGTGATAAGTAGTTATATCTCCAGATTTCTTTTCTACTGCTTCAACGCCGCCTTTACCATCCCATAAGAGATCTACAACATGCTTCATGTTCTAGAGCTTCTTATTGGTTCTAATGCGCGTTAATTGATCCATTAGTAACTTTCTAGGGAATATGTTTCTTCCAAGCTCTAAGACGGCTTCTTGTGGTTTTAAAGGACGTTCTGAAATAAATCTATCTATAGATGTTTGTGTAGCACCTCCGTCTTTAACTTTGTTACGCTATGCCATCAATTCTTCTATAGATCGCTCTTTATCACTATTGCCATCCTTATCCATGAACTCAGGACCCATATTACTCCATGCAGGAACAAAGAATCCACACTTAGTATTCTCCTATCCATCATCCCATATATTATCAAAAGATAATACATTGAACGCATCTGGTTTATAGAATAGATTCTTTAGACCATCAAAGCTACCACCTTCAGTACCGCCTGTACCAAAAGCGCAAAGCAGACCAAATGCTACACCATCATCCGTTTCTACAGCAGGTTGTTCAACACGCCATGCTGTTTCTAAGTTGGGGAACTTACCACACTCCTCAAATAGCACTAGTTTACCACGAGTACCACGAAGACGTTCTGGGTCATTCTTTAGTGTAATACCTGTAATAGAGCTCAAGTATCCCTGTTCTGTCTACTTACCAAATTCATCAGTAACTTTATAACCAGATACACGCTCCATGCGGGTTGACGTTAGACGTTGTTTAGACCATGCTGTGTGCTTGTCTACAAAGTCCATTATTTGCCAAGCCTTTGTAAGTAGTCCATCTCCTATAAGAAACTTCTGTTCGCTAGCCACGGCGAAGTTCTTGCTTCCTGGAATGAGTTCGTAATTTCGTACCAACATTGAGGCTCCCTTAAAGGAATATCCTCTTTGTCTGCATTTAAGGGTTGCCATGTGCTTACCTTGGTTTTCTGCTTCTTCTATCGCATTGAAGTAGTAATAATCGTAATCCCAGAAGTCGGGGAAGTTGAGTACACGTTCCCTCCTAGTACGTTCGTTTCCGTATCGGTCTGTGTACTTAGTCTCCTCCAACTTCATAATAGGACTATAGTTTAAGTAAAAATAATGGTAGCCTGTAATAGCATCGCCATCTGGTGCTACATATCCGTTTATGCACCTTTGTGTTTCTCTGTCCCAATATTGTATATAATCGGTCGTTCCACGCGGAGCCAGTGTATAACATCCATGTTCTTTAAAGAAAATTGCTGCTTCACGGAACTTTGAAGAATTTAAAATCTTTTTATTAAAGTCTACCATATTTATATTATTATACTGTATTTACAGTTGAATCATAGAATCCTGCAGCCATTGCTGATCTACCGTTTTTAGCAATAACCTGACTATTGTCGTTTGGATTAATCTCCCACAATCCTTCCAATGCAGTAAGTCTTTGTAATATACTTGTGAGATCCTGCTGTATATTAGTGATATCTCCCTCTATATTATCTATATCCTGCTCTATTTGTGTAGTATCACCACCGGTGTTTATGGTCTCAGATGTATTATCTTTATAAGTAAATGTCACAGTAGTACCGGATTGAGATACGTCAACAATAGGATTAGTAGTGTCTGAAGGTGTAGACGGAAGCTGTACTTGAAGCGCATTAAAGTTTGTACCTGTAAGATGCAACACATTGCTAGAATCAACGGTCATTGTATCAGGATAGTGATCGTTGTCGGTAGTTTTCCACGTAGGAAGCTGAACTGTTACATCAGAAAGACCTCCGTTTCTAGTGAGGGTAAGTGTGTTTTCAGAAATGCTACCGCCAGTAACATAATGATCGTTATCTGTAGGTAATGTTACAGGAACAGTACTACCATCACTGTTTGTGATAGTAAGCGTATTACCATTAATTTCTGCGCTTACAGGATATGTATTAGCATCAGCCGGAAGTTGAATAGTAACCGGAGTGCCTCCATTTTCCCTAACAAGGGTTATTACACGTCCATCAATACTTCCACCAACAATATGGTTTGTTTCAGGCACAGGAATTGTAACTGTTGTATTATTGTTTCTAGTAAGTATGAGATTACCACCTGTATACTCTCCAGACTGTATATACAAATCACTATCAGGAATTGTTTTTGTTATAGTCTAACCATTCTCTTTTGTAAAGATGAGTGTATGATGATCATTTTGATCATAATCAACATTATTGATATGATTACCAGCAGCAACTTTAGTTTCGTATGTATTACTTACTTCTGTCTTATAATTATTAAGGTTTGTAGTAAGATTAGTTATACTTTGACTAAGAGGATTGATCATATTGTCAATCTAAGTCTTAGTATAATAGTTACTGGGGTTTAGAAAATCATTAAGATCAATGTCAATTATTCTGGGTTCATGATGAGTTTCTGTAGTAGGATCTACATTAAACGTTATTCTAAGTATATGAGAATCTATCAAATCAACATCATCAACAAACCAATCTTTTATAAATGACTCTACCGGAATAGTAATATTATCTTGGAACACATCATCGTGATAGAAGTTTACAACAAGATTGTGGTTATCAAGAGTGTAGTTAACATTATTATAGTCTAGACTCTCTTTATTATAAAGATCTTCTATCTTATCATCGTGCTCTTCATCCTTATCTGTAGAACGACTTATCTCTTCAGTAAGTTCACACTCTAGATTCGTGATTCTTTCGTTTACCTCTTCGCAACACTCCTCCATACGCTCCTCCATACCGTCTAAGCGAATATTCGGATCATCTTCACACATCTGCTTCTTTCTGCAACAACAGCATCCGCAACCGCTTTTATCTTTACACATATCGCTGTTGCATACCGAAGTGTATGTGATCTCCTGTGGAGTATCGTCATCGTGCGTGCCACATTGACAACACGTACAACAATTATTATTACACATAATCGATTATATTTAATTATTTAGTAGCTACTTTAATTCTGCAATCTAAGCCTGCAGAAGCTTTATTTCTTCTTTTAAACTTACAACTTCCTTTGCTAATGTTACATTGCTAGCAACACTAAGTGCTGAATAGTCAAGTGATAGTGTTTTTATGTCATCATTTGCTTCTGATACTAACTCTGGAACCTTCTCTTTCCAATATTGTGCGCTTGTACCAACATGAACAAGATTATCTATATTTTTATCTTTCCATTTAAATAAAAATATAGGAGCCTCTGCTACGTCTTTTAGATTTATAGACATGTTTGACTATATATCTTTCAAACGCAAATCAGAATTTGGCATAAACTGAGAAGCATGACATACTCCATTAATATCAACCTTTCCCTATGTTGGATTTTTTCCAATGCCAACAATCGGACTACCTGATGCAATCACAACTGGCTCATCTTGATCACACTATATATAAAGAGGTCCTGGACCTCCTTCATCAGTACTCCTACCGTCTATATGTGTTGTATGTGTGTTTGGAGCAAGTAATCTGTTTTCAGCACTAATAGTACCGGCAACACTAAATATAATAGGCTATGAATCTATTGCGTTATTTATATAGATAGTTCTAGCCTATTCAGCAGCACCTGCTGAAAAGTCTCCGACAGCTATTTTAATATAACACGTTCTGAAACACATTCCAAAGTAGTCGGAATATACAGAATGGAAATAATTAGTGCCTGATTCTTCTCTAAAGTCTATACCGTACCAAGGGTGTTTCTTGTTATAAGAATCTGTCCATGTATCAGAGAGCGATGCTCCAGTATGAAAAAATCCTTTTGCATATACACCCCCATGATTAGGATTAACTTTTATATTTGTATTTTTTCTAGCACCTTCTGTACGATTAGTATCATCAGCAGTACCACTAAATAGTAATCTATAAAAAGTATCTGTTGTAGTATTAGTCTAAGTTACAGCATTATTAGTATCTGCAGTTGGAGGAGTATAGCCAAGAGCATTAGTTACCATTGTCTTTGTTATACCTGTAATATACCCGGGACCATTGGTAAACTAATTTAAGTCTGTTGGTCTTCCAGATACATTTGTCCATGCAACAGAACCAGCACTATCAGCATATCCTGCTGATATTTTTTCCCAATCTGTTGAGAACCAAGATCCTTGATAAACTCTAAGAATTCTAAGATAAGTGTCACCATAACCCATTTTCAAAACTGCTCCATATTTTACATCTCCAGAACTTGTGTTCGCTGAAGAAAATCCGAACAAATATGAATATTCAGTTCCGCTTGTATTATAAATGAAAGCACGTCTATTTGTTTTTGCAGTAGCTTTTGCCCAAGTCACATTATTTTGATCAACACTTACTTGTGTACTATATAATCCATCCGTTATTCCATACCCAGAAAGAGTCGTAGATTTTCCAGTTACATTTGCCCAAGCTACAGAACCAGCTGAACCTGTACAACTTCCATTAAATGTTCCAGATGTTATTGATGCAAGAGAACCTCCTTTTCCATCTCCAAAATTGTATTGAGTAATATTAGCAGAAGAGTTTCTACCTACAGATTGATAATTAAACCATAAACCTCCACTAAAAGAATCTGGAATCATAGTTATTTCATTTCCAGAATGAACAAGATTATTAGCAGCAGCTCTATGAGCAAAAGTACTTGCATGTTCTGAATCCACTGTATCTGCATTACCTGCACTGTTAGCATAGTTTGCTTTACTTTCTGCAGTTACTGTTGTCTGTAATGTTGTTAAAGATGATACGTTAGATATAGTAAACAAATCACTAAAATTAGAAATTTGATTATGACCATTTGTAACATCATTAATGGAGACTCCTGTGTAATTGTCGCCATCAAAACCAACCCACAACTTAGTAGCAGCATCATATCCAAAATAAACATTAATTGTTTCTGTACCATTACCATCTCCTAGAATGCAAGCTTCTGGCTAGTACCAGTAATTTGATCCATATTGATAACCACTAATCATTATCTTAGTTGCTCTATAACCTTGATATAACGTAACAGTAAAACACAACATCCAGGAAGTGGTAGAATTAATATTTATTTTAATTTTTGTTGTTGTATTAGTTGTACCATATCTAAATAATGGAATTTTAGTACTGTCTCTAGCACTACCATTTGCCAATGCTTTACCTTGTGCAGCAGAAAGAGAATCTGTTGTGGAGTCTGATGTAAGATTATTCTATATTCCACGCCATGTATTAGTATCTTGCGTAGGCGGGGTATAACCGAGTGCAGTAGTAACAAGATTTTTAGTAAGTGCTAATGAAAATGTAGTACCACTTAAAGATAACCCTGAGCCAGCAGAATATTTTGTATTGTTGTCGGTCCAAGGAACATTAACATACATCTTCTCTCCGCTAAGCTATACTGCATAATTTCTATTTGCAGCATCTGTAGTAAATCCAATCTACACACCACCTCTAGTTCCACTAGCTGCTAATGGTAAAGAATAGTTATTTAATGATACCCAAGTACCATCACCACGTAAGAACTAATGATATTGATCTTTAGTAGGTGCAGGCATATAACCAGCAGTTCCATTTGCAGAAGAAGTAGCTCCTTTCCAAGCAGTCCATGTATTAGCGTCATCTCCCCAATATAAAGCACCGTCACCATTAGCTCTGAGTATTTTATTTGCAGTAGATTTAGGAACATATCCTTCTTGAGAACTATTAGCAACTTTCCATGTATTTATCCACGGAACATCGACTGCAAGTCTTCCACTCTTATCTAGTTGTACAGCATAGAGCTTTCCACCAATATCACTAGCGTTTTTAGTATATGATGCAAGGTTTGCTTTGATTGTGCCTGTAGTTGTTATATCACCACCAACAACACCATCCGTTGTGGATATTTTTGTAACTCCACTAGATTTGACGTATCCAGCACTAGCATGATTACCCCATCCATAAGCAGTATCCCAATTGCTCTACTTTGCTGTAGTGGGTATAGAATATCCATTAGCAAAACTTAATGCCAATGTGCCAGTAGATGTAATCGGACTACCCGATATAGCTAACCCAGTAGGTACAGTCATAGCCACACTAGTAACACCGCTAGACTTAACATATCCTGCTTTGGCATGGTCCCCCCAACCATAAGCAGTGTGACCTTCAGAAGCATTAGACCTTATAGTAGATAAATCCGATATAGCTGGTTGATATCCTGCTAAAGCATGATTACCCCAACCGTATGCTGTTTCTCCATGAGATGCGTTAGAGCGAATAGTTGATAAATCTGATATAGCATCCTACTTAGCATCCCACTCGTCTTGTTTTGCTGTAGTAGGAATAGCATAACCTAAAGCGTATGTAATAGCTAATGTACCGGATGTGGTTATAGGACTACCGGATACTTTTAATCCAGTAGGAACTGACAAACCTACAGACATTACAGTACCTTCAGGTTCATCACCAGATGGTATTAATATCCAATCCTATCCGTCTGATATAAAAGAGTCTCCTGGCTTAGCATCGATGCCATAATATGCACCGGCTGTTATTACTTTATATACAAAACCTACATTTTGTCTTGACGCTGCTGGTAAAGTTTGTATAGTACCACCAACACCCAAAGAACCTTTAAATATCATAGGCTCAGGAAGCTCATCTATTGCTGTAAATACAGCTCCACTAGTTACAAGGTTGTTACTGCCATCTGTAACAACTGTATCTATTATAGGCTTATTTTTAATGTAACTATCTGCAGTATCGTCATCTTCGCCCCAGTCAGATTGTACATTAACCTCAGCTCCTTCTTCAATTCCTCTAAGTTTGTTCTTATATTCGTCTGTAAAGTCATTAGTAGAAAGAGATTTACCTGGTACACTATTCTATTTATCTTCTAAAACTTGTGTATTGTTAGTTATAGATTGATTTATGGTAGTTAACTTCTGTGTTAATACAGTACCTTGTTTATCTATTACTGATGACTCTTGTACAGATGTTTGTCTGGGGTCTTGGTGAAAATATCTTAATACTGCCATAATTTAATTATTCTTGTGAAGGAATATCTAAACCAAATCTTTGTATATCCAATTGCTAATTCTTAGCTACTTCTGCATCTGTTAATAGCCTATTATATATTCTTATAGAATATATTTTACCATTAAATGGATATTCTCCTGTACTACGCTATGCGCCAAGAATAGTTTTATCAGATTCATCATACGCATATCCAGTATTATCCTATATATTAGTATATTGCCCATTTATAATTATGTCGCTAATTGGATTCACGACATGATCGGCAGAATGATGTCTCGAAGTAAACGTCATAGAATACGGCGGGTTATTATCAAATTTTGCGTCCAAAGAAGACCATTTGCCTCCACCGATCTATATACAATATTTACTTCCAGTGTTTCTAATATTTATCATCCCAAGATAATCAGCTCCTGGATATAAAACAAACTAAAAATCTGGATTATATGAATTTGCCTATATGCAGCATTCTATTGTCCACGGACCATTATACACACTTGTATCGAAATCCAATTTTCCATTATATACGCACGGGCTGTTATTAAATTGTACATTATTACTATTTACAACAGCGTTTTGATGCAGCTAAAATTGTACACCATCGATTAAGTCAGTCCAATAGCCAGAATTTGTACCTTTATCTACGCCATCTAATTGAAATACAAGCCCACTCTAAACGTAATCTCGCGGCCCAGGTCCTCCGTTCTGCCAAACAACCGTTTGCCCGGCATACACACGATCTACTTGCTAGTCGCCGACTTTTATGTTAGATATATCGGTATTATTAATCTTAATCATTTTATAATATATATAGTTGATGGATCAATAGGATCAATGAGATCATACTACGCTTGTGTACCAACCCAGAACGTAGGTATTGGTGAAAGCAGTGTATCAACTTGAGTTTTGGTATAATAATTATTGGGATCGAATATATCTTCAAGCGGAATATTAATTGGATCTAATCCACTATCAGTGTTAAATGTTATTACAAGACATGTAACATATTCATCATCAATAAGTACATCTTGTATAGCAACACTATTTACCATACCGTCTTTAATAAAGTCTGTAGCATCAATACTAGTATCAAGTAATACATTGTTTGTATTATAAAACTTAATAAGTTTATTTTGACTGTCATATGATGCTTTAGCTACAGATTCAGCTCTTAATATAGCTTCTGCAGCTCTAGCTGTCTAAATCTCGCTATTGAGATTATTCTCAGCCTTCTCTAATGTGTCGGATGCTGTAGTAGCGTCAGCTACAATAGTATCCATAGTTTTGTTTGCATCCCAAAACTGAGCTGCGGGAAACCTACGTTTGTCGGTTACCACCGCAGTGGGAGTAATTTCTTTACGGAGATGTGATCCCCTGTCATCAAGTTCTGTAAATAAAACTCTTTTCTCCATGTTGTATATTATTTAACCATTTCGTAGAGGCCTATTATACCTCCACCTTTAACTTTACCAGTCTCCAACTACTCGGCTTTAGCTTGTTTCATAGCTATATCTAGAGACTTAACAATATTACCAACATCTTTTAAGATACGTGTCACTTTAATAGCCGTATCAATATCCATATTACCCTACGAGTAGTCATTTAGGGCAGCTATAAGCCCCTCTGCTGCAGTCTATGACGCTGTCAATAATCTTGTCCCAGGTGTCTCTTGGAACTCTATGAAGCGTCTAGCAAGTTCTTTTACTTCTGCAGTAGGTACATATTTATCATCTTTAAATACATCTTTGGCTACAATAGCAGCCCGTTTATCTGCTGGGTAAGCTTCATACGGGCTGTTCCATTTGTGTAGCCAAATAATGTATTCGATTTCTTTCAACGCAATTGCTTTATCCTTAGCATTGTTATAATGCTCCCTAAAAGGGGGGATTGCAAGTTCGTCGGTAGATAGGCGAATTTTATCACCCTAGATATCGAACATAGTGTTTAATTACTTTGCTGACCATTTTGTACATCTCTGACACTATGTGACCTATGATATAGGCAGCTTCTTCACTGTCTTCTGGTATACCATAATATTCGCACATATGTGACTGCACATGTTTAGCTTCGTGTGCTGCAGTATTTACAAACTCTTCAGCAGAAGTAGACTCTGAAATACATACAATACTCATTTTATAATCACTGTTACTGTATGTAAAACCTATATCACGCTTTTGTAATACTTTAGCAATAGCGTCAATATCTTCTTCTGAACAATCTAACTGTACTAGAGAATCCTCTATCTCAGGTAGATCGTTGAAGTCTGCATTATATAGTACAAGTACTCTCCAGTACTTGCCTATCTTGATGTACTAGCTGGTCATATCATTTCTTCCCAGTTAATAACAATACCCTTTCGGCACATATCCGCATACCAACGATTAAACACGATACCATCATAACCATCAACATCGTCTATTACATCTTTGATATACTTAGCAAGATGCATTTCGTCTGTTATACTAGAGCCTAAGTAATCTGCTTTACACATGTTGGCTACAAATACGTAGTCATAAAGCTGATTGTATTCTAAGTTGATATTGTTTATTCTAATGATATTATCAACTTGTTCTATAGTATAAGGAACTATGGCTGTTTCTTTGCCATTGATTCCTTTCTTAGTCATCTTACTAGTAGCAAACTGTAATAACTTCTTATTGAAATGAGGACCGTTATATCGAAGATAATTAACCATTGCTTCCGGTTTGATGTCAAACTGGGTCAAATCTGTCTTATGCATAATAATAAATATTTAAGTTATACAAAAACAAATGGGGATCAAGTATCCCCTGACCCCCACTGTTATTATCTTCGATCAATAAGCATAACGATTATCCTCACGATAGTCATCGCGCATTCCTCGTTTATAGCCACCACGCATAGAAGAGCGGTAACCGCTTCTAGATCCACGAAGACCCATGATACCTTTTGATATCTCGTCTTCATCGCCATGATCCTTCATAGCATCTTCAAGAACATCATAAAGCTCACATAAAATCATCTTTTGATTCTTGTTGTGCTCAAACGACTCCTCGAGCAGGTTGAATACTTTATCAACGGCTGCTTCTTTAAATTCAATCATCACCATAATTATACTGTTTGGACGTTCTCAGTTCTAGTCAGGAGCCCTTCTATCTTTGAAAGAGTACCTTTAATAGATCCAAACTCGGTCTGTATTTTATTTACCTGTGCTGTTAGATCTTCTATAGCACTATCCCTCTCTTGCTCTTTTGCATAAGTAGGATTAAGCTATTTGAGAATATCCTCACACGATTTTATAATATCTTGATGATAATCTACGTTATCTAAGACGTTCTTACTACTCTAGAGCATACCATCGACTTCAGAGATCATAGCTTCTCTACTCTCACTGATTACTATCTTGTTATACTCATGAATAGATGCATTAGCTGGTACACCAGAATATTCTAGTTTATCTGTGCCTACTTTTACGGCAACATCTACTATCTATTCCATATTAGTACCAAAGCTAACAGTAGGATTATAAGTGGCGTATCTAGGACGCGGCTGCGTCACACTTTCAACATACCCGATTTTTAACTCGGGTTTCTCCACCTTATTTAATATATAAAGGGGAGCTCCTTGACGTAAAGCTGAAAACATAGTTAATTAATATTAGTTAGAACTAGCAGCCATAGTAAGGAGCTGCATTAAGTTAGCATCTTTATCATAGTAGATCAGGTATACACCAGGACCTATAACATTTGCACCTGTAGCAGGATCGCCACCAGCAAGGGTGAGAGGTTGCGTAAAATCATTAGATGTAAATACTATAGGAAGATCTACTGATGCTTCTGGAATTACTTGGCAAAGCCTAAAAAGGATTACCCCTTTGTCATTAAGCCATCTGAATACTCTATTGGGGAGAGCAATAGTAACGTTCTCAGTTGTAGCTGTAACGCCACTGCTCTCGATCATAGGTATACCACGGCGATTGGCAAAGTTAAAAGGATAATTAGTAGTACCAAACATAGTCTACCTCCTTTCTCAATCAATTCCAAAAGCTGTTAGAACCCCAACCGTTATTCCAACCAAAGCCATATAAAGCTCCAGCTGCGTAAGGAGTGTTGTTAACTGCGGTTAAGTTAGGCCATACAACAGGTACGGTATTGGGCTGCTTGTTAGCAATCTCATTAACTTTAGCCTGCAGAGGATTAATAGCATTAAACAGCTGTGCTGTCTGACGATCATTATCCAGCTGACCACGCAGTTGAGTGATAATATCACTCTGTGTGTCAATCTTACTTTGCATTTCACGCTCACGAATATCACAGAACTCACGGGTCATGTTGGTCTGGAGATTCGCAATAGCGTCTGTTATTGACCGTGTATTGCGGTCGGCCTGAGAACCAAGCTGATTGGTCTGCTCAATGGTCTAGATGCGATTCTCATAACCTTGCTGAGTTGTCAGCAGACGATTCTCGCAGCAACACTCACAGAGTTGGTGGCTTAAAGAAGCATTGCCACTCTGAATTGCGTTGGTTACCTGTAAGCTAGACATACCAACCTGAGAGCCTACATTCTGGATGCTGGTGTTCAAAGTGTTGACAGCGGCCTGTACTTGTTCTACATTACTGTTAGTAATACTAGCAAGCTGTCCGAGAGCATCTGCACGACCATTTATAGCCTACAACAGAAGATCTCTACCTTCGCTATTAGCAAGCTGGTTAGCAAAGTAGCCATTGCCTCCGAAGCCGCCAAAACCACCAAAGCCGTTCATTCCCATTCCATAACCGCCCCAAATGAGCCAGAGGAAGAGAATCCATATCCAGTTGTTACCACCGAAACCACCGTTGTTGTTCATCAGAGCAAGCAGAGTAGGATCGATAGAGCTCTTTGTCCCGTTCTCAGGGAACATAAAAATTTTAGAGTTTTCCATAAAAAAATAAAGAGAATTAAGAAAATAATGAAATAATTTGAGAAAAATGTATATACGCCAATAGGGGGCCTTAAAGGTCCCCTATCAACTTCGTATCAAAATGAGTTTATAAATTGTGAGGTTTTGCCATTCGATGTACGCCACCCCTGAAGCTTTTATTACGTAATTATTATGCTTCCTCAACGCTGTTTGATGCGTCGCCGCTGCCTCCTGTTGCGGGCTCAGAGTTTATAGGCTCGCCTTCTGTTTCCGGAAGACTCTGAGTAGCCGTCGGTGCGCT